>Ga0209742_10000606_pt1 | contig 18478 bp, 16 predicted proteins | sample DeeMarSeWOR38_10_FD_187462 | JGI IMG/M metagenome (GOLD analysis project Ga0209742, IMG submission 187462) | Marine sediment microbial communities from White Oak River estuary, North Carolina - WOR-3-8_10 (SPAdes) (version 2) | ecosystem: Environmental > Aquatic > Marine > Intertidal zone >... | reverse complement strand
CCAGCCGTACCTTCAGGTTTTGTTTCCCATTGGCAGGGTCAGATGGACCGCTGTGCCCCGTTCCCGTCCGGACTCCAGCCAGATGTGCCCATCCTGAGCCTCCACCGCCATGCGACAAAAGGTTAGCCCCAGTCCGTTGCCTACGGCTGCCCCCGCTTTGCGTGCCTGTACCTGTTCAAATTTATGGAATGCCTGCCGGTGCCACTTTTCTGGAATACCTGGCCCCTGATCGCTGACCGAGATAAGCAGAAGTCCATCTTCGACCGGTTGTGCCTCAACAATGATGGTTGTTTGGCTGGGACTAAACTTGATCGCGTTGCTGAGCAAGTTCACCAACACTCGAACCAGCAGAACCCGGTCGGCACGGACAGCGCGGTCACCGTCTGCCCCTTTCAATTCGATGTCCACCTCTTTCATCTGTCTTAGGCCAGACACCTGCTGGCTCGATTCCTTGAATAGAGCATCAACCGTTACAATTTGGGGGTGAACGGGCATCTTTCCGCTTCTCAGACGGGCCAAATCCAGCAGCGAATCGATCAGGATCAGCATCTGTTTCCCTGAATTCAGGCTGATCTCGATCAACTTGCGAACGGTGTCCGCCTCATCTCCAGAAGCAATTTCCCCCACCATCTGCAGGCTCCCCAAGATGTTACTCAACGGTGCCCCCAAATCGTGGACAACGAATGCAATCAATTCTTCTTGCCGCTCTTGGGCTAACTTAAGGGAGGAGAGAACATAGGTGACAATCACAAAAATCCCCAGTCGCACGCTGGCATTCCAGAACGGGATAAGGGGATGATCGTAGTACGGGTTTGTGGTCAGGTCGGTCACCAACCATGCGGCAGCACTTGCCAAGGCCACGAGGAACCCGGCCCAACGGTTAATGTACCAGGTAGCAAGTCCAACCGGGAGAAGATAGAAGATGGAAATCGATAACTGAGGACCACTGACATAGTCCACCAACCAGATCAAAAGTACCAACAAGGCAGTCACCAACGAGAGCGAACGTTGTGAACGACCTTCCAGATACGACTGCGAATCAAAGATCCATCTCATGCCGTTTGCCGTTCCTTAGAGTAAGATTTACGCGACAATCACAGTATACAGCCAGCGGAAACCGCCAACAGGGGAGGTCGCCACTAACAGTAGATCATACGCGATTTTCAATTCAAAGTAATCGGCCGATAGGCTGAGTCCGTCTGAGACAAAAGTTGTAGAAGTATTGACGGCAATTTCCCTACGAAGCCGCCGGATTTACCAGACTCCCCAGGAAGAGGATCATGCCCTGCTCCGTATCGCGGATGAGGAAGAGGAACGGCTGGTCTACTCGCATCGTTTCGGGCATAACTTCCTCTGATCCAACAGCGACCTCTACTTCCGTTGCCGCTACTGCCTCAGTACCCAGTTCATCCACCGCTATGTAAGCCTTGTGCAAGACATTCGCCAGATATAGGGGCGGGGACATCTCTGCCATCCCAGAGAAATCGGCCTCGGTTGCAGAGAAGGCCAGGGGCATTCCCATATCGGCCAAGGTCTCAGAAAGCGTCAGGTCGGCAGCGTACTCGAAGCGCGGCAGATAAAGTAACAGGTCGGTGGGCGTCAGGGCGGCCTCAATTTCTGCCAGGCGGGCGGCATCCAGCTCGGCAGCGAACCTCTCAAACTGGCCTTCGGACGGAAGCAGGATGAGCATGTGCGCGCACCCTCCTTGGTAAGCCACCTCCGCTGCCTGCCAGCCCTCGCCGATAGCGTGAGGGGTGATGGTGGCGTAGCGTTGCATTAACGGAACCCTTACACGGCTGCCGTCAAGAAGCGTGAAGCTGGCATTCTTCGTATCCCCGTCGAAGGGGTGCTGCCATGAGCTGTCGAAGGTGATGGCGTTGGTCAGGACCAGCCGGGTCAGGTTAGTGAAGAGCTTGGGATTGACCAGGTCGGTAATCCTTTCGCCGGTAGCATCACTCACCCACTGGTTAATCCGCTCGCTGGCAGCCCTGCGCCCATTCTCGCTCTGGAAATTGACCAGGTGCATCTCGGCACTGTAATGGGTATCCAGCAGATCCAGATATTCCTGCCGAAACTTCTCATCTTCCTGGCTCCATAGAGCGTTGGCGATAGCTACAGCGAATTCTTCTTTATCGTCACTTGCCATCAGGTACTGGTTGAGAGCGTTAAAGGCTGGGTGGAGTTGAGACTGGGGCAGGGTGTAATGGAGCGTATCTGCCATCTGCGTAGACGTCTCCCCTTGGGCACCGGCGTAGGTCATCGCCAGCGCCGTAGAGATGCTATAAGGGGAGAAGAAAAGGTTACCCTCTTCCTGGGCAACGGCGTGGAAGAGATCGTAGGCGAAGTGGTTGTTGCCGGCGACCAACTCGTCCAGGGTAGCTGGAGTAATTTCGGCGGTGGTTTCCCGGCTTATCCTCTTCGAGAAGTCCACACTGTAATCGGTGGGAATTCGCGGCACAAGAATTAAATTCCGGTTGTGGACGGCCGTTTCGCAGGTACCCTCTTCGACAATTGTGAGTTCATACAAAATTTGCTTGTTTTGGTCGTCACGATACACGTGTTTCTCGAAGGTTGCCGTGCAGCCGGTACCCGTTGCCTGGTAACCCAGTACAGAGTACTGCGAAAAATCAACGTCGGGAAATACAGCACAAGTCGCCAGAAACGCTTCATAGGTCATTTCGGGAATGGATTGATACGTCTCTGGATATTCCAGTCGGGCCTGTAGGTAGTCCAGGAACCCTTCTTGATACAATGACTCGGTACGGATGGCATAATCCTCAGGTGTACGAATATCAACAAGCCCGGAATCCACTTCTTTCCAGCCAAAAGGACGCAGGTCTGCCAATCTACATCCTGGTATCCCCGGGTCAGCCAGGGCCGTCTGGTCAAGCTCCTCAAGTACCAGATCCCCATACGGTATCTCCAAGGAAGCGGGGGACGGCGTTGGCTCTCCAACCAGCGTCACATTACATGCGTTAAGCAAGATCATCCCACCTATCAGGCAGCAAAGCACAAATGGCTTGGGTATCTTCATCTTTTCCGCTATATCAGGCATTGTCCAGTTCCTCCCGCAGTAAAGTTACCACGGGGTAGATCCTCCTCTATTTGGTTATCAGCGCTCGCGGATACCAGGTTGTCAAACTGTGGGCATCTTCTAACCAGATCTCTGGCTCATTGCTGCTGAGAGATAAGCGCATAATATGTGTATGGGGTAGATGCTCAATCCATTCTTCTTCTGGGGCACCGCCGGCTATGACTTCGAAAAGGGCCACATCGTTTTCAACTAATACAAAGAGAACATCCCCGCCTGTCGTTTTAGTGAACCGACTGAAGGAATGAACATCGGACTCCCATAACAATTTCTCGTCAGTGCCATCTGGCAGGATTGTCCAGAGCTGAGTGTGGTAAAAGTTAAAGTAAGGCTCAACGGATTTGTTCCATTTGATCTGCTCTGAAAGGTCCTTGTGGTCAAGAAGTTGGCGAGCTGTGTAATATAGACGACCAGTTTGTGAACCCACGAAGACCATCTCGACGGGAACGGCCGTATCAATCACTTCATATGTTGTACTGCCGGCAGTTCCTGTTATCAGGCGGTTGTTGGTTGGATCATTGTCGCGATTGTGACCTGTTACAGCGTACCAGCGGCTGCCTGATGAATCGAGCACTAGACCGCGTAGTAGGCCACTGTAGGGCGCCAAAGGCTGCCATCTCTGAGCGTCTAAACGGCCGTAACCCTGCCAATAATCACAGGTAAGAGGGTAGATAATCACATCATCGACAGTCCATACCATCTGCCTGGCAGCCTGGTAGCCTAACGCAAAGCCACCTTGAATATCGTAGAGGCTATCGCTGATTGAAACACCACCACCCCCGCAGCCGATACCTGGCGTTTCTAGGTCGGTCAGTTTTTGCGGCGCCAACCAGGTGCCTGACGCCCCCATTTGTAATTGCCACACTTCCTCTATGAAACCAATATCGAGTGGAGACAAGCCTCGCTTGCTGTGATCGCCCCAGGGGCGATTGGGATCAACGACAAAGAAAATGATCTTGTTTCCGTCTGGTGACCAAACTGGATCACGGGATGGAGGGCGGGAGATACGATATCCTTGCTGCTGCCCCTGTAAATCTGAAACAAGGATTCTGTGTTCGCCATCTACAGTTAATTCATAGAAGAAGTGTGATCCATCGGGCGACCAGTGAACACTTGGTAGATCGCAAATAACCTCATCCTGCTCTACACACTCCGCTAACTTAAACGAATCGCCACTCAAGTCGGCTTTGGCAAGCCAGAGTTGCTTGTTCCGTTGATAAGCAATCAGTCCCGCTGTCGGATCGATGTTCAAATCCAGGGCGGCAACCGAAGGGAGCTGTTCAACGACAATTGGTTCATTATATGCCAGGCTGCCAGACGCCGAGTTGTCCGGTTCTATCTGTAACGAAGTTACTACCGCGTCGAGCAGAGTTAAATCGGGCGTGAATTCTGTTGCGGGAAGCTGGTCCAAAACTGCCGTTGTCTCCGACAGGTAGGCATCATAATCAGCGTGGAAAGCATCCCAATCCTCCACCTCAATCTTGTCTGGTAAGACGGCCGTGGTCAGCGGGAAAAAGGCGGCCACGTAATAGGCGTCATCGTCAGTGAAACCCTGGAAAGTGTAAAAAAGCTCCTGGCTGAGCATGATTGGGTGCGGGTCCTGGCTGTGTTGGCTGATGAAACGGAGTCCCTGACTATTTCCGAATTCAAGGTACTGAGCCTGAGCGTGGAACACCTGGGCGGAGTTGGTAAGCGGTAATAACGGCAATTCACCGGTCGGTATCGTTCCTCTTTCCGCCAGCAGATTACGCAATGTTTCAATTTGCGTCTGTACCAACGGGTTGATTTCGGCCAGCTCGGCCAGCGGGAAAACGAGAATCTGTGCTTCGGCCGCCAGATTAAACCCCATCCGCAGCCGTCCCGGCGACAGGCCTGGGTCGGCAAATGTGAAGCGTATGTGTTCTGGGATAGCAAGCCAGTACGATGGGCCTTCCAGATCTTCCGGAAGAGGTGTGGCCGGTTTTACCTCTGGCCAGATGCTTATGGCCAGCGATGGATCGGCGGAAAAGTGAAACCCCCTATAATCAACAGTGAATGGCGCCTGCTCGTCAGTAGTAATCGTCCCTTCTAACTGGTTGCCCCACAGCATGTGTTGGCTGATATGGACCATAGATTCGGGTATGGGACCGCTTAACTGGTTGTAGCTCAAATCGAGTTCGTCGAGCTTGCTCAGGTTGCTAAACGTATCCGGAATGACGCCACTCAACTGGTTATGTGACAGGTCAAGTGCGTAGAGATTGTCCAGTTCGCCCAGTTCTGCAGTAATGGCGCCGCTAAATTGATTATGGGAGAGATCAAGCGACTCAAGACTTTTTATTTTTCCCAGCGTGGCTGGAATAGACCCGCCGATTTGATTGTGAGCCAGGGAGAGGCTCCGCAACTTGCGCAGATTCTCCAGTTCTGCCGGAAGAGGGCCTGTGAGCAGATTATCCCACAAGTGGAGAGAGACCAGATCCGATAGATTGCCCCATTCGGCTGGAATGGGCCCGCGCAGTTCGTTGGCCCCCAAATCGATTGCCCGCAAATGAGATAGGTTGCCCAGTGCAGGCGGCAAGGGTCCTGACAACTGGTTATAAGACAGGCTGATGTGACTGACGTGACCGCCTGTGCAGGTGATACCCGTCCAGGAACATGGCGTATTCGTGACCAGCCAACCGCTATTATCAGCCCAACCTGGGCCATTCGTGCTGTTGTATAGTGCAACCAATGCCGCACACTCAGTGGAAGGTATCTGGTTCCCACCGGCGCAGTCAAATCCGCCATCTGCCCCGGGCGTTGGCGTGGCCGTCGGTGATTCACGGGTCGGGGAAGGATGCGCGGATATCGGAGATGGCGAGAAAGGAAGAGGAGTGACTGTGTCTAAATCAGAGAACTCGATAGGCGCCAGGAGCGGCAGCGTAAACTCAAAGCAGGTCACCCCGCTTTCATGAATAATCTTGCCCTGCCAATGGTTGATTTGGGGAATTCCCCCTAAGCCAATATCCCAGATAAAACGGCCGTCTTCCCCCACTACCGCTGCAGGCCGTGACTCCAACCTGGACGAACTTGTGCCAGGAATTTCTCCGATAAAGAGAAAAGTGAGCTGCTCGCCGGGTTGGAATCCTTCCAGTTCCAGAATGACAAATGTCCCCGTTTTCGGCGCGACGCGCACTTTCATGCCCTCCGACCAGCCTGCACAAACGACCGGCGTGGTGCTGGGTTCGGGCGTCACTTCCCTGGGAACTTCCCGCCAAAATGGGATACAGGCAACCAGAAACAACAATATGATCAACGCAGAAAGCGTTTGTTTCATTGTGGTTTCATCCTCTCTACAACGTCAATAAGGTGGTGTTAGCAACACCGTACTGCCAGCGGGCAAATCCAATACGCCTATCTCGCCGTAATCCAGGTCAATCAGCTTGACGTCGCCATTCATGTTTTCGTCCAGGTCGGCGTAAATCAATTGTGACGGATTCAGCCAGAGGGGGTTGTGGCCAGTTGGAATGTGTAACCGAGCCAATGTGCCATCTGCCGGTAGAACCCATAGACCTGATTCCTCTTCATTATTGGCCCAAATTTCAATCGCCAGCCATTTTCCATCAATGCTCCACACCGGTGAGGGTGGCAAAGCGCCAAACTGGGCTGGCTGCCAGGTGAATACGGTCATCGCCGTCTGACGCAATAGGTCAAAGACAACCAGGCGAAAACTGGCTTCCCCACCGCACAGCCAGGCCAGTTGCCTGCCGTTTGGCGACCAGGCGGGGTTATAGAGGTTGCACGGTAGTTCTCCCTCCAGGCCATCAAAAAGGGCTGGGTCCAGGGGTTGGGAACCGCTGTCTGGATGATAAACATGCCCGGTTAGGGCCACATCCGAATAAAAGTGTGAGATGTCGTAGGCTATGGTCTCACCATCAGGAGCCATTGCTGGTCGACCCAGAGAGAGGTATTCCTCTTCGATTATTTGGAGTTCGCCGCTATCTATGTCCAGCGTGGCCACATGCCCGCCGGAGAGAGAGAGACCTTCGCTTTCGTCGGTCGAAAGATAGACACCCAATAGCAACGTATGGGCATCACCCCACACATGCAGCCAGGAAAGGTCGGTGCCCTCAGCCAGTTGCCTTTCGCTGCCATCGGCCAGGTCAACCAGCCATAGGCGGCGATCATCGTCCATGTAAACGGCGTGAGCAGCATCAGGTGCGGGCAAGAGGGGATAGGGTCGTTCAGCCACCTGTCTGGGGTTACCGTCCATCTCAACACGATACAGGCGGTACAGGCCATTAGTACCGTCATAAACCTGGTACACACCGATCGGCTGTCTCAGCCCAAGATCAACAGGGTGCACGGCCGTTTCCGCCCCACTTAATTCCACATCTGGCTCTACCCGCAAAGAGGTCACAACCGTGTCCAGCAGGGTCAAGTCGGGGGTGAAATCAAGCGGGGTCAAGTCGTTGAGCATCGCCTTCGTCTCCGCTACATAGGTTGGATAATTGATATTAAATGCCTCCCAATCGTCTACCTGGACTGTGTCCGGCAGAACGGCCGTCTTCACCGGGAAAAAGGCAGCGACATAATACTGCCCATCGTCCGTTAATCCCTGGAACGTATAAATCAACTGCTGGTTGGTGATGGGGGAGGCTTCCTGGGAAAATGCGGTCACGTAGCGCACGCCAGCGCCATTGGCGAATGTCAGGTAGGTCACCTGGCTGTGGAAAACCTGGGCCGCATTGTGCAATGGCAGGTAAGGCATTGTACCGCCAGGGATAGACGGCCGTGCCGCCAACAGGGCCTGTAACTGTTCAATCTGTGCCCTGGCCAGGGGGTGCATGGCTGAATAGGCGGCTGCCGGGTAAACCACAATCTGCGGCATTGTCTCCAGGTTGAGCTGTTGTCGCTGGAGTAAAGGTTCGGCACTTGTATAACTGTTGGGAAAGGTGAAGGCGAGATATTGGGGAAGCAGTAAGTAATCCATGCCGTTATCCTCGGTAAAGGCATCCACTATCTGGGGCTGAATGCCGGCGGCTAAGGTGGGATCGTACTGGAAGCTGATCCCATATTCGCTGATACCGGCAATCGCGCCGCTGTGAGGTTCAGGGCGATAGAGTTGGGAACCGTCGGCAAAGGGTAGGCCAAGGACAGCATTGAGGGTGGTGAGTACGGCCACATCTTCTCCCCAATAGTTCACAATCAAATTATCCCGCGCCCAAAAGTGGGGAACCCCTTCACCATCCCAATAGGTGGTAACAGTCGTATCACCATCAGGGACGATAAACTCGTACCCGGTGGGAGAAATGTTATCGCTGATGGCTTGACGAGCGGCCGTATCGCTGAATTCAAAGACGTTGACATCGGCTCCGGCAATGGTGAGATGCCAGAGTTTATTATCATCGCCGGGGAATACACCTTGTTCGGTACGGCCGTTGTTAACTACAGCGGCTCCGGCGGTGGTGAACGATGCGATAAGTTGGTTTACTGAAGCTGGATCGGCCGTTGAGGTGGGAGAAGGCGAGGGCGTGGGGAAAGAGACCACATCGTTTGCTTTCGTATTTTCTATGGTTGGTGTAGCCTGGGTCACTGTAACTGCGCCAGTGCTACAAGCTGCTAACAAGAGAAGTGAGAAAAGTAGTGGCAAACAGAACGCCACCAGTGGGAGGGTTAAAATGCGGTTTAATTTACTCATTTCTATATACCTGCGTTAACAGGCATCCTCATTCGCTGATGGTACATGGCTACACCTCCACAATATTGCAGAAGTCCAGGCACAGATCCATCCTGTGCCTGGATATATCTGACTATTCGCTAACCCACAATCGATAGGCTACTGATCGGCGTGGCACTATTTAAGTAGTAGGCATTCATCCAGCCTACTGTGCCACTGGTCAACCGGATTTTAGCCCAGGTACTGGCCGCGTTGCGCCCTAACAGTTCTACAGTAGCATCACTGGGCACGGAGGTTTGGACACGATAACCCACACCAGGACCTAACCGGACGTTGACAAGGGCCGCCCGGGCCACGGTGGCAGTTGAGCCACTAACCGGGATTGGCTGGCCACCTTCAACAGCCAGGCTAGATATAGGAACGCTGCTCTGCAGGTAACCGGCGTAGCTCCAGCCCTGTCGGCCGTCGGGTAAGTTTACCTTAACCCAGGTGGCGTTGGCATTGCGGAAACCGGCCAACTGAACCATCTGTCCACGGGTAAGCCGGCTGATAATCGCATACCCCAGGCCAGGTCCCTGGCGAACGTTCAGGTAATAGGTTGTGACACTGGCCATTGGCGTGCCACCTGTGTTAGCGGCCGAGCCAATTCGTTCCCAGCCCAGGTGAGCTTCGGCTAGCACATCCGCCTCGTAATATTCCAACCGGATCGGCACCAGACCACCAGCCAGGTCAATTTGTCCTGAAATTGGCCGGGCCGGCTGGTTGCGCCAATTGTCGACAACCAACTGGTTGTTCACCCACAACCGAGCGCCGTCGTCGGTTGTGACCGTGAAGCGATAACGGCCGGGGATGAACTCCAAAGTTCTAGTCCAGCGGACAGAGAAGTAGTCGTTGCCAACGATGCCAGGAGCAGGCGAACCGTACCCCCAATTAACGTTGGGCTGTCCTTCGTCCCGCACCAATACCGGCGGCCCGCTTAAGCCGGTGTTGTTAAAGTACTCGGCGCGCCAGGTTCCGGGGGTATAGGATCCTCCACCCGAATTTCCGCCGCTAGAAACAAAGGCCCACGAGAGCTGAGCCTTCGCCCCGCCCGTATTTTCGTAATATTCCATTTTCACCGGAGTATTGCCGCCGGGCAGATCGATTTCGGCTCGATAAGTGGCCGGATGTTGGTCCCGCCATTGATCGATAACCAGTTGATTGTTAACCCACAGTCGAACACCGTCATCTGTGGTCACGGCAAACTGGTACCGGCCGGGCATTAGATCCAGTTGGCGAGTCCACCGGGCGGAGAAGTTGTCCGGATTGATGGTGCCGGGTGCTGGCGAGTCCGAGCGCCAGTTGAAGTTAATGTCGGCTTCATTACGATACAATGCTGCCGAACCGGACAGGTGTTTATTGTTGAAGTATTCCCCGTACCAGGGACCACTACCGCTGGAACTCCCGTTCAAGCGTTTGACGTCAAAAAGGGCCCTCGCACCGCCTACGTTTTCGTAATACTCCATTTGCACGGAGGCAGTGCCACTAGGAAGATCTACATCGGCCGTGTAAAAAGTCGTATGCTGTTCCAGCCACTTGTCGATGACGAGTTGGCCATTCACCCACAACCGGACGCCGTCGTCCGTAGCCGTGGTGAAACGATAGCGGCCGGGTAAAACGTTTAGATTACCGGTCCAGCGAACCGAAAAGTTGTCGGCACCGACAACACTCCACTCCGGGGAACCGGTACCCCAACTGAAGTCGATAACCTTGTCGACCCGCACTAAAGCCGGCGAGCCGCTGAGGGTCATATTGTTATAGTATTCGCCCCGCCACCCATCCTGGACTTGTGCAGAAGCAACCTTTCCAGCCATCAGGATAATAAAGCCAGCTAGGATTAAGGCAACAATTGGCTTCCAACCGGCCTTTCTTATTCGGAACATGTTTTACCTCCATTCTTATAGGCCATGGTGGTTTTCCATGACCTTTGTCTCTTCATTTTCCTAGGGGAAGTATCTTCATTTCAAGCTCCCCAAAGTTAATAAAATGAAAGCATATTTGAAGATAAAACACATCCATCTAAAGGCGGATTCCATCTAATACAAAAGACCGCTTCGTAAGCGGTCTTTTCAAAAACAAGGCTATAACCTCGTTTACGAGGGGGGAAACAAACTTAGTTTAGTTTTGTTCGTAAAACACTCTCAGTCAAAAATCATACCGATCTTGCCGGCCGTTGCCATAGTCGCCGTAATCATCATAATCGACGTCCGACCATAATTCTTCGTCGTTGAACCCAGACCAGTCGAGTTTTAGTGGGGACAAGCGAACGACCTCGAGCTCTTCCCCGCACTCATCGCAGACGACGACATCCCGCAACTTTGGTTGACTATGAAAACGAATACGGGTTTCGCACGATGGACAAATAGCGCTTATGGTTTTGTTCATGATCTTTATTTCACCTCTCATACTCTCAAATAGTTGATTCAGTTTGAAATGATAATTCCTGTCGTTCAATCGCCTCGTCGAGGATACGATTAACAAGCTCCTCATAACTCCAACCTTCGGCTCGGGCTTCAATGGCCAGATCCGAATACTCGGGATTTAAACCCGGCAGTGGATTGATCTCCAAAATGTAGGGCTTATTGTTATCGTTGGCATCCAGCCGGAAATCCACCCGGGCCACGTCCAAACAACCGGTAACACGGAAAGTAGCCGCTGTTAGCCAGTTAAGTTCTTCAATCTGTTCTTCAGTTAGCGGAGCCGGACACAGATAGTAGAAATCATGAGCCAATTCTGTCTTAATTTTTCCAGTATAGACGCCAGCTTCTTCAGACGGATAGCGGCTCATATCGACTTCCAATGGCGGGAAGAAGTGCAATCCGCGAGAAACGCGCGGGGCTTCCTCATCTTCCGGCAATCGCCAGGCCACCGGGCTACTGAGGTTGCCAACAACGCCAACGGTGACTTCGCGCCCTTCGATGAAACGTTCCACCAGGACTGGCTGATCATAGCGCTCAAACAAACGACGAAGCTGCCCTAATAACTGTCCCTCATCGAAAACGATTGACTCGGCACTGATGCCCATTCCGGTTCCCTCCCGGCTTGGTTTAACAAACATAGGGAATTGCATCTCCGGATCCAGCGGTTCGTTCACCCGTTCAAAGACCTGGAAGGGCGGTGTAGGCAAACCGTGGTGGGTTAGTACCCGTTTGGTCATCGGTTTGTCCAGGCTTAGGGCCAGAGTCAGTACCCGTGAGCCGGTATAAGGTAGGCGTAACATCTCCAGCATGGCCGGTACCTGGGCCTCGCGGGCATCGCCGAAGTGACCTTCGGTTATGTTGAAACAAATATCGGGCCTGAGTTCCCTCATCCGGTCATAGAGCGTAACATCTCCTTCAACGAAGGTAACCTGGTGTCCATGTGATTCCAGGGCAGCCATGATAGCTGCGATCGTTTCTTCTGAGTCCAGATCGTCCCAATGATCGGGCGACATCCCCGGCCATACAGGAGCATTCTTCTTTAAATTTGCTAGCAAAGCAACATGCATGATTCTTTTCCAAAAGTTTATTCGGGGTCAAAAAGGGGTAATATTGCCTATGTCACGGCAATGATACGGAAAGTCAACTTACCATCCGGCGTATCGGCCGTGACATCCTCACCTACACGATGGTTGAGCAAGGTCCTTCCCAAGGGCGATTTATTCGATATCAGCCCTTCTTCCGGGTTGGCTTCTGTGGAACCCACGATGGTGTAACTCTCGGGGACGCCGCCATTTTCCTGAATGAGGACTGTGCTACCCAATTGGACTTGCCCCGTCGGTGCTCCAGGCTGGATTAGCTCAGCATGGTCGAGCATATATTCGAGCTCACGAATCCAGGCTTCGATCGATGCCATTTCCTCTACCAGGTAGATGTACTCGGTATTGTCGATCGAATCACCTCCTTCTCTGGCCTCGTGCAAAAGCTCGGCGTATTCAGGGCGCACGACATTGTAAAGGTGGTTTAGCTGATCCTGAATCTTCTGCCTGCCTCTTTCCGTCATGTAAACTGGTTCAGTTGACATCTCCATTTCTCAAGAAAACAAAAACTACCTGGCCGTGTTTATCACCAATCGTCAGCGTCCTTTATTTCCTCATCTACGAAGCTGTTATCGTCGGCCCACTGGAGTTCAATAGGCGAAAGTCTCACCACTTCAAAGAACTCCTCACATTCAGGGCAACTGACGATGTCGAATAACCGCGGCCGCTCGCTGAAGCGAATGCGGGTATCGCAGGTTGGACAAAAGGCGGTAATTACTTTTGTTTTGACCTTGGCCATAATTCATTTGCTCCAATATCGTATATTTAGCGTTAACTCAGCGTTAATAGCCATTTATTCGTGGCCCATTATGGAATGTTTTGGCTGGTAACGCATCCGTAGGATGTCGCATTCCAGATAGGACAAATGACGTATTTAGGATAATAAACAAGCAGCTAATCTCCTGTCAGGTCAATGATCTACGAGGAAGATGTTGTCAAAATGTTGGCAATGGTTGGTTGTAATACCAGTTTACCCTGGAATACTTCCCGAATTGCCTGGATAAGCTCGGGCGCGGCCGTGCCTTTCAACATATACCCTCGAGCACCAGCCTGTAATGCAGCCTGGACCTCTCCTTTGTCGATATAATTGGTCAATATGAGAATGCGCGTTTTTGGGTTGACCTGTTTGAGAGAGGATATGGTTGGGATGCTATCATGGCCCAGCGACATGGGATCTACGATAACGATGTCTGGGTGGAGGAAATAGGCTTGTTCTATTGCCGTTGGGCTGTCGATTGCTTCGCCAATCACGACCATATCTGGCTCCGTGGCAATCAGAGCCCGAAGCCCTTCGCGCATGATTTCATATCTTTCGACGAGGAGAATCTCTATCACTCGGTCACCCTATCCATCTCTTGTTCTGGGAAATGTGGTCTTTGTATTACGATGATAATCGTCAAACCGGTAGAAAACATCGGCCATTTGACGCGTTTTGCCTAGGGCAAAAAGGCTACTCAAAGAACAGCCAAGTCAGTCAATTGACGTAGAAGAGGGGGTTATTATTCTTCGTCAAGGCTTGCGATACCCTGGCGCAAGGCATAGAGGGCAGCCTGTGTACGATTAGCGAGATGGAGCTTGGCCAGGATGTTGCTGATATGGGTGCGCGCCGTCCGTTCGCTGATGATCAACTCCTCGGAGATTTGCTGGTTCGATAGTCCCCGGGCTACAAGCTGGAGTATTTCAACTTCCCGTTCAGTCAAAGGCTCTTCGGTAGGGGGGAGCTCTGAAGGTTTGTTCAGCTCGTGAATGACTTTAAGGGCGATTTCGGGATCTAAGGACGACTTGCCTTCATGAATATAGTGGATAGCCCTCAAGAGCTGGTGCGGCGAGGCATCTTTCAAGATGTAACCCACTGCCCCGGCCTTGATGGCTGCAAAGACTTTGTCTTCGTCGCTGAAACTGGTTAGAACCAGGATTCGGGCCCGGGGATCGCGTTCTTTTATCTCGGCGATCGCCTCAATGCCGTTTTTCTTGGGCATCTGAATGTCGAGCAAAATAACGTCAGGGTTTAGATCGGCAACTCTAGCAACGGCTTCTTCACCGTCGGCAGCCGTGCCCACGACCGTCATACCTTTTTCAGTGCCAATCAATGCTTCAATACCCGCGCGAACGACAGCGTGATCATCGGCTAAAAAAACGCGAATTTCGTCATTCATAGTAGATCCTCAATGTCAAATTCGCCCTTTCGCCTGGGCGTTTTTGGAGCGACTTTCAAACTAGCCTTCACTGTCGTGCCTTGACCTGGGATTGAATGAATGGTCAGGTGACCACCAAACATCTCCGCTCGCTCCTGCATGCTCGTCAGGCCCATGCCATCACTTTCGGCGGCCGCGTCGGGGTCGAATCCGCGCCCATTGTCCTTTACCTGCAACACGACTTGCTGGCCATTTACAATGCTCAATTGTACGATGACTTCTGATGCCATCGCATGTTTAAGAGCGTTATTGAGGGCCTCCTGTGCAGTTTGATAAATAGCATTTTCGAGCGCCGGAGAAAGCCTAATTTCGTCTTCAACGATCATCTCGTGTCTAACACCCGCTCGCCCTTCGACGGAATTCAACCGGTGTTGTAATGCACGAACCAGCCCTTCTTTAGACAGGATGGACGGCCGCAACCTGTGAATCAGCAGCCGCATTTCCTTTAAGGCCTGTTGTCCGGTCTCGCCAATTTGGGAAAAATAATCAGTGGCCTCCTTGTTTTTACCCGCCTTGGCTGTGCGCCGTCCCGCTTCCGCAAAAAGGGTCAGGCTATATAGCGACTGGGTGACCGAGTCATGCAACTCGCGGGCCAGACGGTTTCGCTCCTGAACCACCAGCAAGCGCTCAGCCTTTCTACGCAAACGTGCAATTTCGATGGTTACCCCCAATTGCTCCCCAATGGAAACCAATAATTCTATCTCCTCTGCCCTAAATTGATTAAGGTCCTGGCCCAACACGCTCAACGTCCCAAACACGCGCTCTTGTGTAGCAATAGGTACACCCACATAGACCTTTAAGTGGCTATCGGTGGCAAGATAAACTGTACGGGGGTCTTTGTTGACGTTTGGGATTACTAACGCCTGCCTATTTTGAGAGACCCAGGCTACTAATCCATCCTGGTGCGAAACTCTGTCGATTTTTTCTGCCATAGACTCTGGGATGCTATTCCGGGCGACGAGCCGTAGAGTTTTGCCTGTTTTCTCGCGCAGATGGATAAAACCGGCGTCCCCCTGAGTGGCAACCAAAACCCGTTGTAGGGATTTGTTGATGACAACTGACAACTCGGCTGGCTTGCTGGCCATTTCCAAAATGTCATAAAGCGCCGAGAGCGTCCGCGTCCTATCGGCCATACTTTGCTCAAGGTGCTGGAGGGCCACAACCTGTTCAGTCGCGTCGGTAATAAAGCCCTCCAGATATTGTGGGGTGCCGTCATCATCGTATGTGCCGCGGCCAGTCTCCCATACCCATCGTTTTTGCTCATCGGCCGTGATCAGCCGATAGGTACAAGTATATGAACGTTTTTCCTGTAAAGCCTGTTCTATTTCCTGCTGGACGGACGCTCGATCTTCCTCAAGGATCATGTCTCCAAAGGTGAAAGGATGAACATCCATCAGTTCAGCGGGTGTATAACCCGTCAGTTCCAGGCAACCCGGACTTACAAATAGCATCGTGCGCTGGGCATCATAACGGCACCGGTAAACCATGCCCGGAATATTATTCAGTAAGGCAAGTTGAGATTTGTGATCCATTGCTCTATGGCCAGTCTTGGAAAGATCTACCCACATAAGAATGCAGAAAGCAATAACCTGGTACCACAAGATGTATTGTACCACCAGGTTAATCTAAAGCTGAGAGGGATGCATCGTTACCTTGACCGTAATTTTGCTTGATGATAGACTGGTCTCATACTAGTCTTATATATTACAATGATTAACGAAGCATTGCATTTAGAAGGAGAACCGGGACATGGAAAAAGTCGGCGCTTATGAGGCCAAGACGCATTTACCCAAATTACTTGAGCGTGCAGCAAAAGGCCACCGGATCACGATTACAAAACACGGCGTGCCTGTGGCTGTTTTAGGACCCTATGATCCTGAAAAAAGTGTTGATATAGAGGTTGTGATAAGGCAATTATACGAATTCCGTGAAAACAATAGTCTTTCGGGATTAACCATTCGCGAAATGATCGAGGAAGGAAGGCGTTGAATGGGCAAGCGATTCGTTGTCGATAATTCGATTGTTATGACATGGTGTTTTCGGGATGAAGCAAACTCGTACGCTGATGCCGTTTTGAACAGCTTAACGGAGTCTGTAGCTGTTGTGCCCGCAATCTGGCCGCTAGAGGTCGTAAATGTGTTGTTGGTGGCAGAGCATAGAAAACGGTTACATGAATCAGATAGTGTCCGCTTTATCACATTATTGTCCCAACTCCCGATTGTTGTCGAACGCACATGGCCTGAAAGAATGATGAAGGATTTGCTGGCGCTTGGGAGGGAAAATTCGCTCTCTAGTTATGATGCAGCTTATCTTGAATTGGCAATGAGACAAGGGTTTCCAATAGCAACTTTAGACAGAAAACTATTGGAGGCTGCCAAGCGTGTTGATATTCCTATTCTTGATGTCTAGTTGGCCATAATATTTCAAGACGCGCAACGCTCGTAATGTATTCCAGCGACTTGGTTGACCCGGTTTCTCCATCTCGAAATGGGTTTGGCCGGGGTGCCGGGCCTGCAGGGGCCAGGTGCCATCTTGCCGTCGTTTATTTCGCAAGATATCCAAGGCCTCCTGCATTCTCGGATCGTATTGAACACTGGCACATTGAAAATAATCCAGAGTTCGCAAGATATCATACCGCCAACGGGAGGGATACGATAGCATTAAAAAGCGCTTATCAATGATTTCCCCGGTGTGATCGGATCGGAATAGCTGGTGCTGTAAAATGAATTCCCTGGCTTCGGCCGCGATTTGCTTGAGCTCTTCTAACCGATAGGTATAGCCATTCCAGGAATACTCCAAGATCCCTTCTAATATCGAAATTGTCGAGTGCAAGGAGCTGTGGACCGCGCCTTGTCGATTAGATTGGCAGTTGAAACCACCATCTCCCATCTGCTCGCCGATAACAAAATCGACGATGGAACGAAGCGCCTCTGCTTCTACCTTGAAATAACAGGCGTAGTTTAGAAACATACCATTTATACAAACATCGCTTTGTTCGATCGTGACATGGGGATTAATACCCCCATCCTGGCTTTTATTTTCATCAAGAATACGGGATATGGATTGCTTGATTACCTTCTGATCGGGCGCGATTGCCAAATTCTTCAAATCTAAGATGGTATAGTGAGTTGAAGTCCATTTAGGTTGGTAAAATGCCCGCCCCCAATGCCCATCCTGATTACGCAATTGAAGAAATTGGGCGCCCCACCCTTCAGTCGCAATTCGCTGCCTAAGTTGCGGCCGGTCGGCATTCAATAGATCACGGTGGACTTGATATTGTATCGAAACATCTCCCTCAAGGAGCCATTGGATGAGTTGATTTTCCTCTGTCGACCATTTTGGTTTCGGCATGGCTATTTCCTTTTTTCGTCACATGTCAGTTTTTCATACTTGCCAGTATATACCAGATCGGCCGGTTGTATAGAACCGGCCGAGATCGCCTGGGAGACTCTTTTTGTATGTTCCAATATGTTATATCTTTCATCTTCGAGACGAACTGACAGGCCTTGTGGGAATGAGGACTTTGCAAAGTTTTTTCAGAGACACGATCTATTACCTCTTTCCTCATGGCGTCTAGCGTTAGTAACAATTTTGCAGTTTCGAGAGAATCTCTCCAATCAACAGGCAGCCGATTCAGTGAAGGGACGGATTGACTTGAAGTGCTTACTCGGTCTTGAGCTGACAGACCCAGGCTTTGACATCAGTGTCTTGAGCGAATATCGGAGCCATTTGCTCCAGGGAAGTGCTGAGAGGCTTTTGTTGGAAAAGTTAGTGGAACGTTATCGGCCCGTTGGACTGCTCAAAACCTGTGGCAAACAGCATGTAGACACAGATTATGTTCTGGTGAAAATTCAGAAGCTGAATAGCCAGGAGATCGTGGGTGAAAGCTGCATGCAATGGTATATAAAAGAGTTGGCTACTTCAATGCCATAATATGGATGCACTGAAGCTCCCACCTGAATTTTGTATCATCGAAAATAGTCCGAATACATAACCGTTTT
>Ga0209742_10000603_pt1 | contig 18538 bp, 19 predicted proteins | sample DeeMarSeWOR38_10_FD_187462 | JGI IMG/M metagenome (GOLD analysis project Ga0209742, IMG submission 187462) | Marine sediment microbial communities from White Oak River estuary, North Carolina - WOR-3-8_10 (SPAdes) (version 2) | ecosystem: Environmental > Aquatic > Marine > Intertidal zone >... | reverse complement strand
CGCTGGCCGTCCGGATTATTAAATTCATATCAATTTCTAGCAAAGGGGTTGTCAGATGACACGAGTCTATAATTTTAGTGCAGGTCCCGCGGCTATTCCTGAAGAAGTGTTGACGCAAGCCGGAGAAGAATTGCTGGATTGGCAAGGGTCGGGGATGTCGGTGATGGAAATGAGCCACCGTGGCAAAGAGTTCATGTCCATCGCCGAGCAGGCCGAAGCGGATCTACGCGAAATTCTTGCCATCCCAGCAAACTATAAGGTGCTGTTCCTGCAGGGTGGTGCTTCGACCCAGTTTGCCATGATCCCCATGAACCTGGCAGCCAGTGGCAAGGCGGATTATATCAACACCGGTTCCTGGTCAAAGAAGGCGATTGCGGAAGCCAAACGTTTCACCCAGGTCAATATCGCTGCCACGACCGAAGACAGCAAATTTTCCTGTGCGCCGGAGCAGGAAGAGCTGAAACTGGATAGCAGTGCCGCGTACGTGCATTACACACCTAACGAAACTATCGGTGGCGTGGAGTTTTCCTATGTGCCGGAAACCGGTGACGTACCCCTGGTGGCGGATATGTCGTCCACAATTCTATCGCGTCCCATTGATGTCAGTCGCTACGGTATTATCTACGCGGGAGCGCAAAAGAACATTGGCCCTGCAGGTTTGACCGTGGTAATAATCCGCGACGATTTGCTGGATAAAGCCGGAGACAATGTGCCAGCGATGCTGAATTATAAAACCCATGTTGAAAATGACTCCATGTACAATACACCGCCGACCTATGCGTGGTACGTGGCTGGCCTCGTTTTCCAGTGGATCAAACGTAAAGGCGGCTTATCTGCGATGGCGGAAATCAATTTGCGCAAGGCTGACAAGTTATATGCCGCCATTGATAATTCGCCTTTTTATCAGAATCCGGTGGAGCACGGCTCGCGTTCCTGGATGAACGTGCCGTTCACGCTCGCCAATGCCGAGCTCGATCCCATGTTTCTTTTACAGGCCAAAGAGGCGGGCCTGGTCACATTAAAAGGGCATCGTTCCGTGGGCGGTATGCGCGCCAGTATTTATAACGCCATGCCGGAAGCTGGCGTGGATGCCTTGATTGCGTTCATGGCGGATTTCGAAAAGCGCCACGCGTAAGGCGAAGAAAGAGATTTCACGTTGTAATGACTAAAGACAAAAGTAAGGACCCAGCATGTATAAAATATTGACCCTCAATAATATCTCGGTGAAAGGACTGGAGCGTTTACCGCGCGATAAATACGAAATCGCCTCCGAAATCCAGCACCCGGATGCCATACTGCTGCGTTCGTTCAAAATGCACGACATGGAAATTCCGGTCAGCCTGAAAGCGGTAGGTCGTGCCGGCGCTGGTGTCAACAATATCCCGGTGGAAAAGCTGAGCAAAATGGGTATTCCGGTATTCAATGCGCCGGGCGCCAATGCCAACGCGGTAAAAGAACTGGTGATCGCCGGCATGCTGCTGGCGTCACGCAATATCTGCCAGGCCTGGGATTTCGCACGCAATCTCAATGGCAGTGATGAGGAAATCAATAAAGCCGTAGAAGCTGGTAAGAAGAACTTCGGGGGCTTCGAATTACCGGGGCGTACCCTGGGCGTGATAGGTCTTGGTGCCATAGGTCGCCTAGTGGCAAACACCGCGGCATCACTGGGCATGAATGTCATTGGCTATGATCCGGGAATCACGGTGGAAGGCGCCTGGCAATTGTCCTCGGATGTTGAGAAAGCGCAGGGTATTGACGATTTGTTATCGCGTGTTGACTATGTGACGTTTCATGTGCCATTGGTGGATGGCACGCGCCACATGATTAATGCGGAAAGACTGCGTTTGATGAAAAAGGGTGTCGTGATACTGAATTTCGCCCGCTCCGGTATCGTGGAAGATGAAGCGGTTGCCGCCGCCATCAAGGAAGGTAAAGTGTACGCTTATGTCTGCGACTTTCCATCGAACCTGTTAAAGACGCATGAGCGCGTGATTACCTTACCCCATCTGGGTGCTTCAACTGTGGAAGCAGAAGATAATTGCGCCATCATGGTTGCCGACCAGGTACGCAATTATCTGGAGTACGGCAATATAGTGAACTCCGTGAATTTTCCCGAAGTTGTCATGCCGCACACAGAAGGTTGTCGTATCGCTATCGTGAACTCCAATGTGCCCAATATGGTGGGCCAAATTTCCACGACCATGGCCAAGGCGGGCTTGAATATAGTTGATATGTTAAATAAATCCAGGGGTGAACTGGCGTATACCCTGACCGATGTCGATCAGCCGGTGCCGGAAGCGGTACTCAAGGAAATTTCCCACATAAACGGTGTATTGGGAGTGCGCACCTGCGAAGGCTGGACGAAATAACCTGGCAGTCAGTGCTGGATAGAAAAAACATGGCTATTGGTTTATGACCAGGCTTTGCACCCTAGAGATTTAGATTAGAATCCATTAATGGCAGACGACAAAAAACTACAGGCGCTGCGCGAACGCATTGATAAACTGGATCAACAAATCCAGGCGCTTATTAATGAACGTGGTGAAGTGGCCCAGGCAGTGGCCAAGTTGAAAGAATCCGCTGGCAAGGATATCGCGTTCTATCGACCGGAGCGTGAAGCGCAGGTGTTGCGCGAGGTATTGACGCGTAACAAAGGTCCGATACCGGGCGAGGAAATGGCGCGCCTTTTTCGGGAAATTATGTCGGCATGCCTGGCCCTGGAACAACCCATGACCATCGCCTACCTGGGTCCGGAAGGCACCTTTACCCAGGCGGCGGCCTTAAAACATTTCGGTCATTCCGTTGGTACCTTGCCGCTGGGGGCGATCGATGAAGTATTCCGCGAAGTGGAAGCCGGTGCGGCGCATTACGGCGTAGTCCCCATCGAAAATTCCACCGAAGGCGTGGTGAATCATACCCTGGATCGGTTCATGATTTCCTCGTTGAAAATCTGCGGCGAAGTGGAGTTGCGTGTCCATCATAATCTGATGGGTAACATGCAGGATATCAGTGAGATCAAACAAATTTATTCCCATCAACAGTCACTGGCGCAATGCCGCAAATGGCTGGATGAAAATCTGTCCGGGGTTGAACGGGTCGCAGTCGGCAGCAATGCCAAGGCTGCGCGAATCGCGAAGGAAGAGCCGGGTGCTGCGGCCATTGCCAGCGATATTGCTGCATCCATTTATGAACTGAATATCCTGCGCAAAAATATCGAAGACTGGCCCGATAACACCACCCGCTTTTTGATCATTGGCCGTCAGGAAACGCCGCCATCAGGTGCCGATAAAACTTCCCTGTTGGTATCCACCATGAACAAGCCGGGTGCATTGCATCGCTTGTTGAATCCGCTGGCGAATAACAATATTTCCATGTCACGTATCGAGTCGCGTCCCTCCCGTATGACCATGTGGGATTACGTGTTTTTCATTGATATCGAGGGTCACAAAAACGATCCACAGATTGCCGTGGCGTTGGCTGAACTGGAAAAAGAAGCGGCCATGTTAAAAATCCTGGGTTCCTATCCCAAGGCAGTGCTGTAACGCCGACGCCGTTCTTAAAGATTATTCGATAAGCAACATGCTTCGTATCAGTTTAAGACTTGGTGATAACAGACTTTGCTACATCAGGCATCAGTATCAGGAGAGAGCGTGAATAATTATCTGGAATTGGCGGCGCCGGGATTAAAAGGCTTGCAGCCCTATCAACCGGGGAAACCGATTGAAGAACTGGAGCGTGAATACGGTATCTCGAATATTATCAAGCTTGCATCTAACGAGAATCCTCTGGGGCCCAGTCTGCTGGCGCTGGAGGCGATTAAGCAGGAGCTTGATGAGTTAGCGCGTTACCCGGACGGCAATGGCTTTGCGCTCAAGCAGGCGTTGTCACAAAAGCTCGGAGTGGAAAAGTCACATATTACATTGGGTAACGGTTCTAATGATATTCTGGAATTAATTGCACGGGCCTTCGCGACGGCTGACAACGACGTTATTTTTTCCCAACACGCTTTCGCGGTGTATCCCATCGTGACCCAGGCGGTTAATGCCAGGGCGGTGGTAATACCCGCCAAAGATTGGGGGCATGACCTGGAAGCTATGGCCCAGGCAGTGACCGATCGCACGCGCCTGGTGTTTATTGCCAATCCTAACAATCCCACAGGCACCTATCTCACCGCCGACAAGTTGAAAGGGTTTATTGCCGGTTTACCTCGCCATGTAATTGTAGTCGTTGACGAAGCCTATTTTGAATACGCTCATGACCCGCGCATGCAGGCCGATGGCTATCCCGATGTTACGCAGTGGCTGGGTGAGTTTCCTAATCTGATCGTGACGCGCACGTTTTCCAAGGCTTATGGTCTGGCGGCATTACGTGTCGGCTATTCTGTCTCGGATCCGGGTATTGCCGATTTGCTGAATCGTGTCAGGCAGCCTTTCAATGTTAATCATCTGGCGATTGTTGCTGCTACGGCGGCATTGAATGATAGCCAGCATCTCGATAAAGGTATTCACCTTAATGCGGTGGGTATGCAACAACTGGTAGAAGGCTTCGATACATTGGGTCTTGATTTCATTCCTTCGGTGGGTAATTTCGTATGCGTGGATGTCGGAAAAGCCGCGGCAACCGTGTATGATGCTTTGTTACACGAAGGCGTTATTGTGCGGCCGGTGGCGAACTATCAAATGCCCCAGCACCTGCGTGTGACGATTGGTTTGCCGCAAGAGAATGAACGATTTTTACAGGCCCTGCGCAAAGTACTGGCCTGATTGGGTATCGATAGTTTGAGATGACCATGATCAAGCAACTCACCATTATCGGCGTCGGCCTGATTGGCGGATCCCTGGCGCGGGCGCTGCAGGAAGCCGGTGTGGTCAGGGAAATTGTGGGTTGTGGACGCGACAAGGATCAGTTGCAGCAGGCCATTGATCTGGGGGTGATTAACAAATACGAAATCGATGTATCCAGGGCTGTAGCGGGTTCAGATGTCGTGGTCGTGGCAGTACCTGTTGGAGCCATGGAAGCAATATTCAAACAATTGCAATCAGCGGTATCGGAGCAGGCAGTTATTACCGACGTGGGCAGCACCAAGGGCAGCGTGATTCATTCAATACGCGCGGCATACGGTAGCATACCTGCCAACTTTGTGCCTGGCCATCCTATCGCTGGCACCGAAAAAAGTGGCGTCGCAGCATCGTTTGCCGGTCTGTTTCATCATCGGCGTGTGGTGTTAACACCGCTACAGGAGACCGACAAAGCCGCTGTGGATCTGGTGCGCAAAATGTGGGAGGCCACCGGAGCAGTCGTCAGCGAAATGGATGTGAAACATCATGACGACGTGTTGGCCGCCACCAGCCACTTACCCCACTTGCTGGCATTTGCTTTGGTGGATACTCTGGCCGCCCTGGATGAAAAAGCGGAAATCTTTCAGTATGCCGCCGGTGGTTTCCGGGATTTTACTCGCATTGCATCCAGCGATCCGCAAATGTGGCATGACATCTGTGTTAATAATCGTGAGGCCATATTACAGGTCCTGCAGCGTTTTCAGTCGGATCTCGACAAACTCGGCAAGGCCATTGCCAACAACGATAGCGAGTACATTCTGGACGTGTTCAAGCGGGCCAAGGCATCGCGGGATGATTTCAGTCATTAACCCTGATCGCTAACAAGAAATTAATATTCAATACAAACACTACAAAAGCAAAATTATCAAGAAGCACATGAGTCAATCCCATTCTGAAACCAACGTGATCTTTCAGGCGCAACCGGGCGGCCGTTTAACCGGTACCTTGCGGGTGCCTGGAGATAAATCCATTTCCCATCGTTCCATTATGCTGGGTTCCCTTGCCAACGGCACCACGCAGATTAGTGGTTTTCTGGAGGGCGACGACAGTCTGGCTACACTGGCCGCGTTTCGCGCCATGGGCGTCAATATCGAAGGGCCAATCAATGGTAAGGTGACGGTGCACGGCGTGGGACTGCATGGTCTCAAGGCACCGGCCCAGCCGTTGGATCTGGGTAATTCCGGCACCTCGATTCGCCTGTTAGCAGGACTGATGGCCGGGCAGGCGTTTGATGTCACCATGACCGGTGATGCCTCGCTATCGAAACGCCCCATGCGCCGGGTGACCGAACCGCTGGCGTCGATGGGGGCGAAAATTGATACTACGGAACAGGGCACCGCGCCGTTACGCGTACATGGCGGTGCGCCATTAAAAGGGATCAACTATGAGATGCCGGTGGCCAGCGCCCAGGTGAAGTCCTGTGTGCTACTGGCAGGTTTATATGCTGAAGGCAAGACCTGTGTGACTGAACCGGCACCGACACGGGATCATACCGAACGTATGCTGCAAGGGTTTGGTTATCCGGTCGAAGTCAGCGGAAGTACAGTTTGTCTGGAGGGTGAAGGAACACTTTCTGCCACGAACATCGAAGTGCCCGCGGATATTTCTTCGGCGGCGTTTTTTCTCGTCGCTGCCAGCATCGCCGAAGGTTCACAACTGACCCTGGAACATGTGGGGATGAATCCTACACGTATTGGCGTAATCAATATATTGCGTGCCATGGGTGCGGACATCAGCGTCAGCAACGAACGTGAAGTGGGCGGTGAACCGGTGGCAGATCTGACCGTGACATCGGCGCCACTCAAAGGCATTCATATTCCCGAAGACCAGGTGCCGTTGGCCATTGATGAATTCCCGGTGTTATTTATTGCCGCTGCCTGTGCCCAGGGTGAAACGGTGTTGACCGGTGCGGAAGAGTTACGGGTCAAGGAAAGTGACCGTATCCAGGTAATGGCCGATGGCCTGCAGGCATTGGGTATCGATGCCCGGCCCACATCCGATGGCATGATTATTCAGGGTGGCCAAATGGGTGGCGGTGAAATCCAGAGCCATGGTGACCACCGTATTGCCATGGCGTTTGCCGTCGCCAGTTTGCGCGCCAGCGCGCCAATCACTATCCATGATTGCGCCAATGTGAATACTTCGTTTCCCAATTTTGTCACCCTGGCGGGTGGGGTGGGACTCAACATTGCTGTGGTCAGCGAATAATTTGTCACAAACCGCGATGTGTTCGTGAGTGTTTCGAAATTTCTCTCATTATGAATCAGACACCCGATTTATCCGCACCCGTTATCACCATCGATGGCCCCAGTGCCTCGGGTAAGGGTACCATTAGCGCTCTGGTGGCCAGGGCGCTGGGTTGGCAAATGCTGGATAGCGGAGCCCTGTACCGGTTAGTGGCCTATGCAGCGTTAAAACATGACGTCCCGCTGGATGAAGTCGAGCGCCTGGAACAGATCGCCCGCGAGTTGAATGTGCGCTTCGAGGCCGGAGTAAATAACCGGGAAACAAGCATTTACCTGGATGACGAAAACGTGACGGGGGCAATTCGCGGCGAAGACTGCGGTAATGCCGCATCGACGGTGGCGGCGATCCCGGAAGTGCGCACAGCATTGCTGGATCGCCAGCGCGCTTTTCAGCAGCAACCGGGTCTGGTGGCGGATGGACGCGATATGGGCACCGTGGTCTTTCCCGATGCCGTCCTGAAAATATATCTCACCGCGAGTGCCGAGGAACGGGCAAAAAGGCGCTATAACCAGTTGATAGAAAAGGGAGTAAGTGTTACCCTTGCCGACCTCTTTAACGAGATCGCCGAACGTGACCAGCGCGATAGCCAACGTGCTGCGGCTCCCTTAAAACCGGCCATTGATGCCGTGGAACTGGACACTACCTATATGACCATTTCCGCCGTGGTTGATCACATACTGTCGCTTTATCGCGAACGGTAAATTCTCCGTTAAATTGAAACTTATTGGTGTTCGAGGCCTCGAACTTGCATCAAAGTGGCCCTGTGTCTTGCCTGTTACTACGAATACGGCAAGTGACAGGTTCTCTGCAGGCCGAAGGGTTTTCGGGCAAATTGTCAAACCAGCCAATTATGGCGAGTCGTTTCAGGCAATCCAATTGCGACTTTTACTTTAGCTGCATTCAAGTTAAAGAGGCGGATGTAAGCGTCGAAGTGGCAAGTTGGAGGTATTACCAGGAACGCCAAGGAAAAATGAATCATGAGCGAAAGTTTTGCCGATCTATTTGAACAAAGTCTCTCCCAAACCAAAATGCGTCCCGGTACCATTATTACCGGTGAAGTGGTCGATATCAGTTCCGACTTCGTAGTTGTCAACGCCGGACTAAAATCCGAAGGCGTTATCTCCGCACAAGAATTTCAGGATGAAAATGGCCAGATCAATGTCAACGTTGGCGATGAAGTGGAAGTCGCACTGGAATACGTTGAAGACGGATTTGGTGAAACCCGGTTATCCCGCGAAAAAGCGGTGCGTGCCCGTTCCTGGATCATGCTGGAAAAAGCCTATGAAGCCGGCGAAACGGTAATGGGTGTGATCAATGGCAAGGTCAAAGGGGGCTTTACGGTTGAATTAAATGACGTACGTGCATTCCTGCCCGGTTCTTTGGTGGATGTGCGTCCGGTACGCGACTTGTCATATCTCGAAGGCAAGCAGCTCGAATTCAAGGTCATCAAGCTCGATCAGAAGCGTAACAATGTTGTGGTATCACGCCGCGCGGTGGTGGAAGAAGAATCCAGTGAAGAGCGCGATCAGCTGATTGAGAACCTGCAGGAAGGCCAGGTGGTCAAGGGTATCGTCAAGAACCTTACTGACTATGGCGCGTTTATCGACCTCGGCGGCATCGACGGTCTGCTGCATATCACGGACATGTCCTGGAAACGTATCAAGCACCCCAGTGAAATCGTCAACGTGGGCGATGAGATCGACGTTAAGGTGCTGAAGTTTGATCGTGATAAAACCCGCGTATCGCTGGGTCTGAAGCAAATGGGTGAAGATCCATGGCTTGATATTACCCGTCGTTACCCGGTGGGTTCCCGTCTGTTTGGCAAGGTTACCAACCTGACCGATTACGGTTGTTTCGTTGAGATTGAAGAGGGTGTGGAAGGTCTGGTGCATGTTTCTGAAATGGACTGGACCAACAAGAATGTCAGCCCTAACAAGATTGTGCAGTTGGGTGATGATGTCGAGGTCATGGTGCTGGAAATCGACGCCGAACGTCGCCGTATCTCCCTGGGCATGAAGCAATGCAAAGCCAATCCCTGGGATGAGTTTGCGGCGCACCACAATAAAGGTGACAAGATTGTCGGTACAATCAAGTCCATCACCGATTTTGGTATTTTTATCGGCCTGGATGGCGGTATTGACGGTCTGGTGCATCTCTCGGACATTTCCTGGAACGCCACTGGCGAAGATGCGGTTCGTGATTACAAGAAAGGTGACGAAATCGAGACTGTGATTCTGGCGATTGACCCTGAGCGCGAGCGCATCTCGCTGGGTGTGAAGCAGCTGGAACAGGATCCGTTCAGCAACTACCTGGCGGAGCATCCCAAGGGTAGCATTGTAACCGGTAAGGTCATCGAGGTGGACGCCAAGGGTGCTGTTGTGCAGTTGATGGAGGGCATTGAAGGTTATCTGCGGGCGTCTGAAATTACCCGTGATCGTGTGGAAGATGCGCGCACCCTGTTGAAGGAAGGGGAAGAGGTGGAGGCCAAGTTCATTGGCGTCGACCGCAAGAACCGCGTCATCAACCTGTCGATCAAGGCGAAAGATTCCCAGGAAGAGGCAGAGGCGATGGAAGATTACAGCCGCCAGTCAGACTCTCAGGGGGCAACAACCCTGGGTGACCTGATCAAAGAGCAGATGGATAATCAATAACTGTCTACGTACTGATCAATTGGCGAAAAAACGGTAATTTTTCCCAGAAATGCTATTTAAATCGTGGGTTTAGCTGCTAATATTATTGGGGTAGCTAGACCCACGTGACTATTAAGGTTTATCGGTTTGTGACGTTAATATGGAGACTGGGTTTGCGTTCATCGTTGTTTGATGGGCGGGGTACAGAAGTTCATTGGGTCTGCGAAGGCCTGCTGATTGATCCTAGGGAATCACGAGCATGACGAAATCCGAACTAATAGAACGAATAGCAAAAAAACAACCGCATCTTCCATACAAAGATGTAGAGCTGTCTGTGAAAACGCTGATTGAACAAATGGCTCAAAAACTATCAACTGGTAACCGCATAGAAATTCGTGGATTTGGTAGTTTTTCGCTGCATTATCGCCCACCACGTATTGGACGGAATCCAAAAACCGGTGAAGCGGTGGCGCTCTCTGGAAAGTATGTGCCACATTTTAAACCGGGCAAGGAGTTACGCGAACGCGTAAATAATGTAAAGTAGGGGCGGTAAGCGGCTGTTCTTACCCAAATACCAAGATATAAAAAAACGGTATCGGTGGAGACGCCCGTACCGTTTTTTTATGGCCCGGATTTTATCTATCATAATTTATCGCCACAATCGCAATATAGATAGCGTTATAACGGCATAGCGTTACGGTACAGCGTTAATAATGGCGCAATAATGCATTTCGAACTTTTTATTAAACAGGATTTATCGCGGATTTATCGCCATGAAGCGCATAGTTAATCTGGTTCTGATTTTGATTGTTACCCTGGTAACGGTCACCTTTACCTTATTGAACTCACAACCGGTGAAGATAAATTATTATTTTGGCAGTTATGATATCGATTTGCTGATTGTGATTGTGATGGCTTTGGTGATCGGTGCGTTGCTGGGCGTAATGGCGGCGTTGGGTAAATTAGTCAGCTTGAAGCAGGAAATGTTACGCAAAGAAAAGAAAATAAAAGTTACCGAAAAGGAACTGGAGAACCTCCGGTCACTACCTCTTAAGGATGATCATTAAGTTCAGCGTGTTGATCAAATCCCGGATACGGTTGCATTAATTCATTGTCATGGAATATGCGTTAGTCGCTTTGTTGCTTCCCCTTGCTGCGTTGTCTGGTTGGTGGATCGGTCGCCGCAAGACGCGGACTGCAGGCGACAGTGGGGGGCAAGGCTTGTCCTCCGATTATTTTGCCGGACTTAATTTTTTACTCAATGAACAGCCGGACAAGGCCATCGATGTATTCATTAAAATGCTGGAAGTGAACAGTGACACCGTGGAGACCTATCTGGCACTGGGCAACCTGTTTCGCCGGCGCGGCGAAAGCGATCGCGCTATTCGTATTCATCAAAATCTGATTGCCCGGCCAACCTTGAATAAGGAACAGCGCACGCAGGCCTTGTTTGAACTGGGCAAGGATTACATGCGGGCGGGTTTTCTGGGACGGGCGGAAAACATTTTCCAGGAGCTGGTCGATGACAAAAATCATCGCGTGCCGGCGTTGAAAAACCTGCTGGATATTTATCAGCAGGAGCGGGACTGGAACAAGGCCATGGCCGCGGCGCGCAAACTGGAGAGCGTATCCAGCCAGAAAATGAACGTCGAAATCGCGCAATACTGTTGTGAGTTAGCCGAACTGTTCATGAAGGATGGTGATTACAAAGGCGCCATGAAGCTACTCAAACGGGCGCTCGGACACGACAAGAATTGCGCGCGCGCCAGCCTGTTGATTGGCCATATTGAAAAACGTAATGGTAATTATAAAGCCGCGCTGCGTGCGTTACGGCAGGTAGAACAGCAGGATGCCAGCTATTTGTCGGTAGCCCTGGAGCCCATGGTGGAGTGTCACCAGGCACTGGGTAAAATTGATGAAATGGCCGAGTATTTAAACTACGTCTTGCGGCAGTATGATGGCTTGACTCCCGTGGTGGAGCTGTCAGAAGTTACCCGACTGCAAAAGGATGAGAAGGCGGCGGCAGATCAGATTATGCAGTCGCTGCGAGCCAAGCCTACCGTAAATGGGCTGAATCAACTGCTAAAATTAATCCTGATCAATGCGGACGGCGAAGTACGCGAAAAACTCAGCATGATTCGCGATATCACCAGCCGCCTGGTGGAGGATAGACCTGTATATCGCTGCAAGAACTGCGGTTTTCGCGGCAAGAAATTGCACTGGCAGTGCCCTACCTGCCGGCACTGGTGCACGGTGAAACCAATTTTATCCGATGAGAAAGACAAATAGTTACGCTATATGCGAAAATTCGTATTTGCATTAAACAATAGAAGATATTCATGAAGAGTCATCAATGTATTTTAGTCACAGGCGGCGCCGGGTTCATTGGTTCGGCGTTAGTGCGCCATTTAATCGAAACAACAGACGTAAAAGTCGTGAACGTCGATGCACTCACGTACGCCGGTAACCTTCAATCTCTGGCAGACGTGGCGCAACATGCCAATTACCAATTTGAACAGGTGGACATCTGCGATGCACCTGCTGTACAGCGCTTGTTTCGGGATTATCAACCGGACGCTGTGATGCATCTGGCGGCGGAGAGCCATGTGGACCGGTCCATCGATGGCCCCGCAGCGTTTATTCAAACCAATATTGTCGGTACCTATAATTTACTGGAAGCGGCGCGCGACTACTGGAAAACCTTGCCCGAATCCCGTCAGCAACAGTTCCGTTTTCATCATATTTCCACCGATGAAGTTTACGGTTCCTTGCCAGAAACGGGATTTTTTTTGGAAACCACACCTTACCAACCTAATTCACCTTATTCTGCGAGCAAGGCCGCTTCAGATCACCTGGTACGGGCCTGGCACCATACCTATGGATTGCCCGTCGTCGTCACCAATTGTTCGAACAACTACGGTCCTTATCAATTTCCGGAGAAATTGATTCCACTGATGATCCTCAATGCGCTGGAGGGTAAACCTTTACCGGTTTATGGAAATGGCGACAATGTGCGGGACTGGCTCTATGTGGAAGACCACGTCAAGGCGCTCACCGTAGTCCTGGAGCATGGCCAATTGGGCGAAACGTACAATATTGGCGGTAACAACGAAAAAACCAATCTTGAAGTGGTAAAAGCCGTATGCGTTTTATTGGATGAACTAGTGCCGGATTCACCACATCGACCCCACGAATCTTTAATTACTTATGTAAAGGATCGTCCCGGCCACGACAAACGCTATGCGATTGACGCGTCAAAAATCAAAAATGAACTGGGCTGGCAACCGGCGGAAACCTTTGAAACAGGATTACGCAAAACCGTGCAGTGGTATCTTGAACATGCTGACTGGTGCCGGCATGTGCAGGATGGTAGCTATCAGCGTGAACGATTGGGCGCCAACGTATAAGCTGATGCTGTCCAAGTTTAAAACTATTGAATAAGCAGCTCCATAAGGATGTAGGAACACAATTCATGAAACGTAAAGGTATTATTCTCGCCGGTGGCTCCGGTACCCGCTTGTACCCGGTGACACAAGCGGTGTCCAAGCAGCTGTTGCCCATCTATGACAAACCCATGGTGTATTATCCGTTAACTACACTGATGTTGGCAGGTATCCGGGATATCCTGTTAATTTCAACACCCATGGATACCCCGCGTTTTGAACACTTGCTGGGTGATGGTTCGCAGTGGGGAATCAATATCACATACGCCGTGCAGGAGAAACCGGAAGGTCTGGCCCAGGCGTTTATCATCGGCAAGGAATTTATTGGTAGTGATCCCGCGGCGTTGGTGCTGGGGGATAACGTGTTCTACGGGCATGATATTGCCGAGTCGTTGCAGGCTGCCAACGAACAACCTAAAGGCGCCACGATCTTTGCCTATCAGGTCAAAGATCCGCAGCGTTATGGGGTCGTGGAGATTGGTCCTGATGGTAATGCCGTTGGTATTGAAGAGAAGCCACTGAAGCCCAAGTCACGTCTGGCCGTCACCGGCTTATATTTTTATGACAATGAAGTGGTGGATGTCGCGGCGACAATTAAGCCTTCGGCGCGCGGAGAACTGGAAATTACCGATGTGAATAACCACTATCTTAATAAACAGGCGCTGTCGGTTGAGCTGTTGGGGCGGGGCATTGCCTGGCTGGATACTGGCACCCATGAATCCCTGCTCGAAGCATCGGCGTTTATCGAAACCATAGAAAAACGTCAGGGGTTGAAAGTGGCTTGCCCAGAAGAGGTGGCTTATCGCATGGGCTATATCGATCGGGAACAATTACAAAAACTGGCCGAACCGTTGTTAAAAACCGGTTACGGTGAGTATCTGCTGGAACTGTTGAGCTAGCCAATGCATGTTATCGAAACGCCTATCGCCGGTGTGAAAGTCATTGAGCCGAAGAGCTTTGGTGATGCGCGCGGCTTTTTCCTGGAAACCTTCAGTGCGCATCGCTATCGGGATGCGGGTATTGATGCAGTCTTTGTGCAGGACAATCATTCACGATCCCGCAAGGGCGTGCTGCGGGGCCTGCATTATCAATTGCAACATCCTCAGGGTAAGTTGGTCAGTGTGACCCGAGGTGAGGTGCTGGATATCGCGGTGGATATTCGTGTGGGCTCGCCGACGTTTGGCCAATGGTATAGTGTGTTGCTGAATGATGAGAATCATCGGCAAATGTATGTGGCACCCGGGTTGGCTCATGGCTTTGTGGTGCTATCCGAAACGGTCGATTTTGTCTACAAGTGCACGGACTATTATCACCCGGAAGACGAAAAGGGATTATTGTGGAACGATCCGGCGATCGGTGTGGATTGGCAAATTGACGAACCATTGCTTTCGGAAAAAGATCGTCACAATAAAACACTTGCCGAGTTGCAGGCCGCAAATGAACTCCCTCTCTATCAGGAAATAAAATGAAAATTTTATTATTGGGGGCAGGCGGCCAGGTGGGTCGCGAGCTGCCGGAAGTCGTCAACCAGTTGCGCAAAAACGAAATTGAAATTATTGGACTTGATCGATCGCAACTGGATATCACCCGGCAGGATCTGGTCGACCAGCGCATTACTGCAATCCAGCCTGCCCTAGTCGTTAATGCGGCCGCTTATACGGCAGTGGACAAAGCCGAGCAGGAAGCTGATCTTGCATTTGCCGTGAACCGGGACGCGCCTGGTTTTATTGCCAAAGCCTGTGCCAATAATGATATTCCTTTAGTGCATATCTCTACTGATTACGTATTCGATGGTGAAAAAACAGGTGCCTATGTTGAAGATGACCCCGCTAATCCCGGGAGCGTTTACGGTCAAAGTAAGTGGGAAGGTGAAGAAGCCGTTCGGCACAACCTGGAACGGCACATTGTATTGAGAACCAGCTGGGTATTCGGTGTCTACGGCAAGAACTTTGTCTATACAATGATACGATTGGGGAAGCAAAGAGAAGAACTGCGCATTGTGAATGATCAGTACGGTTGTCCCACAGCGGCCAATGCCATCGCCAGGGCTTTGGTTGAGATAAGCCAACGTGTTACCCAGGAGGGATTTGATAATTGGGGTACTTATCACTATTGCGGTCAACCGGACACCACCTGGTTTCATTTTGCAGAAGCGATTATTGCCGTCACCAAAGGGAAGTTTGATTATAATGTTCAACATATTCATCCGATCGCGACCCGTGAATTTCCAACGCCAGCAAAGCGGCCGCAAAACTCCGTTTTAAACTGTGATAAGATTCGCAGGATATTTGGTATTGAACAGGCAGATTGGAAGCATGATTTGCTGTCTATGATAGAGCATAAACATTTTTTGGAAATGGCCCAATGACATATCCATTGGTAAACCGCATATGATGACTGAGAATACCAACGATCCCAAAGTGATTGTTGCGCTTGATTTTGACGCCGCGGACAAGGCGCTGGCGTTGGTTGACCAGTTAAAGCCGGAGATGTGTCGTGTGAAAGTGGGTAAGGAATTGTTTACCCGCGCGGGTCCGCAACTGGTCAAACAGTTGATCGAGAAAGGGTTCGATGTTTTTCTGGATCTGAAATTTCATGATATTCCGAATACGGTGGCCAAAGCTTGTGCGGCTGCGGCAGATTTAGGGGTGTGGATGGTCAACGTGCATGCCCAGGGTGGGCCGAAAATGATGGAAGCGGCGAGGGATGCAGTCGCCAGTGTGAGTCACAGGCCGCTCCTTATAGCCGTAACCATATTGACCAGTCTTACGGATGACGACTTGCGCGCAGTAGGTTTGCAGGGTGGGGCGGAGGAAAATGTGTTGCGGCTAGCGAAGCTGGCGGAGCAATGCGGCCTGGATGGTGTGGTGTGCTCCCCAATGGAGGTGTTAACGCTGCGAGACCAGCTTGGAACGAATTTCAAATTGGTTACGCCTGGCATCCGTCCTGCGGGCAGTTCCAAAGATGATCAATCACGGGTAATGACACCAAAAACCGCATTACTGGCGGGATCGAGCTATATTGTTGTCGGTCGGCCGATTACCCAGGCCAAACATCCACTGGCTGCACTGCAGGCAATTCTCACTGAAATTAGGTGAAGTATTTACCTTGTTCGAAGCGACTGATTCCAATATTCTGGCAGCACACGTGAGGCGTTAAACATACAAATCATGTGAAACTGAAATAGATATTGCGAAAACCATTAACAATAAAAACAGGAGTAAAAAAATGAAGGTATTTACACGTCTTTTAGCAGGTCTGGTTTTTTCGACATTATCATTTGCATCATTTGCCGCGGTAAATATCAATACCGCCGATGCCGACACCATCCAGAAGGAACTCAAAGGTATCGGAGCGCAAAAAGCCGAGGCTATCGTGGCTTACCGCCAGGCCAATGGCAATTACCAGTCCGCGGATGAATTGACAAATGTAAAGGGAATTGGTATCAAGACCGTGGACAAAAACCGTGACAATATCGTGCTGGAAGTAACTGAATCCTCAAAATAAGTTGACCGGTTGATAAAATAATAACAATAAAAATAATCATAATAATAAGAACAAAAACCGGTCGATTGGGGTACAATTGGATACCAACATGGCGGAGGCTTTGTTGGTATTTTCTTATTTGAATAAATTTGACCTGGAAAGTAACAGCTTGTGCATCAATACAAGGGTTGAAGCGCTACATCAATCTTAAGCGATCAAAAGCAGGTTGGTGCAGGTATATCGCATTCCCACATAAACAGAGGTAGGCTGGAGCAAACAAGAACTTGTTTGAACTAAAAGTATAAATGATGAATAAACCAATTGAAGTGAAACCAAATCAACAAAACATACCGCCTTATTATTACGAGGACGAAATCAGTCTTATTGATCTCTGGCTCGTATTGGTGCGCCGAAAAAAATTACTGTTTACTATCTTTCTTCTCATCGTTGTATTAGGACTGGCGCTGGCATTTGTTACACCGAAAAAATATGGTTACAGCACGTCAATAGAGATCGGCAGTCGTGTTATCCAGGATAGAGTTCAACCCATCGAATCCCCTGAAACCTTGCTGGCTAAAATCCAGGAAAGCTACATTCCTTTTGTCCAATCGCAATATCGCAATCAAAATCAAAGCGACGAAAAAATCTATGGAATATCCGCGCGGGTTCCCAAGGGTAGTCAATTAGTCGTGTTGGAAAGTAAAGGGGTGGAATCAGTCTCAGAAATATTTAAGGATCTGCAGCAACGGGTAGTAAACGAAGTTAAAAAGATCATAAACGTATTATTGAGGTGATTCGCAAAGAGCTGGAAATAGCCCGCAATGAAGCAGTGAGCCAACTGGAAGAATTAAAGGACCAGGAACGGTTATTGATGGCGAGCGATAAGAGGCTAAATGATGTTGTTAAAATGGTGACTCGACAGCTTGAAGAAGCAAAACAGGATTTGGCAACGGCGGAGAATAGCCGTAAGCGCTCAGTTAAGGAGGCCACCAATGAGGCTAGGGCTATGACCTTGTTGATGCTAGATAGTGGAATTAAAAGTCAACGTGAACGCGTGGCTAATCTGGAAGAGCGATTAGTTGTGGAAATTGCGGAAGATCAGGATAGACTTGCAAAGGAAATATCAGGTAACAAGCGAGCGCAACAAAATCAGTTGGCCAAAATTGCCCGAGTTGATGCTCAGCTCGATAACTTGGTAGAAACGCGTGCTTTGCTATCACCGATGCAATCCATGGAACCCACGGGACTTGCCAAGCGAGTGATACTAGCAATTGCTATGGTGTTAGGATTTATTATCGCGATAATGGCGGTATTTATCGCGGAATTCCTGCAAAAAGCGAAACAGCAAATGGAGCAAGACGAGAGTTCCAGCGCTCAACCGTCTTCGTAGGTTTGTTTATGAGTATTCAGCCCGTTATTTTATCCGGTGGATCCGGCACCCGTCTTTGGCCGCTATCTCGCGAGCTATATCCCAAGCAGTTGTTGCCTCTGGTGAGTGACAACTCCATGCTGCAGGATACTTTACTGCGTCTTTATAAAGGATCTGCCGGATCGACCTCGTCAACGATGCGCTCGTCGTCCAGGTGGAGCACGGCGACGCCGGCGAGCTGAGACACGATCCGGGCATCGGGGCCCAGCCCCGGACGACCGGACCCGGCGGTCGACGCCGTCACCGGCGGCGTCGCCGGCAACGACCTGCGCGATCCGAGGACCGCCCCGATCCCGAGGCCGACCCCGAGCGCCGCGACCGCGATGGCGACGACCGTCGGATCCATCGCTGCCAGCCGATCAGCCGGCCGCCACCGGCTCCGGGAACCCGTCGCGCAGGAGCGCCTCCACCTCGACGATCGACCTGAGCCCTCGCTCCCCCGTCGCCCGCTCGGTCACTTCGACG
>Ga0209742_10000601_pt1 | contig 18554 bp, 16 predicted proteins | sample DeeMarSeWOR38_10_FD_187462 | JGI IMG/M metagenome (GOLD analysis project Ga0209742, IMG submission 187462) | Marine sediment microbial communities from White Oak River estuary, North Carolina - WOR-3-8_10 (SPAdes) (version 2) | ecosystem: Environmental > Aquatic > Marine > Intertidal zone >... | reverse complement strand
CCAGAACCAGGGCACCTCGTTCATCGTGGTCCGCGGCATTTCGCAGGCGCGCAACAGCGAGCCCTCCGTGGCCGTGTCGATCGACGGCGTGCTGCTGGCGAACCCGTCGCAGTTCAACCAGGAGCTGTTCGACATCGAGAGCATCCAGGTGCTCAAGGGACCGCAGGGAGCGCTCTACGGCCGCAACGCGATCGGTGGTGCGATTATCATCAACACGAAGCGCCCGACCGACATCCTCGAAGGCAACCTGACGGTCGGCTACGAGTCCGGGCCGGGATACAAGGTGCGCGGCGCCCTCGGCGGGCCGATCGGCAGCTCCGACACGTGGAAGTTCCAGCTGTCGGGCTCGTACTTCGACACCGACGGGCACATCCGCAACCCCTATCTCGGCGAGGACGCCGACCCGTTCGAGGACCTCTCGCTCCGCGGCCGCCTGATCTGGGAGCCGAACGACCGCCTCACGGCGGACTTCCGGGCGTCGATGTCCCGAGTCAAGACCCAGGCGCTCTACTTCAACATCACCGAGGACGTGAACGACACGAGCCTCGACGTCCGCGTCAACAATCGTGGCACCAACGAGCGCGACATCGACAGCGTCTCGCTGAAGCTCGACTACGAGCTCGGCAGCGGCGTGACGGTGACCTCCGTGACGGCCTACGACACCCTGCAGGAGATGCTGACGGGCGACCAGTTCAACTTCCTGCCCGTCGAGGAATCGGTGCTGTTCGCCTTCTTCGGCGCCGACCAGGCGCAGCACCAGTGGCTCGACGTCGAGGCGTTCAGCCAGGAGATCCGCTTCACCTCGCCCAGCGACCAGCGACTGCGGTGGATCGGCGGTGCCTACGTCATCCTGACGGACCGGTTCATCTCCACGGGCAACGTCTTCGATCTCAGCCCGTTCGTTCCCGGCTGGACGGTGCCCGAGGTGAAGCGCGAGCCGCTGCCCCTGTTCGACCCGCAGTTCACCTACCTCTCCGACTCCCAGGACAACACCGCCTGGGCCGTGTTCGGCGAGGTCAGCTACGACGTCACCGATTCGGTCGAGCTCTCGGTCGCGTTGCGCTACGACGAAGACACGCGCAAGAACACCACCGAGACGCCGGAGGAGTTCCTGCCGACACCTGACGCATCCACGGGGCAGGTCCGCAAGGAGACCTGGGACGAGTGGCAGCCGAAGGTCACGCTGCGCTGGAAGCCGAACGACGACACCATGCTTTACGGCGGGTACAGCCGCGGTTTCCGCAGCGGCGGGTTCAACCAGACCGGCGTCGGCGCGGCCAACATCGCGGGCGTCGACGACCTGTTCGACGCCGAGGTGGCCGATACCTACGAAGCCGGGATCAAGGCGCAGTTCCTGGACCGTCGCCTCAGCACCAGCTTCACGGCTTTCTACACCGATGCGGAGGGCACGTACTTCTTCGTCTTCGACCCCAATACGAGCACGCAGAACCTCGGCAACCTCGGCGAGGTGACGTTCACCGGGTTCGAGCTCGAGCTGCAGGCGCTGGTGACGGATCACCTCGAGGTCTACGCACGGGGCGGATACACCGACAGCGAGATCAAGAAGTCTGACCGGGACCCGAACGACGTCGGCAACCAGGCCCCGCTCGTGTCGGAGTACACCATCAATCTTGGCCTGAACTGGCGCGCACCCCTCCCGTTCGGCAACGGCATGGAGTTCTTCGTCCGGCCCGACTTCCGCATCATCGGCGATACCTACTTCTATCCCGACAACTTCACGGTGCGGGATCCGGTCAAGCTTCTGGACCTGCGCATCGGCCTGGGCACCGACGCCTGGACGTTGACGGCCTGGGGCCGCAACCTGACCGACGAGGAGTACAATTCCGAATGGTCGCCGGGTCCGCAGTTCTTCCCGAACCCCGGCTACACCAACAACTTCGTGTTCAAGGCCCAGCCGCAGGTCTGGGGCGTCGATTTCACCTATCGCTTCTGAAGAAGGAGGTCGGACATGGCCACCAAGGCGTCACTGCCGTCCCGGCTGCACCACACCGCCTACGTCTCGAAGGATCTCGAGGCGACCCGCAAGTTCTACGAGGGCGTCATCGGACTGCCGCTGGTCGCGACCTGGTGCGAAAAAGACGTCCTCTTCGGCGAGGAGCGGACTTACTGCCACGTCTTCTTCGGCCTCGGAGATGGTGGTGCGCTGGCCTTCTTCCAGTTCGCCGATGCGAAGGACCAGGAACAGTTCGGCCCGAAGATGCCCTTCACGCCCTTCCACCACATCGCGCTCAACGTGGACCAGGAAACGCAGGCGGGCATCGAGCGCCGCCTCAAGGAGGCGGGGTACAAGGAGCCGGAGAGCTTCGTGCTCGACCACGGCTACTGCCGCTCGGTGTACGCCACCGACCCGAACGGCATGATCGTCGAGTTCACCTGCGACCACGCGGACGCGGAGAAGATCAACGCTACGCGTCGGGCCGATGCGCACAGCGAGCTCAAGCGCTGGCTTGCCGGGGACCACACCTCGAACAACATGTACCGCTGACCGGCCGCCGGCTGCAGCCGGCCGCTCCACCCGACCTGCAGACGACCGGCCCCGGAAACGGGGCCGGATCGTCCTTCCTGAGCCCTGCCTGCCCGATCTTTCGCGTGGTCCCTGTTCCAGATCGGGTCCCGGAGTCGGTGCGACCCTGGCGCCGGCCCGCGGAGGGCGGCGCTCTGGAAAAAAATCTTCCCTGACCGGGACCCAAAGCGCGGTCCCGCGCGTCTTCACTCCCACATGCCCGCCTGCCCGGCCAGAAATGCCCACGGGGACAGCCTGCCAGGCGGGTGCCAGAAATCGTTAGAACCGTGAATTCGAGGGAGGATCACGCCATGTCGGACAAGCAGAAGATGGTCGTCGTAGTCACCAACGGCTTCAACGACGAGCGTTCGTCGGTCGCCTGGAGCGTCGCCAACGGCGGTGTCGGAATGGGTTTCGAGGTCACGATGTTCCTGGTGAGCTCGGGGGTGGACTGGGTTCGCAAGGGGGCCGCCGAGGTCGCGCGGCCCAACCCGCTGGATCCGCCGATCAAGGACATGATCCGCACGGTCATCGACAGCGGCGGCGACATCCTCGTGTGCCCCCCCTGCGCCGGGGTCCGCGGCTACGACCAGGACGACCTGATGGACGGCGTCACGCTGGCGGGCTCGGCCTCGATGCTGGCCGTGGCGAAGGAAGGCGCCGTGACGCTCAGCTTCTGACCGTGCGCCGACGCCAGTGTCGACGGCACCGACGCTGTCATACTCACGGGGCACGGCACCTGGCATTGACCGCCGGGTGCCGCGCCCCGAAAGAGGGCCGGTCGCTCGAGTGAATGCGCAAACCGACACGAGGCAGGCCTTCACGGCCGCCGTGGAGGCGAACATGGACGCACTCTACGGAGCGGCCGTGCGCCTGACGCGCAATGCGGCAGATGCCGAGGACCTCGTGGCCGAGTCGGTGGCCAGGGCGTGGTCGGCGATCGACACGCTGGCCGACTTCCGGCGGTTCCGGGCGTGGATGTTCCGCATACTGCGCAACTGCTTCATCAGCGAGCACCGGAAGCGGTCGGCACGCCCGGCCGAGACGCGCGTCGAGGAGCTGTTCGCCGACGAGGGTGAGCACGATCTCACCTCGTTGCTGCTCGACCAGCCGGAGGAATTCCTGGCCTGGTGGTCGAACCCGGAGCTGAGGCTGTCGAACGAGCTGCTCGGTGAACGCATCATGGTTGCGATCGAGGACCTTCCGGAGTGCTTCCGTACCACGGTACTGCTGATCACCGTCGAGGGACTCGGCTACGATGAAGCTGCAGCGGTGCTCGGAGTTCCTGCGGGCACCGTCCGCTCCCGCATGAAGCGCGGCCGGACGCTGCTGCAGAAGGCCCTCTGGGAACACGCGCGGGACGCCGGACTGGCCGGCGCCGGCCCGCTTCGCGAGACAAGCACATGACCAAAGCCCGTGAGACGAAAGGCCCGGACGACATCGGCTGCCTGGAGGCCATCGAGAGCCTGTACGCGTACCTCGACGGCGAGATCGGGGATCCCCAGTCGCGGGCGGCGTTCGAGGAACACCTGGGCCACTGCCGCAGTTGTTTCTCCCGCCTGGAACTCGAGAGACGGCTGGCGGAGCACGCGAGGAAGGCCGCGCGGAGCAGTGCACCGCAGGCGCTGCGGTCGCGACTCAAGGGCTTGCTCGAGAAGATCTAGCAGGCGCGAGCGGGAAGAGGCCGCTTTGCGGCCGGCCGCAGGTCCGGGGAGTCTCCCGCGCGGAGGTATACTGCGGCGCAGGGTCGACGTCGTCGTCGACCGCCATGAGGAGTGACACGCCGGCATGAAACCTGCGACGCCTGCCGAGTACGAGGATCGCCTCAACCGCTACCTCCGCCTCAACACCTTTCCGGTGGCAGTCCGGTTCCTGCGCAGCTGGGACGAGGCACCGCCCAAGGCGAGGCGCCCGGCGCGGGACCTGCACCATCGCTTCACGACCTGCCAGGCGATCGCGATGTCGCGGCGCTACGGCTGGGTGATGGCGCTCGGCCGCGAGGACAGCAGCTGCGTGCTCGGTGCCGCCGCGCTCGGCCTGGAGAAGCGGCTGCCGCACTACGTCGACGGCAACCTCTGCGTGAAGCTCTACACGGAGAACCTGCAGGCGGGACGGCTCAGCGAGGAGAGCGTTCCGACCCTGGAGGAGGGCAAGTACGTCGGGGTCGTCACGGCCCCGTTGAGCCGCGCGTCGTTCACGCCGGACTCGATCGTCGTCTACGGCAACGGCGCGCAGGTCATGCGGCTCGGCCAGGCCTGGCTCTGGAAGCGGGGCGGGACGCTGAAGAGCGAGTTCCGCGGCCGCATCGATTGCGCCGACCTGGCGATCGCGCCGTTCCTGTCGGGCGAGCCGCAGATGATCGTCCCCTGCAGCGGCGACCGCATCTTCGGCCAGGTGCAGGACCACGAGATCGCCTTCAGCTTCCCGTTCGGGGTCATGGACGAGATCCTCGAGGGCCTCGAGGCGACGCACGCCGCCGGCACCCGCTATCCCGTGACCAACTGGCTCGCCTACACCGGCGGCTTCCCGCCCTCTTACGACGAGTATCGGAAGATGCTCGACGAGGCCGGACCCCCCGGCGGCGGCTGAGGCCGTCGCGCGGCGATCAGAGTCGCAGCGCCTTCCTGAGCAGGGCATCCGCCCAGCGATCGGGCAGCCTCGAGATCCACCGCTGGATGCCGGAGTCGCGCCCCATCCGGTAGCGCGTCCGCGGCCGGGAAGCCGTGAAGGCGTGCACCACGTCCCGCGCCACGCGTTCCGCCGGCGAGGCACGACGGGCTGAGTCGGCTGCCGCCTTGCGCAGCGCGCGGATCAGCGGTCCGTACTGCTCGATCACCTCGGGCGGCCACTCGCGCTCGAGCGCGTCGGCGTCGTCGATCCCCTTCTGCCAGATCTCGGTGGCGATCGCGCCCGGCTCGAGCAGCGAGACCTCGATGCCCCAGGGGTGCAGCTCCCTGCGCAGCGAGTCGCTGAACGCCTCCATGGCGTGCTTGGACATGGCGTACGGGCCGAGGCCAGGCGCGGCGATGAATCCGGCCACCGACCCCGTTGACACGATACGGCCTCGCGCGCGGCGCAGCAGCGGGATGAGCGCCTGGGTCACGGCCACCTGTCCGACGAGGTTCACCTCCAGCTGGCGCCGCAGGCCGTCGACGGACAGGTGCTCGATCGGCCCGTTGACGCTGATGCCGGCGTTGTTGAACAGGCCCCACAGGCCCTGCTCGCCGACCGCCTGCTGCAGGCGGGAGGCGACCGCCGCGATCTGCCCGGCCCGCGTGACGTCGAGCTCGACGGTCTCCAGTCGTGCCGCGGCGCCCGGCGGCGCGGCGGCTCGAAGCCTGGCCGCCGCTCCCTCGTCGCGAACGCCTGCGAATACGTGGAAGCCCTCGGCGAGCAACGCCAGCACCGCCGCGCGCCCGATGCCCGTGGATGCGCCGGTGACGAGAATGCAGCGAGCGGACGACGGTCGGGTCATGGCGGGCTCCTCGGGTCGACGTGGGAACGGCCTTGCACGGGTGGTGCGCACTCTAGCGCCCCGGACGGGAAAAGCTGCTATTTTCCCGGCGAGGTGCGGGCGCAGGGAGACGCCGGATGTCCGAGGTCGTGGTCTCGGTCAGGAATCTGCAGACCACGTTTCACACGCGGGTCGGGCCGGTGCGAGCCGTCGACGGCATCAGCTACGACATCGGCAAGGGGCGAACGCTCGGGATCGTCGGCGAGTCCGGTTGCGGCAAGTCGGTGGCGTCCTATTCGCTCATGCGGCTGATCGAGCCGCCGGGCGAGATCACCGGCGGCGAGGTGCTGCTGCACGGCGAGGACGTCCTCGGTCTCCCCGACGCGCAGATGGAGAGCTACCGCGGCTCGAGGATGGCCATGATCTTCCAGGAGCCGATGACCGCGTTGAACCCGGTCCTGACGATCGGCTACCAGATGGACGAGCAGATCATGCGCCACACGGGACTGGCGCGGAAGGCGTCGCGCGAGCGCGCGGTGGAGATGCTGGAGATGGTAGGCATCCCCTCGCCGCGCGAGCGCTACGAGAGCTACCCGCACCAGCTCTCCGGCGGGATGCGCCAGCGCGCCATGATCGCCATGGCGCTGTCCTGCGAGCCCGAGTTCCTGATCGCCGACGAGCCGACGACGGCGCTCGACGTCACGATCCAGGGGCAGATCCTGGAGCTCATCCAGGGGCTGCAGGAGCGCCTGCACATGTCGGTGCAGTTCATCACGCACGATCTCGGCGTGATCTCGGAGATCTCCGACGACGTGCTCGTCATGTACGCGGGAACGGCGTGCGAGCGGGCCCCGACGCAGGCGCTGATCGACGGGCCGCGCCATCCGTACACGGTGGCCCTGCTCGAGTCCATCCCGAGGCTCGGCCAGCGCGCGTCGCGGCTGCCGGCCATCGGCGGCATGGTGCCGTCCCTTTACGAGCTGCCGGCAGGCTGCCCGTTCCAGAACCGCTGCCCGAGGGTGACCGACGAGTGCCGTGCGGCCCGGCCGTCCATGCGGGCGCTCGCCCCGGGCCACGAGGTCGCCTGCTTCAACCCGGTGACTGCCTGATGACGCCGCTGCTGCGCGCCACGGCGCTTCGCAAGCACTTCCCCATTCGCAAGGGCCTGCTGCTGCGCGAGACGGGCCGCGTGCGCGCGGTCGACGGCGTGTCGCTCGAGGTGCGGCAGGGCGAGACCCTCGGCCTGGTCGGCGAGTCGGGCTGCGGCAAGTCCACGCTCGGCCGGACTCTGGTCCGGCTGTACGAGCCCACGGACGGCAGCCTCGAGTACAAGGGCGAGGACTTGCTGGCGATGCGCGGGGAACGCCTGCGGTCGATGCGCCGTCACATCCAGATGATCTTCCAGGACCCGTTCGCCTCGCTCGACCCGCGCATGACCGTCGGCCAGATCCTCGCCGAGCCGTTCAAGGTCCACGGCGCCTGCCCGCCCGGCGAGCGCCAGGATCGCGCCAGGATGCTGCTCGACAAGGTGGGCCTGAAGTCCTCCTACCTGAACCGCTATCCGCACGAGTTCTCCGGCGGGCAGCGCCAGCGCATCTCGATAGCCCGCGCCATGGCGCTCAACCCCGAGCTCGTCGTCGCCGACGAGCCGGTGAGCGCGCTCGACGTCTCGATCCAGGCGCAGATCCTGAACCTGCTCAAGGACCTGCAGCAGGAGTTCCGCCTGACCTACGTCTTCATCTCGCACGACCTGTCGGTCGTCGATCACTTCTGCGACCGGGTCGCCGTCATGTACCTCGGGAGGGTCATCGAGACGGCGCCGAAGGACGAGCTCTTCGCAAGCCCGAAGCATCCCTACACGCAGGCCCTGATCGACGCGATCCCGCGGGTCGGCGCGGGCAAGCGGAAGATGAAGGCGGCGCTCTCCGGCGAGGTGCCGAGCCCGATCGCGCCGCCGGCGGGCTGCCACTTCCATCCGCGCTGCCCGCGACGACACGACGGCTGCGAACGGGACTTCCCGCGGCTCGTCGACGTGGGTGGCGGCCACCGCGTGGCCTGCAACCTGTATGAAGAGTCGGCTGCCGTGGCGCAGCCGCGATCACAGCCGATCCCCGGCCTCGGAGCGCGAACATGAGCCAGGAAGAGTCCAGGCAGAGGCGCAATGGCTCCCGGCGGACAGGCGGCCGGGCGGCGGCGGCGAAGCGCCCGATCGGGTCAATCGCCCTCGCGAGCGTCGCCGTCTCGGTGTTCCTGCTCGGGCTCTACGGACTCGCGCGCCCCGGCCTCGTGGGCACGCGCGAGGCGCCGACCAACCGGAGCCTCAAGATCGGCATCACCCAGGAGTTCGAGAACCTGAACCCGGTGATCATGTCGATGTCGGCCACGAACTACATGTACCGGATGGTCAATCGCACGCTCGTGACGCTCGACGAGAACACCGAGTGGAAGGCCCAGCTGGCGGTCGAGGTGCCGAGCCTGGAGAACGGCCTCGCGCGGTTCGTCGAGTTCGACGGTGTGCGCAAGCTGGAAGCCGACTGGCACATACTGCCGGCCGCCACCTGGGGCGACGGGACGCCTGTCACCTGTCACGACCTGCAGCTCTCGTGGGAGGTGGCGCAGAGCCCGTACGTCAGCATCCCGAACGTCGAGAACTACCGGCAGGTCGAGCAGATCCGCATCGATCCGCAGGACCCGAAGCACTGCACGTTCCTGTACCGCGAGCCGAAGTGGAACTTCGACCGGCCGTTCCAGTTCTACTTCCTGCCGTCCCACCTGGAGCGGGCGGTGTTCGAGGCCTACGGCGACGAGCCGGAAGGCTACGAGCAGCACTCCCTCTACACGCGGGACCCGACGAACCCGGGGCTCTACCACGGGCCGTACCGCATCAAGGAGATCCAGCTCGGCTCGCACGTCGTGTTCGAGCGCAACCCGACCTTCTACGGGGAACCGGCGCACATCGACGAGATCGTCATCGTGCTCATTCCGAACACGGGCACGCTCGAGGCGAACCTCCGCTCCGGCAGCATCGACATGGTCTCCTCGCTCGGCATGAGCTTCGACCAGGCCCTGGCGTTCGCCAAGCGGGTCGAGGCCGACGCGCTGCCGTTCCACGTGAACTTCCAGCCGGGCTTCGTCTACGAGCACGTCGACCTCGACCTGGACAACCCCGTCCTGAAGGACGCGAACGTGCGTCGCGCCCTCGTCTACGCCATCGACCGGCAGGGCCTCGTCGACGCGCTGTTCGAGGGCAAGCAGCCGCCGGCACTGCACTTCGTCTCGCCGCTCGACCCGTGGTTTACCGACGATCCGGCCGACATCGCGTATTACGAGCACTCGCGGCGCAAGGCCAATCGCCTGCTCGACGAGGCCGGCTGGCAGATGGCCGCAGACGGCTTCCGCTACGGCGCCGATGGCCAGCGGCTGCGGCTCAAGCTGATGACGACTGCCGGCAACAAGACGCGCGAGGTCGTGCAGGTGTACCTGCAGGACCAATGGCGCGGGATCGGCGTCGACGTCCGGATCCAGAACGAGCCGGCGCGGATCTTCTTCGGCCAGACGACGCGCAAGCGCCAGTTCGAGGGCGCGGCGATGTATGCGTGGTCCACGTCGCCGGAGAACAGCCCCCGCTCGACGCTGCACAGCGGCTGGATCCCGACCGAGGAAAACGGCTGGTCGGGCCAGAACCAGCCCGGCTGGGCGAACGAGAACGTCGATCGGCTGGTCGATGCACTGGAGGTCGAGTTCGACCCGCAGCGCCGGCTCGAGCTGATCCACGGGATCATCGGGCTCTACACGCGCGAGGTGCCGGTCGTCCCGCTCTACTACCGCTCGGACGTGTCCGTCACCCCGGCCAACCTGACCGGCTACCGGCTCATCGCGCACCAGGTGCAGGCGACGAACCACGTGGAGCGCTGGAACCTCGAGTCGGAGGCGGTCGACACCTCGCGGCGGGCATCACGATGACGGGCTTCGTGCTGCGCCGACTGTTCCAGACGCTGGTCGTGATCGGCCTGCTGTCGTTCTTCTGCTACTACCTCATGACCCTCATGCCCGGCGACCCCATCGACGAGATGATCGCCGCCAATCCCAACGTGACCTCCGAGGACGCCGAGCGGCTCCGCCAGCTGCACGGCCTGGACCAGCCGGCCTACAAGCGCTACTGGAACTGGGCGACGATGATCGCGAGCGGAGACCTCGGCTACTCGCGCACCTACCGCGTGCCGGTGTCGGAGATCCTGGGGAAGAGCCTGCTCAACACCTTCGTGCTGGCGGGTGCGGCGCTCGTGTTCTCGCTGCTCGTCGCCGTGCCGCTCGGCGTCTGGGCGGCCCTGCACAAGGGCGAACGGGTGGACTACGTCGTCAACCTGTTCGCCTTCGCCGGGATCAGCGTGCCGTCCTTCTGGATCGCGATCGTGCTGATCCTCGTCTTCGCCGTCTACGTCCCGATCTTCCCGGCAGGCGGGACGAGCAGCATCAGCTTCGACATGACGCCCTGGGAGTCGTTCGTCGACAGGGCGCGCCACCTCGTGCTGCCCGTGCTGTCGCTGTCGTTCCTGTCGATCGGCACCTACGTGCGCTACACGCGGGCGGCGATGATCGAGGCGATGTCGAACGACTACATCCGCACTGCCCGCGCGAAGGGCCTTTCCAGGGACCGGATATTGATCATGCACGGCTTCCGCAACGCCCTGATCCCGCTGATCACGATCGTGGCGCTGAGCTTCTCCACGCTGTTCTCGGGGGCGATCATCACCGAGACGGTGTTCGCCTACGACGGCGTGGGGCGGCTGGTGTTCCTGTCGATCCAGAGGAACGACTTCAACGTGGCGATGGTCGCGTTCATGATCTCCGTCTCCATGGTGCTGGTGATGAACCTCGTCGCCGACCTGCTGTACGGGGTCGCGGACCCGAGGATCACCTACTCATGAGTGCCGACGCGCTCGAGGTCGACCGCGCCCTGCGGGAGAAGCAGCTGGAGGCGCGACCGATGTGGCGGATCGTGCTCGGCCAGTTCGTCGAGCACCGGATGGCCGTGGTGGGCGTGCTCGTCATCGCCTTCTTCCTGTTGGTCGCCCTGTTCGCGCCCGTCATCGCCCGGGTGACCGGGCTCGACCCGAGCCGCCAGAACGTACTGGCCCGCTACCAGCCGCTCGCCTCGTGGGAGGACGCCTCGCCGTACGAGCGCGAGGTCCGGATCGAGCGGTTCGAGCGGGAGGCGGACCGCGCGGCGCTCGCGTCCTACCTCCAGGGCGCCGGACTCGTCGGGCCGGACGTCCCGCAGGACGAGCTGTTCTACGCGCTGGTCGGCAGCCAGCGTCCCGGCGAGCTGCTGGGCCTGCTGCGGACGGCGCCCGTGCCGGAGGATCCGCAACTGCGCCGGGGCCTCGCGGAGCTCGAGGATCTCGTCGCGGGTCTGCGCGGCTTTCACCTGCTCGGTACGGACGAGCTCGGGCGGGACGTGTTCATCCGGCTGGTCTACGGGACCCGCGTGTCGATCAGCGTGGGCCTGCTGGTCGCGTTGATGTCGGGGCTGATCGGCCTGGTGATCGGCAGCCTGGCGGGTTACTACGGCGGCCGTGTCGACTCGATCCTGATGCGCGTCACCGACGCGCTGCTGTCGCTGCCGATCCTGGTCGTACTGATCGTCGTCTCGGCGATCGACCTGGGCAAGGTGCTCGGCGGCACGCCGCTCTCGTTCGTCGTCGATCACCAGTACGAGAGCGTCATCAAGATGGTGATCATCCTGTGCGCCTTCTCATGGATGCAGGCGGCGCGGCTCGTGCGCGGCAGCATCCTGTCCATCAAGGAGCAGGAGTTCGTGCTGGCGGCCCGGGTGCTGGGCGCGCGCGACCGGACCATCATCGTCTCGCACATCGTCCCGAACGTGATCGCGCCGCTGCTGGTCGCCGTCACGCTGGGCATCGGCAACGCCATCCTCTTCGAGGCGGCCCTCAGCTTCCTCGGGCTCGGCATCCAGCCGCCGACGCCGAGCTGGGGCAACATGCTGCACAACGCCCAGGACATGGTGCAGCACGCGCCGATGCTGGCGGTGCTGCCGGGGCTGCTGATCCTGCTGACGGTGATCAGCTTCAACTACGTGGGAGACGGGGTCCGCGACGCAGTGGACCCGAAGGCGATCCGGCGGTGACGGGGCCTGCTACTTGAAGATGGCCAGCCAGGCGACCAGGCCGACGAGCAGCCACAGCGCCACCTGGACGCCGAAGCGCAGCGAGCGGAGCTCGTCTACCTGCCGGGAGACGAGCGACTGGATCTCCTCGATTCGCGGGTCGGGCGGCGGGGGCGTGAACACCGGGGGCTCGGGCCGCGACTCGGGTCGTTGATGCTCCTGTGACGTCGCAGGCTCGATGTCGTAGCTGAAGTCCACCCAGCCCACGTGGAGCGCGCGCTGCGTCTGGTTGTCCCAGTTCAGGACGGAGCCGCCCGGGTCCCAGCCGGCCGTGATGCCCGGCTTGGCGGGGAAGACACGGACGTGGGGCAACCGGCCGTCGAGGGCGTTGCGGGCGATCGTGGCGTAGGTCGCCGTCGAGACGTAGACGGTGGCCATGTAGGACTGGTGGCCCGAAGTCACCGGGTCGTCGCTGCGCTGGAGCCACACGAGCCGCCCGTGAGCGACCTTGCCGTCGCGGTGCTTGCTCGCGCCGTGGGGCAGGGTTCCCACGGTCACCGACAGCGTGCCGACGAGGTGGCCGAGCTCGCCGCCGGTCGACAGCCGCACGGTCGGCCCGCCCGAGAGCCGCACGCGCCAGCTGACCGTGGGGCAGCCGTGACTGACGAGCGGCTTGTCCTCGCGGTGCTCGCCTTCGGGCACCAGCGTGCACTGCGCGCCCATCGGCAGCGGCTCGAAGCGGATCCAGGTCGCCTCGGACGGGTCTTTCGGCCGGGCTCCAGGCACCGGCCGTGCAGCCTGGGCGGTCGCGGTCATGGCTCCCGACATTAGGAGATATGGCAAGTCGGTGTCGTGTGATGCGTCGCAGTTTCCGCGGCCGCGACCGCGAGCGCCGTCGCGGGAACCCGCCCCGTCAGCCTGTGTGTCCGGCACTCCTCTCCTCGGCGACCTGCAGCAGGACGGCCTCCAGGAGCGCCGCGCGCGGGAAAGGGACAGGGTCCTGCCGCGCCGCGAGCCGGTGGTGGGCAGACTCCACGTCGAGGGTCGCGGCCCAGTGGTCGGCGTCGAGGTAGGCGAGCAGCGTCGACCCCGGGATCAGCGCGTCGCGGGCCAGCAGCTGGCCGTCGTTGTATCGGTCGTGGCGCAGCAGCTGCTCCCAGGTCGGGACGAGCGCGGCGGCCACGCGCGGACGCGTGGTGAAGGCGGCGATGGAAAAGTATCTGATCGTCCCGGGCAGCGCGTGCTGCGCGAGCCAGTCGCGCCGCGTCTCCACGCGGAGACTGTCCACGACCCCGCCGTCGCCCGGCGGGCAGTCGGCTTCCGGTATCCGGGAAAGCAGCAGGTCGTAGAAGGCGTCGACCTCGTCCGCGAGCGGCGAGCCGCCGATGGCACCGGCGATGCTGACCACGCTGTCGACGCGGGCCGCCAGGTCGGGGTAGCGGACCAGGAACTCGAGGATGTCGGTGGCGCCCTTCGAGTAGCCGATCAGCACGACCGGCCCCTCCTCCTCGGGCGGCGCACTGGCGAGCCGCTCCGCGATCTGGCCTGCGTTGTGCGCCGAGCCGGAGCGTCCGCTGACGACGATCGTCGCTATGCGGTAGCCCGACGCCTCGAGGGCGGGAACGGCGCCGTGGAAAGGCTTCGCCTCGTCGCCCAGGCAGTCGCTGAATGCGCCGGTGACGAGGTAGACCTGAGGCCGCAGGTCGGCAGGCGGCAACGGCCGGGGCGCGGCGGGCGTCTCGCCGTCCAAGCGCCACAGCCACTCGGCGCAGTCGGGCGAGGGCATGGTGTCCGCCGATTGCGCCCGGAGGACCCCGCAGAAGATCTCCCGGAACCGCGCGCGGCCATCGACGACGCCTTCTTCGTCCCGCATCGCCTCGTGCGGCGCCGGTCCGGCGAGCAGGTCGGTCCTCGTCGGCAGCGACGCGCAACCGGCAAGAAGCGCTGACCCGAGCAGGGCGGCCGCGAAGCCGGCTCGGCCGCGGGTCACGGCGGCGGGGCGGGAGCCGACGGGTCGATGGGCCGCACGTTGCGGCGCGCCGCCTCGCTCTGACCCTCCGCGATCGGCGGCGCGGACTCCTCCCACATCAGGCTGCGGATCCGGTCGGCCGGGACGGGCTCGGTCGGCAGGATCACGACCAGGCGCATGCCGTCGCTGATGTACGGGTCGCCAGTCAGGTTGTATCGAGGCGCCTCGGCGGTGGCCGCCGCGCTGCCCTTGACGAATCCGAACCGGTCGATCAGGCCCGCCGCGATCAGGCTGTGCAGCAGGTACTCGCGCGTCGTGTCCACCTCCGGGTCGATGATGTGGGTCGTCAGCGTCGGGGATTTCGGCGTGACCTTGATGCCGATGTCCCGGCTGATCTGCCCGACCCACACGGAGCAACCGTCGAATCGGAATGGCGCCAGCCAGAGGCGCATGTGGTTGCGCTGCGCGATCGACGTCCGCGCCCGCTGCAGTGCGATGTCCTGCTTGCGCCCGAACAGGTACAGGCTGCTCACCGGCGCAACGGGGTAGGCGTCGCCGCTGACGGCAGCCCCGATCTCTCGCCGGATGGTTCGCAGGTCGATCCGATGCGTGAACGACCACCCGGATCGTGACAGGCCATCGAGCACATCGGACGCCTCGCCGACGAGCACGATGTTGAGCGGGTCGCCATCATGCTCGCCGTCGGCATCCTTGGCACAACAGGGCAGGCGCTCGAGCTCCGCACGAAACTCCTCGACCGTCAGCTCGAGGAGCAACTGTCCCGGGTAGGTCTTTTCCGAGTCGAGGCGCTCGTAGTCGAAGTCGCCGTCAGGCAACGGGACGGCGAAGTCGAAGCGCAGCTCGCGCGGGCGTGAGCCGCGCTCCTGGCCCGCGGCCTCCTCGCGGTAGGCGTCGCTCTGCAGGCGAATGTCGACGTAGCGTCCGCCCTCGTGCCTGGGCAGGTAGACGAAGCCCTGGGTCACGTGGCCGGGCAGGAGCAGGGCCCGCACTTCCTCGTCGCGCAAGTGCTGCCTGAGCCTTTCCCGGTCGTCGCGGGGAATGCCGCCCTGCAGCATCAACGCTGCTTCCTCGGCGGAATAGAAGTCCGGGTCGAGCATGTTCCGGATGAACCAGAGCCGCCGGTCCGATGCGTTGCGGACGCTCATCCACAGCGCCTGCAGGTCGTGCTCGCCGAAGTCGGCACCGAAGTGCGTGCGGGCCTCCTCGTCCGTCATGATCGACACCGCTACCGTCACCTCGCCGACGGTCTTGGTGTGGAACTCCCGCAGCTCCTCGGGCGCGTCCAGCGGCCGGGGAGCGTAATTCGTGGCGCAGCCCGCCAGGGCGACGGCGGCCGAAGCCGCCAGGGCTGCGAACCAGGACGGCGATGTCGGACTATTCTTCATCACGATGGCGAGTTCGGGGCAGAGGCTCGTCGGAGGCTGCCGGGAATCGTACAGGATCCGGGCCCGGGCACGAAGTCGTGCCGCGGCAACTTACCCCGGTTGCCCGGGGGGTGGATTCCGCGGTCACATGCGGCTAATTTCCCGTGGTCGGTAACCGGTGAGGAGTTGGGCCTTTGGCTCGAGGACTGCAGGACTGTCGGGGTTCCAGGGTGGCGGCCGTCTTCGGCTATGGCCGGCTTGCGCCGGCGCCTCGGTCGCTCCGGCTGGCCGGAATGGCCGCCGCCGCATTGCTCGCCGGATGCGCGACGGCACCTCCGGTCGTCGACAGCGAGACCGCGCTCGGCGTGGAGGGCTTCGTCGACGAGGCCCGGTCCACCTCGGTCCTCGGGGAACAGGCCCGTTTCATCGGCAGCCCCTACGAGGACGTGGGGCTGAGCGGGCTGTTCCCCGTGCGCGGGCCGCAGGAATGCCAGGTGGCCGTCCTCGAGGGAGGCGAGGACTCCTTCGCGGTCCGCATGCGGACGCTGAAGGCGGCGAAGAAGTCCATTCGCATCCAGGCGCTGCTGTTCAAGGGCGACGAGTCTGGGCTGCGCATCGCCGAGGTGCTCAAGCAGAAGAAGGCCGAGGGGCTCGACGTGCGCGTCATCGTCGATGCCTTCTCGAACCCATGGCTGCAGACGCAGTGGCTGTTCTTCGACCTGAAGCAGCACGGCATCGAGGTGGAAGGCTACGAGGCGCTCGCCCTGCAGTGGCTCAACGAGCTGCCGATCCCGAAACTCGTGCCGCACGCCGAGCTCGACGATCCGAACAAGCGCTTCCACGAGAAGATGTGGATCATCGACGGGGAGACGGAGGACGCCGTCGCCGTCACCGGTGGGCTCAACGTCGGCAACGAGTACTTCCGCGTCGACCCGTCGGAACCCGATTTCTATTGGCGCGACCAGGACGTGGTGCTGCGCGGGAAGGTCGTCGGGGACCTCGTGACCGCCTTCGAACGCAACTTCGAGTACTTCGTCGGCATCAAGGAGGCCAAGGGTCTCCTGAACACCAATCTCTACTGGGACGCGACGCGTGCCGTGCTCGACAGCACGGGCAAGCTGCCGGTCCACTATTCGACGGAGCCGGAGCGGGTCGCCCGCGTCGCGGAGCTCGAGGCCAGGCAGCCGGCGCTCGACTACCGGCCCGCGGCCTGCCGCTTCTTCCAGAGCCGGCCGCGGTTGAAGGAGACCTACATCCAGCAGGCCTACCTGAAGCTGATCGAGCGTGCCGGTCGCGAGGTGCTGATCGCCAATGCCTATTTCGTGCCGACGCCTTCCATGATCGAGGCACTCGGCCATGCCGCAAGGCGCTGCGTCTCCGTGAGGATCATCTCCAACAGTCCCGAGACCAACGACCTGCCCGAGATCAGCATGGTGGGACGCGGCTACTACAAACGGCTGCTTGCGATCAACGACGCCCCGGAGGTCGCCGCCTGCGACGGCCCGGAGGCCGGCGTCCGGATCTGGGAGTGGGTCGGGCAGGCGCCCGACGAGGCGGAGCGCAGCCAGGGCACGATGCACTCCAAGTTCGCGGTGATCGACGCCGAGCGCAGCCTGGTGGGCTCCTACAACCTCGACCCGCGCAGCGAGAAGCTCAACAGCGAGACGGCGATAGTGTTCGAGCAGCCGGCGCTCGCCTCGCAGCTGCGCGATTCGTTCCTGTCGCACGACCTGCGCTACAGCCGCGAGGTGACGCGGGAGCAGGCCGCCGGATTCGCGGAACCCGAGGACGTGATCTACCAGTTCCGCAAGACGATCGGGCAGTTCTTCGAGGACAGCCTCTGAGCGGCGCCGGGCTGCGGCGGCCCCGGCTGCCGGGGCGGCCCGCTGCCCGCGCTGCGGAGCTCAGTTGCCGTAGCTGACGATTCCCCCGTTCGGCAGGAACACTGCTCCCGTGTTGCCGTCGGAGAAGCCGCTCGCCCCGGTGATCCGCGACTGCCAGGTATTGCTGCCGCCACCGGCGGCCGGGGCAGCCATGGCGCGCAGGTTCCACAGCGCCGGGCCGCCCTCCGGGCCGGCGAGCCCTTCCGCCGTGATGAAGTAGCGGCCGGGCATGATCGGCCCGGTGATCTGCTGCAGCGCGAGGACGTCATAGGCGTGCAGCTCGCGGCCGTTGACGAAAATCCCCGTGCCGCCACCGGAGGCATCGGCCTGCAGTTCGCCTCCCAGCTCGAGACCGGGCGCGATGAAGCCGAGCGTCTGGCTGCCGCGGACGCCCCACGCGCCGAGCACCCTGTCGTACCAGTAGTCGCCCGGCGGGATGCCCAGCCCGTAGAGCTCCCGGACGCGCGCCAGGTCCGCCGCACCGAGAGCCTTGCCGTTGACCACCACGACGCCGGCCCCGTCGGCGGCCGCGCCCGGTGCCGCTTCCGCGGTGGAAGGCGTGGCGGCCGGGCCGAAGACGAGCGTCTCCCGGTCCTCGGCGTATCCGGCCTCGGCCAGTTCCATCAGGAGGACGCCTTGCTGCAGCGTCGCGCGGAAAGTCATCGCGATGCCATCCATCGACCCGCTGCCCACGACCTGCCCGCCTTCGCGCCGCCCGTCCAGGCGCATGGCGAAACCCTCGCCGGAGAGCATCCCGCTCACGCGGCCGTCGGCGTCCTCCCGCAGCTCGAGCTCCAATTCGGCACCGTCGGTGCTCGCGTAGCGTCCGGAAATGTCCTCCGCCGCACTCGCGGTCCCCGCGAGCGCGAGCCCCACGACGATCATCGGCAGCAAGACCATGGCGTGGCGCATGACCAGTTCCTCCTGCCGATCAGTCTAGGCCCGGGTGTCTTTGGGTGGAAGATCCCGGCGCGGTCGCGCGAGGATCTTCCGGCCGGCGATTCGGGTACCTGTCGCCGCTACAGCCCGGGATCCGCGATGTGCCCGTAGTACAGGCTCGGCAGCCACAGCGCGATCTGCGGGAAGATGATGATCAGCGTGAGTCCCAGGGTCATGATCAGCACGAACGGGATGATCGACCGGTAGATGTCGCGGATCGTGATCTCGGGCGGCGCCATGGCCCGCATCAGGAACAGGTTGTAGCCGAAGGGG
>Ga0209742_10000600_pt1 | contig 18558 bp, 15 predicted proteins | sample DeeMarSeWOR38_10_FD_187462 | JGI IMG/M metagenome (GOLD analysis project Ga0209742, IMG submission 187462) | Marine sediment microbial communities from White Oak River estuary, North Carolina - WOR-3-8_10 (SPAdes) (version 2) | ecosystem: Environmental > Aquatic > Marine > Intertidal zone >... | reverse complement strand
GGTTCGCTGGTCAGTGAGACATTCAGAGTTTGCGCAAGCGGGGCAACAGGCAACATGAGATATCCTTGGCGGAAATCAGGCTCCCCCGTTTGATCCGGCTCCAGCAAAGTCACCGAAAGATATACGTTCGGGGATTCCTCATCTCCTAACTGGACAGGGATTTCCATGCCAGAACCTTCTAAGTTGATGATCTGATGCTCAAAGAGCACACCGCGTTCGACGGTCACCAAGGCCAGCGCGCTATTCCCAAAAGGATTGGGGACGAATACCTGGGCGGTTTCACCCGGCAGGTAAGAATTTTTATCAGCGGTCAGGTGAATTCGGTGGTTCGTCAAATTGGGCCAGATGGCCTGACCCGGACCGCCAACCCACAATAGAGCCTGGGTGACTGCTCCTGCATTGGACCCTTCTGTCCCGCTGACCTGCAGCTGGTATGTCCCTGGCTCAGGAGGGGTGAAAGCTAATCTAGCCTTGCCATCTTCAGCGGAGACGAAATCAGCAGAACTCACGGTCGTATACTGAGGCTCATAAGTGGGAAAGGGAAAACCGTGGAAAACTTCAGATTCCGGTTCGATACGCTGCCAAACGACCTGCTGAAATTCCGCTCGTAATGGGTGACTTCCGGCAGGTTCCCCTTCCCAATCCACAACCAGGATGTCGAAACCAGTTTCAGCGCCAGCTCTAGTTGACCAGACATCCGGTCTGACTCCAATGAAGAAAGGTGCAGGGTTTACAAGCACATCAGACTGCGCGCTGACCGGAAGCTCACTCTCATCCGTGGTAGTCGCCTCCAAGGTATAACGGTAACGCTCATCCGCCAGGGGGATGGGCAGCTCGATCTCCAGTTTTCCATTGGAGTCGGTCTGACCTTCACCTTCAGAGACCTGCTCAAGAAAACCGGATCCAAAAAAACGGGGTAGGGCAGATAACCAGCGGGTGTCCAAGATACCCACCTGATATCCCGGCAGGTTGAAATCAACCGGTGTGCGGAATAGCGTCCAGGTCACCGGCACGTTTCCGGCAGGTGCATCGAAGAAGAAACGTGCTTCCACGGCGGCATTGATCGCCTCTCCAGCCAAAACCTGTTCGGAAGGAAAGGACACATTCAAATCAATTTCCGGTACTCGGAACTCAGCCACCTGGAAAGTCACACTGCTGAAGTTGGCTTCTTCGCTGGTCAACCGAAAGAGCCCCGGTTCAATATCCTCCGGCAAGGTATACAAGCCGTGCGCAGTGCCGTAACTAGAAAGGGATAAATTCAATGCAGCGATCTGCTCGCCGAAGTCATTAACGACATCCAGGCGTAGCTCAGATCGGTCAGCGATGGTGTACCTGCCGTTGTAAGCTTCACGCAGGATAACTCTGAAATGGACTGTTTGGCCCGGGCGATATATGGGTCGGTCAGTATGTATATAAGCCTCCAGATGAGGCGGGGAGTAGTCGGTCCTGTAGCCAAAACTGCCGCCATCCAGGCCCTGACTCCAACTAGAAAGAGCAGCAGAGAAAGTCTCTTGACCCGGCTCCCCGAGAATGGCGTAACTGACTCCATAGATGTCTTCAAAATCCCGCACCGGGACGTCGACTCTTAAGACACCCTGCTGATCTGTGCGACCCTGGGCCAGAAGATCACCCTTCTCGGTGTAAATCGCTACGGGTACATCGACGGCAGAAGCGCCATCCCCGAGATTCACCGCCCAAACCAGTGCATCCGTGGCGCTCAATTTAAATGTCGTATTGAAATCGCTGACGACCAGGAGATAAGGGCCGGAGTAAATAAAATCCTGTTCGAGGTTGAAGCGCAATGCATAAAATCCAGGTGCGAGCGGACCGCCATCGATGGTGAGCGGAATCTCAACAGGCGTGCTTTGGTTTGGTGGAATTTCTAAAGGCAATAAAGTGTTTCGCTCCCGCTCAGGACGGAACGTTTCCCGCATTTCAAACCCTCCCGGGGCGATCAAATCTTGAAATTCTTCTAAAGTTACAGGGCCAAACGAATAAGGTATTTCGCTCAAGTTGGTGGCTTGAACGGTAATACTGGATTGCTCAGGAGTCAAAAATACAACGTCTGAACCCACGGAGACAACCAGGCCCGGATCCAGAGACCTGGTTTTAAAATCGAGGGTGAACTCCTGACCGAGACGACCATTCCACTCATCGGGAAGGTTGGGAGAGATGAGCAGACGGTACTCCGTATCAGGATCGTAAAAGCCAGTAAGCCATAAAATGCGATTCTCTTCATCAATGAAAGCGTCTAAGTTGGGGACCACCGGCCTGATGGCAATAAAATTCAGCACGTCTTTGGATTTGATAGGCGCATTAAAATACACAGCAACGCCACTATAGACGTCCTTAAGACCATTCTGGATGGGATCACTCCTGATCACAGCGAGTTCTGGGATGGTTTCAAATTCAGATACCTGCCCCGAGCCTAGTGGGGTGCCACCGCCAGATAAGGTGTCCTCATCGATTGAAAGCGAGTATTCACGGTCGCGTTTCAGTAAACCACTTGGGGTAAAAGTGAACTCGGTGGCACCTTCATTCCAGGTGAAATCACCTTTCACAGTTTCCCCTTGCGAGTCGATCAAAAGTACGTTTTCAACAACACTATCCGGATCAAATGGCTGGTTGAAGGTCAGCTGAACATCCGCATCCAGGCTGATATCCCTGGCGCCATCACCAGGTTCGACAGAAACCAAATTCGGAGCGGCAGTTGTAAACGACCAGGCGGCGAGACTTCGCACCGGGCTTCCCCCTAATCCCGTCAAGTCATCCCTGACCTGGACAGTATATTCCTGCCCTCCAGAGAGGGACGGTTCCGGATAGAAGACATAAGTACTGGTGTTTAACCATTCTCCACGCCCTTCAGCTTCCGGCTCCAAGGAGAAAGCCGTCGGGAGGTCTGTCGCTTCTGCACCCAACAATATAACCGGCCGATTGAAGGTCGCGATAACTGGCGAAGAAGGATCAACTTCTGTCGATCCATCTTCAGGAAGACCCTGTGTAAGCTGTAGATCACCCACGGCATAGTAAGCCAAGTCCACCGGTTCGACGAGCGGCAAACCATTACCCGCCTGGGCTTGAGTATCGAACTTGAGATTGATGCGCTGAGCGGGTGCGAGAGGCACACTCGGTGAGAAGATCAAGGTTGAGTCATCAATCCAATCGAACTGACCCGATAACCCGGAGAAAGATGCTTCAACTGAGGGACGATCCATTGGTTGGTTGAAAAAAACAGTAATCGATCCATCGAGCCCCACCTCAGAATTCGGCGCAGGGTCGCTCTCAACAAAAACTGGTGGAAGGGGTTGTGGCGTAGCCGTTGGGAGAGGCGGTGTGGTAGGGGATGGCTGTGCAGCGGTCGGCAATACAGTTGTTGGTGTGGGTGACTCTGTCGCCACACTGGGCAGCGAACACGCTAAAGTAGCAAAAATGAGGACAACAGCCAGTAGGAACAGCGACCGGAGATTAAACCGTCGTTGTTCTCGCATTAAATTCCCATCGTGACGATAGAACATGCAAAATTCTCCACACAAAGGAGACGATTAAAGGAGAGGTGGGGTTCCATATATGTAGTGAAATTATACTCGAATGCGCTCCAGAAGCTCAATCATACGTTCGGTCTATGCGAGTATAGCCACGCTCAAGATCAGCCAGGAGCGACTGAAAAACAAATCAGACCAAATTTGACATCGCCCAATTGGCCAAAATGGAAAATAACTCATGCCGGGGCAAAAATCCAAGATCAATTGCTCCTTCTTAACGGTTTGATTAGATTCGGTGGCGGAGCAATTATACGCCAGGTCTTTTTGGTACAATTAATCCCCTAATTCGGTTGGGAACCGGTAACTCCTATTTAGCGTTAAGATCATCATATGGGAAACATTTCAGCCAAGCCCTCAACACTATCAAATCCAACCACCCTGATACCGCAGATATTGACCGCGATCGCAGGTGGGTTATTGATTTTCGCTTTACTCCTATTTGGGTTGTGGGTTGGTTACAATGTTTATTATTCCGGGAAGATCTATCCAGGGGTAACGGTAGCAGGTATCGACCTCTCCGGAATGGAACCTGATCAGGCCGTACCCCATCTCGAAAAGAGCCTGAGTTTCCCATCCGAGGGCAAAATCCTGCTGCGCGATGGCGATAAAATATGGTTAGCCTCTCCCTCAGAAGTCGGCTTTTACCTCAACCCTCAAGCGACTGTCTCGGAGGCCTATTATTACGGCCGCAGCGATGGTCCAGTCAAGCGCCTAGTCAACCAATTCGAGGCATGGTATCAGGGCGTCTCCCTGGCCCCACAATATGTCTTCGATGAGAAAGCAGCCCAGATATATTTGATAGGGATCGCCGCCCAGACCGATATTCAAAAAGTTGAAGCCTCGCTGACTGTGGAAGGAAGCGAAGTAATGGTGCGCGAAGGACGGATCGGGAGGCATTTAGATGTGCCCGCCACCCTGGAAGAGGTCAGAGCACAGCTCGAGACCATGCGCGATGGCGAGGTCGAGCTGACCATCCTGGATGATACGCCGGTCATATTAGATGTAGAAGAACAGGCGCAGCTGGCGCGCCAAATTTTGAGCGAGCCGCTGACCCTGCGGGTGCCACAGAAAGAAAAGAACGACCCGGGACCTTGGAAATTCGAGCCGGATGCCCTGGCGCAAATGATCACGATCGACCGCGTGACGAGTCCCGAGGGAGATCAGTACCAGGTCGGGTTGCAGGCTGAAAGCTTACGCACCTTTCTGGAAGGTATCTCCCCGCAGCTCTTGCGCTATCGCCAAAACGGGCGCTTCATGTTCAACGATGACACCCGCCAGCTGGAAAACATCCAGCCAGCAGTTATCGGCCGTTCATTGAACATCGATGGCACGATCGAAAATATCAACCAGAAACTGCTGGCCGGAGAGCATAAAATCTCTCTTGACGTCGAAACGATACAGCCTGAGGTACCGGATGATGCTACCGGAGAACAACTGGGGATAACCGAGCTGGTCAGCTCCCATACCTCGTATTTTTACGGTTCGAGCTCCGAAAGGATTCAAAATATCACGACCGCGGCGGGACAGTTCCACGGGCTGCTGGTACCGCCAGGGGCTACCTTCTCCATGGGAGATGCACTGGGGGATGTGAGTCTCGATAACGGCTACGCCGAAGCACTGATCATCTTCGGCAACCGCACCATCCAAGGGGTAGGCGGCGGCGTTTGCCAGGTGAGCACAACCCTTTTCCGCACAGTGTTCTTCGGTGGATTCCCGGTTGAGGAACGCCACCCACACGCCTACCGGGTCGGATATTACGAACTCAAGGCTGATGGGGGCTACAACACCAGCCTGGCTGGTTTAGATGCCACGGTGTACACACCCCTGGTGGATTTCAAGTTCACCAATGACACCCCCAACTGGCTGTTGATGGAAACTTACGTCAACCAGGGGGCGCGCACGCTGACCTGGAAGTTCTATTCAACTTCAGATGGTCGAGAAGTCGAATGGCACTCCTCGGGGTTGAAGAATGTCGTCGAGCCTCCCGATCCGGTCTACGAAGAAAATCCGGAGCTGGCTAAAGGAACAGTCAAACAAGTGGATTGGGCTGTCAAAGGGGCAGATGTCACCATAACGCGCACGGTAAACCGGGATGGGGATACAATGTTTGAAGACACTTACAGCACGCACTACATGCCCTGGCGAGATGTTTACCAATACGGCCCGGGCACAAAGGATATGCCCCCCGACGAGGGAAAGAAGAAGAAGGATAAGGATAATAACGGGTAATTGACACCGAACTAGAAGCGCAACCAAGAGGAGAACACCATGGTCAGTCAGGAACTACTCGACATACTACGCTGTCCAAACTGCGTCAGGGAGAAGGATGGTTTGCTGGAATACTACAAGGAAACCTGGTTGATCTGCCAGGATTGCGATCGTAAATATCCCATCCGGGATGATATCCCGGTGATGCTCATAGATGAGGGAGATAAGTGGCGGGAGACCCCAAAAGAAGAGCTGCCCATCCCACCGCCAGATTAGGGCGTATGCTGACAACCGACAAAGCTGCCTTGATTGCAGAATTCACTTCTGGTTCGGATACCAGGGCAGAGGCTGCCGCATTGGAGATGGCAGCCGAGGGAGCAAAAAGTTTACCGCTCTTGAAAGAGCTGACGGCAGAAGTCGACCCCGATGCCCGCTGGTGGGCTACACGCGCGCTGGCGGAGATCGACGACCCGGAAGTACCAGCACTGCTCATGCAGGCATTGACCGATCCTGATCCAGAGGTGCGGTATTGCGGGGCAGTGGCCCTGCGCTGCCAGCCAGATGAACAAGCCACCGCGTCCTTGATCCAGGCTCTAGATTCTCAAGACAGGTTGCTGGCACGGTTAGCAGGGAATGCGCTGGTGGCGATCGGTGCGGCGGCAGTACCAGCGCTGATCAAAGTTATGGAGGATGGATCGCAGGTCGCCCGCCTGGAAGCGGCGCGGGCGCTGAGCGAGATCGGGGACACGCGCACCATCCCAGTGTTATTTAAAGCTTTAGAAGAAGGCTCGGTTGTTATGGAGTATTGGGCATCAGAAGGTCTGGAGAAAATGGGGGTGGGGATGACTTTCTTTGAGCCATAGTTGATCTTATGTGCAAGGTGATTCTTACAGGGTTGTATTCAAGCTTCAATTGTCATTCAAATTGAGCATAGGCTTTACGTGCGGAATAAACCCCAGGCCAACCAGATCACGATCATCACCAGACCAATTGCAAAGCGAACCAGGAAAGACAGGCCCCAACCCAAAGCCAGGCCACGCGTCGCCCGCCAGCCACTGCGCCATTGGCGGTTCCGCAACACCTCCAAGAGAAAGATGGCCAAAGGCGCGGCGATCAAGCCGCCGAAGGGGGGAAAGATCACCGTGCCGATGATCCCGGCGACCAGTCCCACCGCGATGGTCAACCAGGAGGCGCCGCCGCGGCGAGCTCCAGCGCCCATCAGGATGTTGTCAGCGCTGATCCCGGCCAGAAAGCCTATAGTGATCAAGACGAACATGAGAATACCCAGTGTATCGAAGCCGGTGACAATGCCATAGATTAACGCTGCCAGCCAAATAATGGTGACGCCTGGAAAGAAGGGGATGATGGATAAAAACAACCCCACCCCCATGACCAGCAGCGTCAGCCAGAATGCGAGAACCCCAACCCAGTCAGGCAAATTAGGCCTCGGGCCGGATCACGTCGATGCCGCCCATCCAGGGACGGAGCACCTCGGGTACTACCACCGATCCATCCGGTTGCTGGTAGTTCTCCAGAACGGCGATCAAGGTACGCGGCAAGCCTAAGCCGGAGCCGTTGAGGGTGTGCACGAAGCGGTTGCGCCCCCCTGCTTCCGGCCGGTATCTCACATTGGCACGCCGGGCTTGAAAATCACCGACATTGGAGATGGAGGAAACCTCCAACCACTCGGCGGCACCCGGCGACCAGACTTCAATATCATAGGTGATCTGGGCGGCGAAGCCGAGATCGCCGGTGCATAACTGGTTGATGCGGTAGGTCAAACCCAGTTCGGCACAGACCGCTTCGGCATCAGCGACCATACGCTCAAACTCACGCGGAGAATCCTCTGGTTGACAAAATTTGTACATTTCGACTTTATCAAACTGGTGGCCGCGTTTAATGCCGCGCACATCGCGCCCGGCGCTCATCTTCTCACGGCGAAAACAGGGGGTATAGGCTGTGTAATGCAGCGGCAAGTCCGCTTCATCCAGGATGTCATCCAGGTGCAAACCGGTCAGGGGAACTTCAGCGGTGGGCACAAGCCACAAGTCTTCCTCGTGATCGCGATAGAGGTTATCCGAGAACTTGGGCAGCTGACCGGAACCATATAAGACGGCGCTCTTGACGATAAAGGGGGTGTATTTTTCGGTATAGCCCTGGCGGAGGTGCAGGTCCAGCATCCAGGAGATCAAGGCCCTCTGCAAACGGGCGCCAACCCCGCTGAGCACATAAAAGCGAGAGCCGGTGACTTTCACGCCCTGCTCAAAATCAAGGATCCCCAGCGCGGGACCCAAATCCCAATGCGGTCGGGGTTCGAAATCGAATTGCGGGAGTTCGCCGACGGTCTTGATAACCACGTTCTGGCTTTCATCATCCCCATCCGGCACAGCTGGATCTGGAATGTTGGGGATCAGCGACATCAGCGCTTCCAAATCGCCCTCCACCTGGCGGAGCTGCTCATCCAAGGTAGCGATCTGATCGCCGACGGCGCGCATTTTGGCGATCTTTTCCTGACGCTCAGCCTGGTCGCTCATCTTGCCGATCTCTTTGGAGACCACGTTGCGCTCAGCTTTGAGCGTCTCGACCTGCTGGATCAGCTCCCGTCGCCGCTCATCGAGCTCTAAGACCTGGTCTACCGGAGCGGGATCTTCGCGGCGTTTCATTAATGCTTCGCGCACCAGATCGGGCTGTTCACGGAACAAGTTTATGTCTATCACGACTGCACCTCCTATGGCATCCACACGTTTTGAAATCATAACACCCCCTCGCCAGCAGGACGAGGGGGCGTTCGTGGTGCCACCTGCTTTCGCCGCATAATGCAGCCTCATGAGCGCGCTAACGGGCGCACCCGGCTCCCTTACGACAGAGTCCCTGCGGGAGCAACTGGCCCCATAGGGGCCGACGGAGGGGATTTCGCCGCCCGACCTGCTGCCTTCTCACCAACCGGCAGCTCTCTGAGAGGGTAAACGGCTACTTGGCTCCGTGCCAGCTAATTGTTCATATGTGGAGCGATTATACCCGAGGTGGAGGGGGTGTCAAGCCAGGGCGTACGACCCACCAGCCGACTAACTCTCGTTGATGGGACTTGTACAACGTAGCTGAACATATTGGCACGATCACACGGCACTAATTAGCTAACTTCTTCCATTGCAGCGGTAGCGACTTGGCCGTTGAACAGTGCTTTAGCTTCCCCGTTAAACATGACGATCAGCGTGTAAATCGCCAGAGCTGCGGGCAAGATTAATGAACAGAGGAACACCAGATTGATTATCGACAGAATGATGGCCAAAATGCGGGCCCAAGACTGGTATTGAAGCAGGCCGTAGCCAGCTGCAAAATCTGCGATGGTTCCGGGAATGAAAAGACACAACACGCCAGAAGTGACGAGGATAGAATCCTGTGGATTGGGAATATTCACGTTGGCGATAATCAGACCGACAATTACCATCACCATGCTGACGATCCCCCATGCTATCCAGAGCCAACCAATTATCTGTACATGCGTTTTCACGGCAATCTCCTTTGAATTTATTTCTTAAAATCATCTTACAGAAATTACGATCAATCACGAGTTTTACATTTCATTTACCATCTATACCTCCTTCTATCGTTGAACCATTTCACCAGTCAATAGATGATCAGTTGAAATATTGGTTTAAATCTGAACGGATCAGCTGTTTAAATTCATGCTGGGACCGTTTTGGTTTTTTCGTCTCTTCGCCCTCTGGATTTCATACCAAAGAGCCTGCGCATGGGCTTAAAAGGCCGGATAAGCAGCTCAACCAATCCGAGCGTGATCAAGAACGAGCTGATTAAAATGACCAAAAGCTTCACCCAGAGGTTAACCTCCCACTGGACGACGAAGAATGAGATCACGATGATCACCGGCTGGTGGAGAAGGTAGAAAGGCAGGATGGTTTCGTTGCCGTAGACTAGCCATTTGTTGGAAAAATTCAGGCGGGTCATAGCCAGGTAGAGAACAGAGATTGCCCAACCCCAGCTCATCAGCGTGAAGGCGAAAATGAGGATGATGGACCACGGCACTACAAACCTCATGCCCCATTCGAGAGCAATGTCGCCGTATACTGCGAATAATCCAAAAAACGCGACCAGACCCACAATACCACCACCAAATAACAGCCAGCGATCTCTGCGCACGGCGCTCAGGAACCTTTTGTCGGAATAGATGATGTAACCCAAGATGAAAAAGAGGAAAAAGTAGACGAAATCCAGCCAACCCCTTTCTTCTACCGCGAAGAATGGTTGGACGAGAACCCTGGCCAGCGCTAATGGAAGCACGAAAATCAGAATTCCGCCGCGTACCTCAACCAGACGACCCAACCAGGAAATGAAGGTTCCTCCCGCATCTCCTTTGAACCAGTGAAAGACCGGTAAAGCCAGTAGAGAATAGGCGAACAAGAAGCCCAGGAACCAGAGATGAAGGCCCCACCTGCCGAATACCAACGGAGTGAAAATGTTGGCTGATATCACCTCAGCCAACATGTCGGGAATATAGCTCAGGAAAGTGCCCTGAAAGGTCCCTTTGTGCAGCGCTTCGAGATATTTTTGAAATGGGGTCAGCAAGATGGAGCCGACAATGAAGGGGATCAGCAGTCGAGTCACTCGCTCGCTGATATACTGCCGGTTGCTGCGCCGGCGCAGGGCGAACATACTTCCAGCGCCCGCAACCAGGAAGAAGAGCGGTATCCCCCAAGGGTTGACCAAGAGCAGTATCGTCAAGATAACGTCGCTTTGTTCGGCGTTATTGATGTGCCACTCTATTAGCGGATCGAAAGGTCTTATGACGTGATAAATGAAGACCCCAAAGAGGAGTATCACCCGCAACCAATCCAGGTAATACAGGCGGGCCGATTTCTTCCCAGGTTTACCCTCAAGAGGATCTACGACTGTGTTTTGCATAAGCTTAATCTACCTTTACTCTATGGAACCTGCTAACCGGGTTGTACCAGGATTTTACACGGCTTCTTGGAAGAATTATTAGTACATGAGCTTGGCGGCCTTCTCATTAAATAAGTAATATAGCAACCTCAACCCACCTAGCCCCTAGGCTGTGCACGGGATGTAACTTCGCGTGGTGCAAGCCCCGCAGGTAATGCAGAATAAGCCTTTATCCCCGCCACCAAGAGTGGGGGCGGGGAATAGGCAGAATAACAAAGGACATTTTACTTTGCACCCAAACTATTAATGCTACCGCCACCCTCGACATTCTGAGTCACTGTTGGGTTGCCATAGTAATCGACATTACCTGCGCCTTGGATCGTCAAGTCAAGCTGATCGAGCACCCAAATTACAACACTACCTGCTCCTTCGATCTCCACCGTCGCCTGGCTGCTTTTCAAATCTGAAGCCGAATACTGCCCCACTCCTTCGATGTGGATTTCCTGGGCGCCTACTTCTCCAGTCAAACTGATGTCGCCGGCGCCGCTGACCCTAGTGGATACCCGATCGGCGATCAGCGAATCGAGATCGATATCACCGGCTCCACTGAAGTTTATCTCCAGGCTGGGTGTTTCCAGTGATTCGATAACGAAAGAACCCGCACCTGATAAATCAAGCGCTCCTAATTCGATCACATTCAGACGAAAAGTAATCTTATCGCTGGGATCTGGAATGGTGTTATCTTGAAACTCCAAATAAAGCGTATTGCCCCTGACGTCACTTTCTATGTATTGCATCAGGTTGTCATCAGTCTCGATCGTTAACGATTCTGTATTGCTTTGTGTGATTAGCACTTCACCAAAACCTGACATGTTAATACTATCGAATCCACTCACATCCCGCTGTTCAGTGATCACATTACCGGAACCTTGAACGTAATTCAAGCCACAGGCTGTTAACAGGAACAGACCAAGGATCAGCAGAGCTAGACTTCTCAAATGTTTTCCGTTCATGGTGACTTCCTTCCTATGAATTCGCAAAAATGATTTACTTGTTCACTCAATTTTTGGCTGGATATTGATAACCTATCAATAGATATCTCCTCGCTTTTCTCACATCTCCAGATTATTAGATTGGTTGGGCTTTGAATTTCTACGGACCTAAGAAACCTCCCAGAGCATCAGCGCTCATTCAAATGCCCAACAATCCCATTTCAACTGCGAAAGTACTTATTGCGACGGCTCCTTGGGTATGCTCAGTTTTTCCGCCGCCTCCTGGCCAGAACAATGCCCACGACAAGCAGTATCCCAACGCCTGCAAATACTGCTGGAACCCAGGGTGGTATCGGAATTGGGTCCGGCATCTCGGCCGGAGGCACGCTGGCTTTGGACCAGTCAACCCCGGTGGCGTGGGCGTCAGTCGTCTTGGCGTCGCTGAAGTCTGCTCCGCTCACATTCACCAAAAACAATCGGCTGCCTGTCAGGTCGGCCTCGGTCAGGTCGGCATTCTCCAGATTGACGGCATTGAATTTAGCGCCCTTCAATTGGGCTCCACGCAGGCTGGCGCCGCCCATGTTAGCCGCCGATATCTGGACTTCGTTCAATTGCGCCCCGCTCAGATCCACCTCCGCCAGGTTGATGGCTGCGATAGTGGCTTCATCCAGGTTGGTTTCACTCAGATTGGCGCTTTCCATATTCAGCCCGGTGAGCTGGATTCCTGACAGATCCAGGCCCCTCAAGTCCGCCCCCGAAAGATCCTGTTTCAAGCGCAGAGCTTCGTCGATTTGTTCGCGCGTGGCGAGCTTATTGGTTGCTTCGTCACTCATGATGAAAATTCTCCTTTAATTTATCTATTTGAGTTATCTGACCAAATTCAAAATCGCGGTAGGTTTTTTTTCCTCAAACTGATTAATAAACATCGTTCTTATGCCTCCTTTCTGGTTTCTTCTCCTAGCAGGAAAGTTTAGCCGATGCTACCTTGGACGAACCTGCGCGCCTCCAGAGGTATCTATCATCCCGAGTGTAGGATTTCCGCTGTAAGAGACCTGTGAACCTCCACTGGCGTCCACATTGAGCGTACCTGTGACGTCCACCGTGACCTGGCTGCCGCCGCTGGCGTCAATATTGGCGTTCACTACAGTGAAGGAAGCCAAATCTGCTCCGCTGCCCCCTGAAGCATCTATGACGATATCTTCTCCAGAGCCGCTCGCCGTAACGCGGCTGCCGCCGCTCAAATCCAGGCCCACCAGCTCCGGCATGGTGACCTCCGCCTGCAGGGTAACGTCTACGTAGGATCGAACCTGGTCAAGGCCAATCTTTAGCGTGCTGCCCTCCTTGACCACGTTCAAGCGCTCGACCAGGTTGTCATCGACGCGGATCACCACGCTGAAGGTATCGTCCTGGCGAACGACCACCTGGAAACCCTGGCTGACGTCCAGCCTGTCAAAGCCGGTGATGGCTTCTTCTTGGGTAACCACGTTGCCTGACCCGGTGACCGAAACCACTCCACAACCAACCATCAGCGCCCCCGCTACGAGCAGGATAGAAATTCTAAGAATGTTCATTTGGAAATCTCCTTTTTTGGTGCGCGAATTTTCGCGCTAGATTTGGTCGAACCGAATACTTCACTCCTCTAGCTGACCGACCAGTGTCACGCTGCCACCGCCTCCGGCTGTCAGGTTTTGTATTTCGACGGTGATCTGATCCTCTTCAAAGGTAGTGGTCAAGCGCTCCCGCTCGTATCCTCCTATCACATCCCGTTGGACAACAAAAACATTTTCTGACTCCCACCAACCCTTCAGGCCCATGCTGAGCCCATATTCAAAGGGAGTGAATCGATACACATTATCCAGTCCGACCGGCCACTCCACCTGATTTCCATCACTGAAGCTTAATCTAACCACTGCCTCGGCTTCCTCTGGAAAATTCAGAGAAATGAATTGCAGTCCAACTTGGTTGGGATCCAACAAGATCGTTTTCCCTTTCACTTGTTGTGCTATCTCTGGCAAGGGGGGCATCGGTTCGGGTTGTGGTGATGCGACTGCCTGTTGTGTCCTGGATGCCAGCGCCGCCACTCCGTCGGGATTAGGAGGCAATGACGCTGTCGATTCTGCCAAGGGAAGGATTCGAGATTCCATCAGTAAATCGCCCCAGGCACCTGTACCCCCTCCGCCGCTCGATCCTGTCATGACTACCACCATTTTCTGATCCGGCAGCACCCAGATCTCTTGTCCACCAACGCCAGTGGCGTAATAGATCCCGGAGGGCTTGAGCCACCATTGGTAACCGTAACTGGCGCCACTGGTTGCAGCCTCGACCCACTCGGCAGACACTACCTGTTGGCCGTCCCACTGCCCGTCATTAAAGAACAGGAAGCCTAGCTTGGCCATATCGTGAGGAGCCAGCTTCATATCCCCCCAACCCCAATTATTTCCCTGTGGATCAGAGGGCCACGTTACATTGGTTACACCCAACGGTCCAAAAAGCTTCTGCACGCCGAAAGCCAATGCGCTCATCCCAGTTGTCTCTTGGACAATGGCAGAAAGAAGATGTGAGTTAAGACCGCAGTATTTGTATAAGCCGCCCGGTTCTGTGTCCAACGGCTGATCTAGGGCGAATTGCGTCCAATCGGGACTGGCCATCATCTCTCGAGTCGCAGCTTCTCCAGGACATCTTAAGCCCGAGCGCATGGTGAGCAGGTCTTCAAGAGTCATCGCTTCCTTGTTGGCATCCAGGTTAGCCACAGTGCGCTCCGGGAAAAACTCCAGTACGGTCTGCGCCACGCTTTCGATGTAACCTTGTTCGATAGCAATGCCGATGAGTGATGATGTAAAGCTCTTGGTGGCAGAGGCGAGATCATGCAGCATGTATGGCTCATAAGGATAAAAATAAGCATCGGTTATGACATAACCATTGCGGATAATCAGCAAACTGTGGATCCTGAAGCTGCTCTGGCTCAGAAGGTAATCCATCAGCGCTGCCAGTTTCTCCGAATCCACTCCCTGCTCCTCTGGGGTCGAGGTGCGCCAGCCCTCAGTGGGCCAATAGTCCGGTCCGTTTGGCGTAACCGTCGGTGGATCTGGCGTAGCCGTCGGTGGGGGCGGGGATGGTGTCGCAGGAGCGGGTTGGCTGGTGCAGGCGCCCAGCAACAAAGCCATCAAGAAAAGCAATTTATAAACGCGAGTATTCATGGATTATCACCTATCGCCATCGAGTGATTTTTCGGGCACACAACCTCAATCAGCCATGATGTCTTTCTCTCACTCGCCGATCCGGACCACATCGCCAGAGGAGCTCGTGTTCGCCTCCACCGTAGGATTCCCGCGATATCGCAGATCGCCGCTGCTGCTCAGGTTCGCCCTCAGGCTGTCGCTCACCCAGATAGTCGCCGAACCGTTGCTGCTGAGACGCGCTTCGGCTTCAGCGCTCTCCAAGTCTTGGGCCTTGTAATTGCCAGAACTGCTGATGGTGATGTTCTGGGTCTCGACCTGGCCGCCAACAATGTCCAGGTTCCCGGAACTGGTGATGTTTACTTCGAGTGCCTCGGCGTTCAGTATGCCTATCATCACATTGCCTGAGCTGGAGATTCCCACGGTGAGTCTGTCAGTCGTTATATCCCCCATGTCCAGGTTGCCAGAACTGGAAATGGTTACGGAGAAACGGTCGGCTTCCAGGTCCGGTGCCTGGATGTTTCCGCTCGAAGAGATCGCGATCGCCTCCAGGCCCGTCACCGTGAGGTAATAGTTAACCGGCTCCGTAGGAAGCAAATTGACATTCCCTCTGGTTCCGATCCTCAACCGGCCACCCCGCACTTCGGTTTCAAGGTGCTCCATCAGGTTGTCTTCGGCCTCGATGCGGAGCGACTCTGTATTCCCCACCTCGATGAACAGGTGACCGAGGGTGGCCAACTCAACGCCGGAAATACCGCTCACTGTGCGAGTCTCTTCAACCACATCCCCCGAGCCACGCACCATCTGGCCCAGGCCAATCTCCCCCAACTGGCAGGCCAGGACACTGAATGCCAGTATCGCCACTACCAAAACAAGTTTGTGCTTTTTCATCATTTGCCTCCTATTCTCCTTTTTTGCTTTGCATTGCATCGACTGATTCTTTACCCATTGAAGGGTCTCCTCTGTCCGGTCGAAGCAATTTCTCTATCTCCGCGACCAATTTGCCGCCAGACAATCCCTTGATCACGCCAAGATCAGCCCCTTTATCCAGTATCTCCTGACAGCCCTGGTCATCATTCAACAAAACAACACAGCGGATATCAGGCCAGCTAGATTTAATATTTTGAATGATCCTTGGCGCCGCCTTGTAGGGAAGATCGTGATCAAGGATGACCATATCTGGGTGGTGCCTTTCAATAACTTTCATTGCAGACGACTCTGTCCCAGTCACCAGGACATCCACCTCAAGGCGAGTCGTCAACAACGCCTGCAGACCAATTTGCAAATCCCCTGGAGGGGCAAGGATCAAGATCAATGGTTTCAAGTCATTCATTTTTAGGATATATTTATCATCGCGCAATCACCGCCAAAACACATCGGATAGAAGTTTGTTTTGGATTAATAAAAAGACCACATTTTTGCGGTCTTGGATTGGTATAAAGATGAGTGGGATATTGGTAGAAATACCTAGTAATTACTTAGCGTAAAACGCACCACGAATGCTCTGGGGTTAGCTTATCCTAGAGCAGGGTCCTCAACGACGAGCCTGGTCCACACTTAGTTCGGGAGGACGGCAGCTTGAGAGAATTCCGCACTAGAAGGTAAATGGTTTACTTATTCTAGAGACAGGTCTGTCAGACCCATTCTGAGCGCAAACAGTGCGGCTTGAGTGCGATTGGCGAGATGCAGTTTGCTGAGGATGTTGCTGACGTGAGCACCCACGGTTCGCTCACTGACCACTAACTCATCAGCGATCTCCTGGTTGGAGCGTCCCTTGGCAACCAACTTTAATACTTCAACTTCCCGCTCCGTCAGTGGATCTTCTGTGGGCTTGGATTCCATCGGCTGGTTGAGCTCTTCGATGAGTTTCATTGCGATGTTGGGGTGCAGAGACAGTCTTCCTTCACACACATCATGAATGGCTTGCATTAATTCTTGAGGGGAAGAATCCTTCAAAAGATAACCCAAGGCGCCAGCTTTAATAGCCTGATACACGTTCTCATCTTCGGCGAAACTGGTGATGATCAATATACGGGCATCCGGATCTTCGGCTTTGATTTCACGAGTGGCTTCAATTCCGTCTTTATGCGGCATCAGGAGGTCCAGCAAGACGATATCCGGTCGCAAAGCTTGAGCAAGCTCAACGGCTTCGACGCCATCCGCGGCTTGACCGACTACCTCAATCCCAGGTTTAACAGATAACAAGGCGATTAATCCCTGGCGAACCAATTGGTGGTCATCGGCGATAAGTATACGAATGGGCTTATCTTTTTCGGTCATCTGGGTACCTCCACCTTTATCTGTCCTGTAAGCAGCTCATGATTTTGGACCGGTTTCTGATCCCCGATCTTGGACTGTTTTTAGTTGAACAGTTACTTTCACACTCGTTCCTTCACCTGGCTGCGAGCGAATGAATACTGAACCGCCGATTCCTTCAGCCCGATCACGAATACTCTTCATACCCATTCCTCCCCGGTCAGGGATAACTTCGGGGTTAAAGCCAACCCCATCGTCAACGATCTCCATCTCGAGACTTCCATTTGACTGGCGCAGATATACAATCACTGAATCAGCCGCGGCATGCTTCAGTGCGTTATTCAAAGCCTCCTGGGCAATACGGTAGAGCTCCTGTTCCACATCTCGCGGCAACTTGACGAATTCGTCTGCCATCAAGCGGGCTTCCACTCCCGCGCGCCCTTCGACTGCCTCCAGCCGCTTACGCAAGGTACGCACGAGTCCTTCACGTTCTAGCTCTGGCGGTCGCAGCTCGTAGATTAATAAGCGCATTTCTTTCAGAGCTTGCTGGCCCATGATACCAATTTGTTGGATGTACTGTTCAAGGCTCTCCTGACCGATTTCTTCAGCCATATGACGAGCAGCCTCGGTGAACAGCGTCAGGCTATACAAGGACTGGGTGACCGAATCATGCAATTCCCGCGCCAGTCGATTGCGCTCCTGCAGCACAGCCAACTGCTCAGCGCGCGCGGTGTAGGTTTGCAGCTGTCGATGAGCAGCTTGGAGATCGGCCTGTTGCTGCTGGCTCTCCCGGCGGGCCGCTTCCGCCTCGCGAATAATGGCGATAAAAGCGGCCAAGAGAAAATAAACAACCGCATATACAAATATCAGGGGCAAGCCAACCTCAGGATCAAGACCTAAGAGAATAAAAATTGACATAACCACGGTGAAGATGCCCGTGATCAAAAAACCGGTTCGTTGTGGGAAATTGTGCATGGCCTGCACAACTAGAGGGCAAAAAAGTACGGCCCAAAAATCCACGCTTGGCGTGAGGAAAGCTACTGCACAGATGATGGTGGTTTGCACGAACAGGTATAAATAGGTAAAGAGTCGATCCCGGCGGATAAAAACAGGTTCGGAGAAGAGCAGAACCAGATAAACGCCAAGCAAGATGGCAATTGGCCAAAAACGATCGTCGCTAAAGCGAATCAGGGTGCGAATGATCCCGCCAACTGCAAGCAGGTAAGCAGCTATGTATGTGATCAGTAGTGTGCGACGAGCCATGTAGTTATCTTTTCATATTCAGGTGATTCTTTATTGCATCATTAATTTCGTGCAATCGGTCTTTCACGAACATCATGAGGGATCTGAATCCTAGAGGGAGAGTTCGGAAGGTGTTAAATGCTGATCTTCTATAGTTTGCCAATTGATTCCGCCAAATGCGCAGCGCCTGCTACAGAATCATTTTAAATTTAAAGAAACATTATTCTGAAAAGAATTTTACAC
>Ga0209742_10000598_pt1 | contig 18589 bp, 19 predicted proteins | sample DeeMarSeWOR38_10_FD_187462 | JGI IMG/M metagenome (GOLD analysis project Ga0209742, IMG submission 187462) | Marine sediment microbial communities from White Oak River estuary, North Carolina - WOR-3-8_10 (SPAdes) (version 2) | ecosystem: Environmental > Aquatic > Marine > Intertidal zone >... | reverse complement strand
TACCACCATAGCCGCTCCACCGTCCCGATCCGGGAGACCAGCGGCTGGGTCCAGCCGGAAACCTCTTCGCCTCTTCGGGCTCGGTGACGCCGGGACCCCGGACGTCAGAACAAGTCGTCGAGGTCGTCGTCGCCTTCGCCGGGCTCGTGTTCAATCACGGGCACGAGGGCGCGCTGCCCGCCGGCGTGATCGAGGTCGGAGAGCTGACGCCGGTGGGCCTCGAGCGGCTCGCGATCGTGACCCTGCCCGGCATCGAGGTGGTCGGCCGCCGCGAGCAGCAGGTTGCCGTCACCCTGCCGGAAATCGAGATCGTCGGCACCCGCGAGCGGTTGCTCGCGGGCGACCCCTCGACGGGCGCTCAGGGGCCGCGCGGGTGACGCGGCTCGTGACCGCGACCGGCGACCGATCCTCTGACGGGAACCGGACGATGAGACCCATGCCATTCCTCATGGACAGCCAGTGGACACGTTCCGCGGCAAGCATAGTCGTCGGGCTGCTGCTGATCTCCGGCGGCTTGCGCGCCGGGCAGGGCCTCGGCATTCCCTCCGAGCTACGCCCCGTGATCGAGTTCGTCGCGGCGGCCGCCTGCGTGCTGGTGCCGGGACCTGTGCTGACGCCGCCGGGCGCCGCGCCGCGGCTGGACGCGGGTCCGGCCGGTCGTTGACGCGCACCATGGATCGTCCCCGCGCCCGGAACCGGAGAGCACGCTGGCTGCCTGCCGCGCTCGTCGGAGGGCTGCTGGCACTCACGGGCGTCGCCTGGGGCATCGCGCGGCTCGAGCCGGGTGCGCCCAGCGTCGCGCGGGGGCAGCTCTATCTCGACGAGGTGCGGGAGGGCACCCTCGAGAGGAAGGTGCGTGGCGCCGGCGTCCTCCAGCCGCGCGAGGCACGCTGGCTCGCAACGCGCATCGAGGCGCGCGTCGAGCGGATCGTCGTGCACCCCGGCGAGGCCGTCCTCCCCGAGACGGTCATCGTCGAGCTGTCGAACCCGGAGGTCGAGCGCTCGGCCGATGCGGCCGCCCTCGAGGTGGCTGCCGCCCGCGCCGAACTCGCGGCCGCCCGACTCGACTTCCAGAGCCAGCGCCTCGACCGCAGGGCCGCGCTGGCCGGCGCTCGCGCCGAGGCCGAATCAGCACGGCTGCAGGCCATCGCGGAGGAGCGCGCCTACCAGCTGAATGCCGTATCGCAGCTGCAGTACTCGCGATCGAAGATCCTCGCGGCCCAGCTCGTCGAGCGCGTCGCCATCGAGGAGCAGCGTCTCGACGCGCTCGACGACGCGCTTGCTGCACAGCTCGAGGCGCGCACTGCGAGGCTCCGGCAGCTCGAGCGCGCCTACGAGGAGCGCCGGCTGGCTGCCGACTCGCTGCAGGTGCGCGCGGGGCTCGCGGGCATCGTGCAGAGCGTGGCCGTCCAGGAGGGCCAGCAGCTCGCCCCGGGAGCGAGCGTCGCGCGGGTCGCCCGCCCCGACCTGCTGTTCGCCGAGCTGCGCATTCCCGAGCTCGACGCACGCGACCTGGCGCCGGGACTGCCGGCCGTCGTCGACCTGCGCGATCGCAAGCTGCGTGGCCGGGTCGTGCGCGTCGACCCGGGTGTGGTTGACGGCGCGGTGCGCGTCGAGGTGGACTTCGACGAGCCGTTGCCGGATTCCGCGCGCGCCGACCTGAGCGTTGACGGCGTCATCGCGGTGGAGACGCTGCCGGGTGTGCGGTACGTGGGCCGGCCGGTCGGCGCCCAGTCGGAAGCAACCACGACCGTATTTCGCGTGCGGCCGGGCAGCAACGTGGCAGAGCGCGTCAGCGTCCGTCTCGGCAAGGCATCGGTCAACCAGATCGTGGTGCTCGACGGGCTCGAGCCCGGCGACGTCATCGCGCTTGCGGACACGACCCAGTGGGCGGGCAGGGACCGCCTGGTCATCGACTGAAGCGACCCGGAGGAAGGCATGCAGAATCACCCCCCGCTCATCAGGCTCGAGGCCGTGACCAAGGTGTTCCTGACGGAGGAGCTGGAGACGCACGCGCTCGACGGCGTGCACCTCGACGTGGCCGAAGGCGAGTTCGTCTCGATCTCCGGTCCGTCCGGCTGCGGCAAGTCGACCCTGCTCGCGCTGCTCGGGCTGCTGGACACGCCGACCGAGGGCCGCTACCTGCTCGACGGCGACGACGTATCGCGCCTGCCCGGCACGGAGCGGGCGCAGGTCCGCAACGAGCGCATCGGCTTCATCTTCCAGGCCTTCAACCTCATCGGCGACATCACCGTGCTCGACAACGTCGAACTGCCGCTGACCTACCGCAGGGGAATCGACACTGCGGCGCGGCGGAAGATGGCCCTGGCGGCTCTCGAGCGCGTCGGCATGGCGCACCGCCTGAACCACCATCCGGCGCAGCTCTCGGGCGGTCAGCAGCAACGAGTGGCCGTGGCGCGGGCGCTCGCCGGGGCACCGCGTATCCTGCTCGCCGACGAGCCGACCGGCAACCTCGACTCACACAACGGCGAGGCCGTGATGAACCTGCTGCGGGAACTGCACCGGGCGGGCACCACCATCTGCATGGTCACCCACGATCCGCGCTACGCCGACTATGCGGGGCGCCAGGTGCGGCTGTTCGACGGCCGCGTGGTCGACGAGGACATGCTGATCGACCTGTCCGAGCGGCGCGCCGCGGCGGGCTGAGGAGAGCACATGCACGCGTTGCTGGATGAATTCGCCGCCGCCGCGAGGGGACTGTCCCGCGCGCCGGTCTTCACGGCCCTCGCGGTCGTCGTCCTGGGCCTGGGGCTCGGCTCCGTGATCGGCATGTTCGGCGTCGTCGACACCATGCTGTGGAAGCCGCCGCCGTATCCCCAGGCCGAGCGGATCTACGCGATCGAGCTCAACGACCCGAAGATCGACAGGTACAAGGACAGCATGGCGCCTCAGGACTACGTCGAGGTGCGTGACGTGCAGACGAAGTTCGAGGCCCTGGGCGCCGGGTACACCGGCACCGTGTACCTCACCGGTGACGGCCAGGCCGAGCGCTACGACGGCGGCTTCGTGTCGGCGGAGCTCTTCGACGTGGCGGCGACGCGACCGATGCTGGGGCGCGTGATCGAGCCCCGCGACGACGTCGAGGGGGCGGCGCCCGTCGTCGTGCTCGGCCACGACCTGTGGCGGACCCGCTTCGACGCGGATCCCGACGTCGTCGGCAGTACCGTGCGTCTGAACGGTCTCGAGACGGAGGTCATCGGCGTCATGCCCGAGGGCTACGCCTTTCCGCTGCAGAACCAGCTCTGGATCCCGGCCCGGATCGATCCGGATCCGGCCAACCGGGCCGATTCCGTCGCGGTGCAGGTCATCGGGCGGCTGCGCCCGGACGCGACGCCGGACGAGGCCCAGCAGGAGCTTGCGCCCGTGGCCGCGAAGCTGGCCGCGGCCGACACGCACGGGCTGTGGAGCGGGCAGTTCGAGCTGCGGCCGGTGGCGGCCGCCTGGATCGGTCACGAGGGCAACCAGATCTTCGGCGCCATGCTGGCGGCGGTGGGCTTCGTGCTGCTGATCGCCTGCGCCAACGTCTCGAACCTGCTGCTGGCACGGTCAGCCTACCGCGTGCGGGAGACCTCGGTCCGGGCCGCGCTCGGGGCGAACCGCGCGAGGCTCGTGATGCACGTGCTGGCCGAAGGGCTCTTCATCAGCCTGCTGGCGACGCTCGTCGGCCTGCTGCTCGCCTCGCTGTCGCTCGACGCGATGCGCCTCGCGGTCGCGCGGCTGATCGAGAATGCGCCGTCCTGGTGGGCGTTCGAGATGGACGCGCGGGTGGTGGCGATGGCGGTCGGGCTCGCGCTGCTGTCGACGCTGCTGGCCGGCCTGCCTGCCGCATTGCGCGCGTCGCGGCCGTCGCTCGAGGCTGTGCTGCGCGACGGCGGCCGCACCGGCACGAGTCTCGCCATCGGGCGGGTCACCTGGGTGCTCGTGGTCTTGGAGGTGGCACTCGCCTGCGTCCTGCTCGGCGGCGCCGCGCTGATGACCCGCAGCGTGCTGGAGGTCACCTCCAGCGACGTCGGCGTGAGCACGCCGGAGATCATGACCGCCCGGGCCGGCCTGCCGCTCGACAGCGCGTACAGGGAGGAGGCCGACCAGATCCGGTTCTGGGAGAGTCTCGTCGGGAACCTCGAGCGCCAGCCCGGGATCGAGGCCGCGACCGCGACCGCCGGGCTGCCGAGGCACGGTGGCAACTGGATGGGCTGGCTCGAGGTCGAAGGCCGCGACTACGGGGATCCGAAGACGAGGCCGGTGGCATTCAACGTGGCGGTCAGCCACCAGTTCTTCGATACCTTCCGGCTGCGCCCGCTCCAGGGCAGGCTGCTCGAGGGCAGTGATCGCGCCGACACGCTCCCTGTGGCGGTAGTCAACGAGTCCCTCGCCCGCCTGGTCTGGCCGCAGGGCTCGCCCATCGGCGCGCGGATCCGGCCCGGTTCCGACGATCCCGACGCGCCCTGGCAGACGGTCGTCGGTGTGGTGCCGGACGTCGTGCACGACGACGATGGCCAGGTAATCGCGGCGTTCTACGTGCCGGTCACCCAGAAGCCGACGCGGTTCATGAGCCTCGCCGTGCGCGGCCTGAGGGACCCGCGCGACCTCGCTCCGGCCATGCGCGCGGCGCTGCTCGAGACGGATCCCGACCTGGCGCTGTACTGGGTGCGCACGCTGGACGAGGCCATGCTCCTCAAGACGGCCGGCTTCCGGATCATCGGCACCATGTTCGTCGTCTTCGCCGTCATCGCGCTCGTGCTCGCCGCCGCGGGGCTCTTCGGCGTGCTGGCCTTTCACGTCGGCCAGCGCACGCGAGAGATCGGCGTGCGCCGTGCGCTCGGCGCGGACAACCGGCGAATCCTGGGACTCGTGATGAGGGCGAGCGGCAGCCAGGTGCTCGTTGGAGTGGCGATCGGCATGGCCCTGCTGCCCTTCCTGGGCCGCGGCCTCGGCGTCATGCTGCTTGACATGAGCCCCTATCACCCGGGTATCTACGCGGGCGTAATGACGGCGATGGTCGTGGTGGCCGCGCTGGCCACCCTGGCACCCACCCGTAGGGCGCTCAGGATCGACCCTGCGGCGGCGTTGCGCTACGAGTGAGGTCGCGTCACGATCCAGCCCCATGCGTCCGCGGATCCTGATCGCCGACGACCAGCCGGACATCCTTGCCGCGCTCAGGCTGCTGCTCAAGCGCGAGGGCATCGACGTCGCCGCCGCCAGCTCGCCGGCCGGCGTGCTCGACATCGTCGGCCGCGAGCCGGTCGACGTCGCGCTGATCGACCTCAACTACGCCCGCGACACGACCTCGGGCGCAGAGGGCCTCGAGCTGCTCGACCGGCTGCGCGAGCGTGATCCCGACCTCCCCGTCGTCGTGATGACCGCCTGGGCCACGGTCGACGTGGCGGTGACGGCCATGCATCACGGTGCCAACGACTTCATCGAGAAGCCCTGGGAGAACCAGCGCCTGCTGAGCGTGCTGCGCAACCAGCTCGCGCTCGCCAAGGCGCGGCGCCAGGGGCGACGGCTCGCCGACGAGAACGCCCTGCTTCGCGGCGCGGCGGAGGAGATGATCGCGGCGTCGCCTGCGATGCAGGACGTGCTGACGATGGCGCGGCAGGTAGCCCCGTCGACGGCCAGCGTGCTCGTGACGGGCGAGCCCGGCACCGGCAAGAGCCTGCTCGCGCGGATGATCCACGGCTGGTCGGACCGCGCCGAGGCCCCGCTCATCTCGGTCAACGTCGGCGGCCTCCCCGAGACGGTGTTCGAGAGCGAGATGTTCGGCCACGTGAAGGGTGCCTTCACCGACGCGCGGGCCGACCGCGCCGGCCGGTTCGAGCTCGCCGACGGCGGGACGTTGTTCCTCGACGAGATCGGCAACGTGCCTCCGGCGCAGCAGGCGCGCCTGCTGCGCGCGCTCGAGACCGGCGAGTTCGAGCGGGTCGGCTCGTCGCGCACGCAGCACTCCGACGTGCGCATCGTCTCGGCCACGAATGCGGACCTGCAGGAACTGGTGGCGAAGGGATCGTTTCGCGAGGACCTGCTGTTCCGGATCAACACCGTGGAAATCCGTCTTCCGCCGCTCCGGGAGCGGCGCGATGACATTGCGCCGCTCGCCACGGCGGCCCTCGGGCGGAAGGCCGCGCAGTACGGCCGCGGACTCGGGGGATTCGAGCCTGCCGCGCTCGCCGCCATGGCCCAGTACGCCTGGCCCGGCAACGTTCGCGAGCTCAACAGCGTGGTCGAGCGGGCCGTGCTGCTCGCCTCGGGGTCGCTCGTCACGCTCGCCGACCTGCGGCTGTCGGCCGGACGGCAGGCGCCGCCCTCGCTCGAGGACATGAGCCTCGAGGATGCCGAGCGGGCGCTGATCCGTTCCGCACTACGGCGTCACGACGGCAGCGTTCCTGCCGCCGCAGAGGCGCTCGGCCTCTCCCGCAGCGCCATGTACCGTCGCCTCGAGAAGCTCGGGCTCAGGCCGGAGGAGGGTTGACGGCGCTTCCACGCGGCGACGCGAACGAGCACACTCGGAAGGCGCCATGACGGACCTGCCCTTGCAGCGCACGCCCCTTCGTTCGCGGCCGGTGACCGGTCGGTGGCGGCTGTCCTTCCAGCGCCGCGTGGTCCTGCTGGCCCTTGCCGGCGGGCTGCCGGCCGTCGTGCTCGGGCTGGTGCTGCTGCCGGGGCTCGCCGTGCCGGGCTCTGTCCGCGTCCTCCTGGGGGTCGTCGTGCTGGCGTCGTGGCTCGGCTTCGCGCTCGCGCTGTACCGGGCCACGATCGAGCCGCTCAAGTCGATCGCGAACGTGCTCGAGTCGCTTCGGGCCGGCGACTTCGCCATCCGCGGCCGCCATCCTCGCCGGGGCGACGCGCTGGGCGACGTGGTGCTCGAGGCGAACCGCCTCGGCGCGACGCTGCGCGCGCAGCGCTTCGAGGCCATCGAGGCGTCCGCCCTGCTCGACAAGGTCCTGGCCGAGATCGACGTCGCGGTGTTCGCGGTCGACGGCGAGGACAAGCTCAGGCTCGCAAATCGTGCCGCTGGCGAGCTCATGGGCCGCAGCCCGCAGGCGCTGACCGGGCTGACCGCCGAGGAGGCGGGCCTGGCGCAGATCCTCGAAGGTCCCGCGGCGGCTTCCGAGGCGCACGCCTTCCCGGCCCGTTCCGGACGCTGGCAGGTGATGCGCGAGACCTTCCGCGAAGGTGGCCGGCTGTTCCGGCTGCTCGTCGTCACCGACCTCAGCGCGGCGCTGCGCGAGGAAGAGCGCCGCGCCTGGCGCAGGCTGATACGCGTGATCTGGCACGAGCTCAACAACTCGCTCGCGCCGATCAAGTCGGTGATCGAGACGACGCGCGACGCGCTCGCGGCCGGCGCGCCCGACCCGGAGGAGCGCCACGAGCTCGCGCAGAGTTTGGCGCTCGTCGCCGAGCGCTCCGAGGCGCTGCGCCGCTTCCTGTCGCGCTACAGCGAGCTCGCCCGGCTGCCCGACCCGAGACTGCGGGACTGCGACGCGATCGAGCTGCTGCAGCGAGTCGCGGCGGTCCATCCCGGGGCGACGCTGCGCATCAGCGCCTCGCCGGGCCTGCGCCTGCGTGGCGACCCCGACCAGCTCGAGCAGGCGCTCATCAACCTGGTCCGCAACGCGATCGAGGCGACGGGCGAGGGCGGCGAGCCAGTGCAGCTGTCGGCGGGCCGCCGGGGCGGGAGGATCGAGTTCGAGGTGCTCGACACCGGCGGAGGCGTGGCCAATCCCGACAATCTCTTCGTGCCCTTCTTCTCGACCAAGCCCGGGGGCAGCGGCATCGGGCTCGTGCTGGCCCGGCAGGTCGCCGACGGCCACGGCGGCAGCCTGACCCTGGAAAACCGCGAGGACCGCAGCGGGTGCATCGCCCGGCTGTCCCTGCCGGCGTGATTTTTCCCGCAGCCGGTGGCTACACTTCCTGCCTAGCGGGGACCTGGAGCGGGCATGGCTGACAAGAAGAGGGGATTGGGGCGCGGCCTCGAGGCGCTGCTCGGCCAGGCGCAAGCGCGCGCTCCGTCGCCGGCCGGGGAGTCCGGAGACAAGCCGGCACGACCCGGGGGCGACGAGCTGGCCCGCCTGCCGGTCGACCTGCTGGAGCGGGGCAAGTACCAGCCCCGCCTCGACATGCGCGAGGAGTCGCTGGCGGAACTCGCCGATTCCATACGCGCCCAGGGCGTGGTGCAGCCGATCGTGGTGCGCCCGCTGGCCCCGCCGGCGGCGGGCGCCTCGCAGCGCTACGAGATCATCGCGGGCGAACGTCGTTGGCGCGCCGCCCAGATGGCGGGGCTCGCCGACGTGCCGGCCGTCATTCGCCGCGTGCCGGACGAGGCCGCTGTGGCCATGTCCCTGATCGAGAACATCCAGCGGGAGAACCTGAACCCACTGGAGGAGGCCCGGGCACTGGACCGGCTGATCAAGGAGTTCGGACTGACGCACCAGCAGGCGGCCGAGGCGGTCGGCCGGTCCAGGGCGGCGGTCAGCAACCTGCTGCGGCTGCTCGAGCTGCCCGACGAGGTCAAGACGCTGGTCGAGCACCGGGAACTGGAGATGGGTCATGCCCGGGCGCTGCTCGGCCTGCAGGGCCGGCGCCAGCAGGCGGAGGTTGGCGCGCTGGTGGCCAAGAAGGGCCTGTCCGTCCGCGAGACGGAGGCGCTGGTAAAGCGCCTGTTGGCGAAGCCTGCCGAGGGTGGAGAGCGCGCAGCGCCGCGCAAGGACCCCGACATCGCCCGGCTCGAGAGTGACCTCGCCGAGCGGCTCGGCGCGAAAGTCGAGCTCAGGCACAGTGCGAGCGGCCGCGGCCGGGTGGTGATCAGCTACCACAGCCTCGACGAGCTCGACGGGATCCTCGAGCACATCCGGTGACGGGGGACAGTCCCCTTCGGGGAACAGGGGACAGTCCTCTTCGGGGACAGTCCCCGGGCCCTCCCCTTGCGGTAAACCAGCCTTGCGGGTCCGTTGAAGCAGTGCAAAAAGGCCGCTAACATACGAGGGCTTTGCAGGCCCCGGACGAAGACGGGGGCTATGAGAGTCGCCACTTCGGGGGCCTGACCGTCGCAGAAGTGGCTTTTTTGTTGCCCGGGAGCGTGACTCTGCGTCTGACACGCGTCCAGGCCGAGCGGAAGGCCGCCTTTCGGGTCGTGCTCGCGCAGGGTGCGATCACGCTGGGCGTGGGGGCCGCCGCGGCGGCCGGCTGGGGTGTCGCGGCAGGCAAGTCCGCCGCCTGGGGCGGCGGCATCGGGATGGCGGCGACGCTGTTCATGGTGGTGGCGTTGTTTCGCTACCCCGACGGAGCGGGCGCCCTGCGGATCGCCTGGGGTTTCTACCTCGGTCAGTTCCTCAAGGTGGCGCTGTCGATCGCGTTGCTGGTGGTGGCCTTCGGTGCGCAGGGCGTGGTTCCGCTGGCGCTGCTCGTCGGTTACGTGGCCACCTTCGCGGGTTACTGGGCGGCGCCTCGCCAGCCCCTGTCCCGGCGGTGAGCAAGGGCGGGTTGAGAATTCGTGGGGGCAGCCCCATCAGGGCATGGAAGGGAAATAAATGGCCGGATCGAGCACCGACTACATTCCCCATCACCTGACGCACCTCAAGGTCGGCGAGGGCTTCTGGTCGCTCCACGTCGACACCCTGATCATGACGGCGATCCTCGGCATCGCCTTCCTGTGGATGTTCGGTTCGGCGGCCCGCAAGGCGAGCCCGGGCGTGCCCGGCAAGTTCCAGGCCTTCATCGAGCTCGTGGTGGAATTCGTCGACGGCCAGATCAAGGAGGTCTTCCACGGCGACCGCAGCTTCCTGGCACCGCTCGCCCTGACCATCTTCATCCTCGTGATCTTCATGAACACGATGGACCTGATCCCGATCGACATCCCGGGCATGGTCGCCGGCACGGCCGGCGCGCACTACTGGCGCGTGCTGCCGACGGCGGATGCCAACACGACCTTCGCCATGTCGCTCACTGTGCTGGCGCTCGTCGTCCTCTACAGCTTCAAGGCCAAGGGCGCCGGCGGCTACATGCACGAGCTGTTCGGTGCGCCGTTCGGCTCGAATCCGCTGCTGTGGATCCCGAACTTCGCCCTCAACGTGGTCGAGCTGCTGTCCAAGCCCGTTTCGCTGGCGATGCGACTGTTCGGCAACATGTACGCCGGCGAGCTGGTGTTCATGCTGATCGCGCTGCTCGGCTTCGCCTGGGCCGGCGCGCTGCACGACGGCAACATCTTCGGCTTCGCGATCGGCTTCGTCGGCCAGATCCTGCTGACGGCAGCCTGGGCGATCTTCCACGTGCTGATCATCCTGCTGCAAGCCTTCATCTTCATGGTGCTGACCATCGTCTACATCTCGATGGCGCATGAACATCACTGACCCTCTAACGCAGACGCTGACCTAGGAGACTACGATGGAGAACATCGCGCTGATTCAGGCCTACACCGCGCTCGGCCTGGGCATCATCATCGGCCTCGGCGCCATCGGTGCCTGTATCGGCATCGGCATCATGGGCTCGAAGTTCCTCGAGTCGGCTGCGCGCCAGCCGGAGCTCATCCCGACGCTGCAGGGCCGCATGTTCCTGCTCGCCGGCCTGATCGACGCCGCGTTCCTGATCGGCGTGGCCATCGCGATGTTCTTCGCGTTCGCCAACCCACTGCTCGCGCGCCTCGAAGGCTGAGCGCCCACTGAACTCAAGCACGTCCGGGGGACGTCGCCATGGATATCAACGCGACCCTCATCGGCCAGGTGCTGGGCTTCCTGATCCTCGTCTGGTTCACCTGGAAGTTCATCTGGCCGCCGCTGCTCGGTGCGATCGAGGAGCGGCAGAAGAAGATCGCCGACGGCCTCGCCGCCGCGGACCGGGGCCAGAAGGACCTCGAGGACGCCAAGGCGAAGGCGGGCGACATCGTCCGCGAGGCCCGCGAGAAGGCCGTACAGGTGGTCGACCAGGCCAGCAAGCGGTCCGGCGAGCTCATCGACGAGGCCAAGCACACGGCCGTCGCCGAGGGCGAGCGCCTGGTCGCCGCGGCCCGCGCGGAGGTTGCCACCGAGTCGGCCCGTGCGCGTGACGGGCTGCGGAGGGAAGTGGCGGCCCTCGCAGTCGCCGGCACCGAGCGCCTGCTCGGCCGCGAGGTCGATGCCAGGGCACACGCCGAGTTGCTCGAGCAGCTCGCGGCCGAGATCGAGAGGCGCTGAGCGGAGGTCCCGATGGCGGAAAAAGCCACTACTGCCCGGCCCTATGCGCGCGCGGCCTTCGAGTTCGCGCACCAGCACGGCCAGCTGCCGCGCTTCTCCGCGATGCTCGCCGCGGCCGCAGCAGTCGTCTCGGACACGCGCGTCGTGCGGCTCATCGGCCATCCGGAAGTCCGTGAGGACGACCTCGTTGCGCTGATCACCGCAGCGGCCGGCGAGGCGGCGGACGAGCACGGGCGCAACTTCCTCAGGACGGTGGCGCACAACGACCGTCTGGCGCTGCTGCCGGAAATCGCCTCGCAGTTCGAGGTGCTGCGTGCCGAGGTCGAGAACGTCGTGGACGTCGAGCTGGTGGCCGCCATGCAGGTGGAGCCTGCACAGCAGGACCGCCTGCAGCAGGCGCTCAAGCGGCGTCTCGGCCGCGACGTCCGCATGCATACGCGCATCGACCCAACGCTCATCGGGGGAGCCGTCGTCCGCGCCGGCGACCTGGTCATCGACGGATCGCTGAAGGGCCGCCTCGAGCGGCTGTCGTCGGCGATGGCTGTTTAAGGAAGGAAACGATCCATGTCCATCAAGGCTTCGGAAATCAGCGATCTGATCAAGGCGCGCATCGAGAAGTTCGAGGCGGCGGCCGAGGCGCGCAACGTCGGCACCGTGGTCAGCGTCACCGACGGCATCTGCCGCATTCACGGGCTCGCGGACGTCGCCTACGGCGAGATGATCGAGTTCCCCGACAATACCTTCGGCCTTGCGCTGAACCTCGAGCAGGACTCGGTCGGCGCGGTGGTGCTAGGCGAGTATCGCCACATCTCCGAGGGCGCGCAGGTCAAGACCACCGGCCGCATCCTCGAGGTGCCCGTCGGACCGGCCATGCTCGGCCGCGTGGTGGACTCGCTCGGCAGCCCGATCGACGGCAAGGGCGAGATCGCCGCCACCGAGCGCCGGCCGCTCGAGCGCGTCGCGCCCGGCGTGGTCTGGAGGCAGAGCGTCTCGCAGCCGGTGCAGACGGGCCTCAAGGCCATCGACTCGATGGTGCCGATCGGCCGCGGCCAGCGCGAGCTGATCATCGGTGACCGCCAGACCGGCAAGACCGCGCTCGCGATCGACACGATCATCAACCAGAAGGGCACGGGCGTTAAGTGCATCTACGTCGCGATCGGACAGAAGCAGAGCTCGATCGCCAACGTCGTGCGCAAGCTCGAGGAGCACGGCGCGATGGAGCACACCGTCATCGTCGCGGCCTCGGCCTCGACGCCGGCCTCCATGCAGTACATCGCGCCCTACTCCGGCTGCTCCATGGGCGAGTACTTCATGGACAACGGCGAGGACGCGCTGATCGTCTACGACGACCTCACCAAGCAGGCCTGGGCCTACCGCCAGATCTCGCTGCTGCTGCGCCGTCCGCCGGGCCGCGAGGCCTATCCTGGAGACGTCTTCTACCTGCACTCGCGCCTGCTCGAACGTTCGGCAAGGGTCTCGGCCGAGTACGTGGAGAAGTTCACCGGCGGCAAGGTCAAGGGCCGTACCGGCTCGCTCACCGGCCTGCCCATCATCGAGACCCAGGCCGGCGACGTGACGGCGTTCGTGCCCACCAACGTCATCTCGATCACCGACGGCCAGATCTTCCTCGAGACCGACCTGTTCAACGCCGGCATCCGCCCGGCCATGAACGCCGGCATCTCCGTGTCGCGCGTCGGCGGCGCGGCGCAGACCAACATCATCAAGAAACTCGGCGGCGGCATCCGGCTCGCGCTCGCGCAGTACCGCGAGCTGGCGGCGTTCTCCCAGTTCGCCTCCGACCTCGACGAGGCGACCCGCCGGCAGCTGGAGCGCGGCGTGCGCGTGACCGAGGTCATGAAGCAGCCGCAGTACACGCCGATGTCCGTGGCCGAGATGGCGCTGTCGCTGTACGCCGTCAACAACGGCTACATGGACAAGGTCGACCGCAACAAGGTCGTCGACTTCGAGCAGGCGCTGCAGGCCTTCGCCAAGACCAACTACGGCGAGCTGCTCAGGCAGATCAACGACAAGCCGGAACTCTCCAAGGAGGTCGAGGCCGACCTGAAGAAGTGCTGCGACGACTTCGTCGCAACGGGAGCGTATTGAGGAAGTGAATCGTGAATCGCGAGTCGTGAATCGTCAGAAGGCGATCTCACGGCTCGAAACGACCCATGATTCACGACTCACCGGACCGAGCGTAAGCGAGGACTGAATGCCAGGCGCCAAAGAAATCCGCACGAAGATCTCGAGCATCAAGAGCACGCAGAAGATCACCAAGGCCATGGAGATGGTCGCTGCGAGCAAGATGCGCCGGGCGCAGGACCGCATGCGCGCCGCGCGGCCCTACGCCGAGAAGATCCGCAAGGTCATCGGCCACATCCGGCAGGCGAATCCCGACTACCGCCATCCCTTCCTGGTCGAACGCGAGGTCAAGTCCGTCGGCATCATCGTCGTCAGTTCGGACCGCGGCCTTTGCGGCTCGCTCAACGTCAACGTGTTCAAGCAGACGCTGGCCTCGGTGCGCGGGTGGCAGCAGAAGGGCGTCGAGGTCCATCTGTGCCTGATCGGCTCCAAGAGCATGCAGTTCTTCAGGCGCCTGAAGCTTCCGGTCGAGGCGAGTGTCGCGCACCTCGGCGACAAGCCGCACGTCGCCGACCTGATCGGGACGGTGCAGGCGATGCTGACGCTCTACCGCGAGGGCAAGATCGACCGGCTTTCGCTGGTCAGCAGCGAGTTCATCAACACGATGAGCCAGAAGCCCGAGGAGCGGGTGGTGCTGCCGGCCGAGACGGTCGATGCCTCGGAGCTGCAGGAGCGCTGGGACTACATCTACGAGCCGAGCGCAGCGGACCTGCTCGACGGCTACATGATGCGTTACGTGGAATCACAGGTTTACCAGGCGGTGGTCGAGAACCTCGCCTGCGAGATGGCCGCGCGGATGGTGGCGATGAAGAGCGCCACCGACAACGCCGGCAAGCTCATCGACGAGTTGCAGCTCATCTACAACAAGGCGCGCCAGGCGGCGATCACCAAGGAGATCTCGGAGATCGTGGGCGGCGCGGCGGCGGTTTAATGGGGACTGTCCCCGAAGGGGACTGTCCCCGGTTTGAATAGGCAGAGGATTACAGCATGGCTACCGGCAAGATCGTGCAAATCATCGGCTCGGTGATCGACGTGGAGTTTCCGCGCGACGGGATTCCACATGTCTACGAGGCGCTGAAACTCGAGAAAGAGGACATCACGCTCGAGGTCCAGCAGCAGCTCGGCGACGGCATCGTCCGCACGATCGCGATGGGCGCCTCCGAGGGCCTGCGGCGCGGCCTGCCGGTGGAGTCGACCGGCGCGCCGATCATGGTGCCCGTCGGCAAGGCGACGCTGGGCCGCATCATGGACGTGCTCGGCAAGCCGCAGGACGAAGTGGGGCCGATCGAGGCCGAGTCCTACCTGCCCATCCACCGTCCCGCCCCGTCCTACGAGGACCAGGCGGGCGGCCAGGACCTGCTCGAGACCGGCATCAAGGTCATCGACCTGCTGGTGCCTTTCGCCAAGGGCGGCAAGATCGGCCTGTTCGGCGGCGCAGGCGTGGGCAAGACCGTCAACATGCTCGAGCTGATCAACAACATCGCCAAGGCTCACTCGGGCCTGTCGGTGTTCGCCGGCGTCGGCGAGCGCACCCGCGAGGGCAACGACTTCTACCATGAGATGCGCGAGTCCGGTGTCATCGACGCCAAGGACCTGAGCAACTCCAAGGTGGCGATGGTCTATGGCCAGATGAACGAGCCGCCGGGTAACCGCCTGCGCGTCGGCCTGACAGGCCTGACCATGGCCGAGTACTTCCGCGACGAGAAGCAGGCAGGTGGCAAGGGCCGCGACGTGCTGCTGTTCATCGACAACATCTACCGCTACACGCTCGCCGGCACCGAGGTGTCCGCGCTGCTTGGCCGCATGCCGTCCGCGGTGGGCTACCAGCCGACGCTGGCCGAGGAGATGGGCGTGCTGCAGGAGCGCATCACTTCCACCAAGACCGGCTCGATCACCTCGATCCAGGCCGTGTACGTGCCGGCGGACGACCTCACCGACCCGTCGCCGGCGACCACCTTCGCCCACCTTGACGCAACGGTGGTGCTGTCGCGCCAGATCGCGGCGCTCGGCATCTACCCGGCAGTGGACCCGCTCGATTCCACTAGCCGCCAGCTGGACCCGCTGGTCATCGGCGACGAGCACTACCAGACGGCCCGCGGCGTGCAGGCGATCCTGCAGCGCTACAAGGAGCTGCAGGACATCATTGCGATCCTCGGCATGGACGAGCTGTCGGAAGAGGACAAGCTCACCGTGTCGCGGGCCCGCAAGATCCAGCGGTTCCTGTCGCAGCCGTTCCACGTCGCCGAGGTGTTCACCGGCAGCCCCGGCAAGTACGTCTCGCTCAAGGACACGATCCGCGGCTTCAAGGCGATCATCGCCGGCGAGTACGACCACCTGCCAGAGCAGGCGTTCTACATGGTCGGTACGATCGAAGAGGCCGTGGAGCGCGCGAAGACGCTGGCATGAAGAGGTGAGCCGTGAGCCGTGACTGGTGAGCCCTTCGCTCGCCGCGACTCACGACTCACGACTCACGAGGTTTCTTATGGCCAACACCATCCACGTCGACATCGTCAGCGCCGAGGGCGAGATCCACTCCGGGGACGCGGAGATGGTCTTCGTGCCCGCCTCGCAGGGCGAGATCGGCATCGCGCCCCGGCACGCGCCACTGTTGACCACGCTCAAGCCGGGCGAAGTGCGGGTCAAGCCCGCCGGCGGGGGCGAGGAGCTGTGGTTCTGGATCGGCGGAGGCGCCCTCGAGATCCAGCCGCACCTGGTCACCGTCCTAGCCGACACTGCCGCACGCGCCCGCGACCTCGACGAGGCCGCCGCCCTTGCGGCCAAGCAACGCGCCGAGGAGGCGCTCAGGGATCGCACCGGGGCGATGGAAGTCGCCGAGGCGCAGGCCGAACTCGCCCGCGCCGCTGCGCAGCTGAAGGCGATCGAGAAGATCCGCAAGCTCAAGCGCGGCTAGGGGACATTCCTATTTTTCTTTTTGCTGCAAGTTGTTGATTGAAGGGGGCCTTCCTGTTCTTTCTCTGCCCCGACGGACAACCGGACCGGCTAGTTGGAAGACACGGAAATCGGGAGAGTCCCTCCCGATCAAGGACTTCCGCCAAAAAGGAAAATAGGAATGTCCCCTGTTATCTGAGCGAAAGCAGCAGCAGCGTGCCGCCAACGAGTCCGACGAGCAGCGCGACCAGTCCGGCCGCATAGCCCGGCACAGGGGCCACGCCCGCACGGGCCAGTTCGCGCCGGTCCCGGCGGTGCAGCAGCCAGTAGCCGAGGAAGAACCCGAGTGCCGTCGCCCGGTAGGCGACGTGCTCCCAGGTCGGCACCCGCCGCGTACCGAGATCGACGAGCGCGGCATCCAGGAGCCCCGAGGAGGCGGCCCAGAGCGCCGCCAGGACCACCGTGGCGACTCCGCCCACGATCCAGGGCAGGTCGCGCTCGAGCCTGCCGAGGGCACGGGCCTCGATCGCCGCGAACGCCACTGCAGCGAGCGGGCCGCCGAACAGCGACGAGACGGCGAGGGCCGGAACGGAGTAGTACCTGCGAGTGCTCACCCGGCGACTTCCCTGCGACGGTGCTTCTGCCGAGCCTAGCACGCCGGGACCGTCGGTCACGTCGCGCGGCCCGGCCCCTCCGCTAGAATGCCGGCAGTCCTGGGGAGTTTGACGCCATGCCGCTGTCCGTCGTGATCCTGGCCGCAGGCCAGGGCAAGCGCATGCAGAGCGACCTGCCGAAGGTCATGCAGCCCCTCGCGGGCCGGCCGCTGCTCGCGCACGTGATCGCCTGTGCCCGCGAGCTCGACCCGGACGGGATCCACGTCGTCTACGGCCACGGCGGGGAGCGCGTCCGGGAGGCGTTCGCCGGTGCGCCTGTCCAGTGGGTCCTGCAGGCGGAGCAGCACGGCACGGGCCACGCGCTCATGCAGGCGGCACCAGGCATCCCCGACGACCACACCGTGCTCGTATTGTATGGCGACGTGCCGCTCAACCGGCCGGAGACGCTGCGATCGCTGTTGGCCGCTGCGGGCGAGCGGCAGCTCGCGGTGCTGTCCGTACGCCTGGCGGAGCCCACGGGCTACGGCCGGGTACTGCGCGACAACGCAGGAAACGTCTACCGCATCGTCGAGCAGAAGGACGCGACCCGCAAGGAGCTGGCGGTCGACGAGGTCAACACCGGGCTGATGGCCGCTCCGGCGTCGGCCCTCAAGGGTTGGCTCGGCCGGCTGTCCAACGACAACGCGCAGGGAGAGTACTACCTGACCGACGTGGTCGCGCTCGCTGTCCGCGACGGCTTCGCCGTGGAGGCCGTGATCGCGCCGACGGTGGCCGAGGTGCTCGGCGTCAACGACAAGCTGCAGCTCGCGCAGCTGGAAACCGAGCACCGCCAGCTCGTAGCGGAGGCGATGATGCGAGCGGGCGTCACGCTCGTCGACCCGGCGCGCATCGACGTACGCGGCCGCATCGAGCACGGCCGCGACGTTTTCATCGACGCCAACGTGCTATTCGAGGGCGAAGTGAAGCTGGGCGACCGCGTGCGCATCGGCCCGAACGTCGTCGTGCGTAACTGCGAGATCGGCGCCGACACGGTCATCCACCCGAACTGCGTACTGGAACAGAGCGTGATCGGCAAGGACTGCAGCATCGGTCCCTTTGCACGGATGCGTCCGAACAACCGTCTCGCCGACGGGGTGCACATCGGCAACTGGGTCGAGCTCAAGAACAGCCAGGTCGGCGAGGGGAGCAAGGCCAACCACCTGACCTATCTCGGGGACACGACCGTCGGCAGCAAGGTGAACGTCGGCGCGGGGACCGTGACCTGCAACTACGACGGGGCCAACAAGCACCGCACCCTGATCGGCGACGGCGCCTTCATAGGCTCGGGCGCCATGCTCGTGGCGCCGGTGACGATCGGCGAGCGGGCCACCATCGGGGCCGGTTCCACCATCACCAAGGACGCGGCGGCGGGCAAGCTGACCATCGCGCGCAGCAGGCAGCTGACGGTGGAAGGCTGGCAGCGGCCGGTCAAGAAGCCGCCGACCGCGTAGCCGCTACCCTTCCCGGCGCCTGTGCCGGGATTCTGTGAAATCGGCCCCGGATCCGGGCCCCGGCCGATGGTCTAGAATTCTACTGTCGGCGCAGCAGCCGTTCCCGTGGCTGCCGGCGCGGCGGAAGGTCCGTCAAGAAAGGTTCGTCGAGACAAGGGGCGCGCCGCGGCATGCCGCGACCGCCCGGCCAAGGGCAAGGCAGGTCCTCATGTGCGGCATCGTCGGTGCGGTGGCTGACCGGAATATCGTTCCGATCCTAATCGAGGGG
>Ga0209742_10000596_pt1 | contig 18646 bp, 17 predicted proteins | sample DeeMarSeWOR38_10_FD_187462 | JGI IMG/M metagenome (GOLD analysis project Ga0209742, IMG submission 187462) | Marine sediment microbial communities from White Oak River estuary, North Carolina - WOR-3-8_10 (SPAdes) (version 2) | ecosystem: Environmental > Aquatic > Marine > Intertidal zone >... | reverse complement strand
CGCACGCTGTCCCTTTTACTACTGACCGGCCTGGTGGCGATGATCCTGATGGCTCCCTTTGCCATCCCCGTCGTCGTTGCCCTACCAGAGATCGCTCAATTTACTGAGTACGAGGAGCTCGTTCGAAGCACGAGCCAGGGGGCTGATGCCCTGGCTTATGTTGTGCCCAATCAGACGCTCACGATTGGCGATGTCATATTGAACGACTTGCCCGATCGTCTTACGTTTGATAACGATCAAATGGAATACCTGGGTCTCACAGTATTGGGGCTGGCCATTTATGGCACTGTAAAAAGATGGAAGTCGGCTCGATTTTGGTTCTTGATAGGCCTCCTCTACATTGTCCTGGCTTTGGGTCCTAGGCTCGAAATTGGTCAAGTATTTTATCCCCAGGTGCCCATGCCCTATCGGCTGATTGAGGATTGGATTTTCCTCCGCATAATAGCTTTCCCCGATCGATTCAACACCTTTCTTGGTTTACCGGTGGCCATGTTGGCTGCCTTAGGAGTCGCCAGCCTTATTAACCAACGTGCCAATAGATGGAAAACGGCCGCCTTGGTAGCCGTCCTGGGATTGTTGATCCTGGTCGAGTATGCACTGTTGCCTTACCCGACTGCGGTTGGGCAGACGCCGGACTGGTATAACCAATTGGCTCAGGAGCCGGATCAATTCGCGATTTTGGATCTACCGATGGACCGGCAATTTCGTGACAAATTTTATATGCAATACCAGATCACCCATGGAAAGGCCTTAGTCGAAGGTCATGTCTCCCGTGTGAAGCCTGAGGCCAACGAATTTCTCGACAACTCACCCTTCCTAGCCCGGCTGCGAGAGGCCAACGTTATGGATCCGTGGCTGGGTGATGTCAGGCGCCAATTACAGTCGCTGTCTGAAGTGGGAATTCGTTACCTGGTCTTGCACAAACGATTTGCTCGGCCGGAACAATTGGATCAGTGGCAAGAATGGTTGTCCTTTGAGCCAACCTACGAAGATGATGAACTGGTCGTATATCGGACCGACCCACGTTTGGGTGAGGATTACGAGATCAGCCAGGCTATGGGGGACCACATTGGCTTTATACGGGCCAACGATGGACCTGAAAAGATAACCCAAGGAGACTATTTATGGGTTACCGCCCACTGGGCTAGTGATGGTCAGCCCAGCCGCGATTACCAGGCTTGCGCCACGTTAATTGACGAGAAGGGCAAGGCGGCCGAGATGGAATGCCAACCACTCATCAAGGAATTATCGACTTCCCAATGGACCGCCGATGAAGTGGTGAAAGGTGGCGCGATCCTGCAGCCGGATCCCTTTATGGCTCCTGGCAATTACTCGCGCACATTATCGCTGGTGGATGAGCAAACTGGCGCCATCTTAGGCCGGCCTCTCTTCCTTGGATCCGTTGAGATTGAAGCCTTGCCCCGCAACTATGAGGTCCCCGATCCAAAGGAACCACTTAATGCCCGTTGGGCCGATGAGATAAGCCTGCCTGGTTATGATCTCCAAGAATCTGGCACATCACTCTCGTTGACGCTCTATTGGCAGGCCTTGAAACGGTCGCCATCCTTCTACAAGATCTTTGCCCATGTCATCGATCAAGCAACCGGCGCTGTGGCGGCCCAGGTAGATACGGTGCCGCGTAATTGGAGCTATCCCACCACCTGGTGGGATAGGGGTGAAGTCGTCGAAGATACACTCGACATTGATCTAGAAGGTTTACCCCCTGGCCAATACCGTTTGCAGATTGGCCTCTACGACCCTGACACAGGTGAGCGGGTTGCGGTATTCTCAGCCGATGGCCGGCCCTATCCCGATAACGCCGTTCCACTATCTTTATTGGAGAGATAATTTTTTTCCTTTCCCCGGTCTTACGTTTATAATCAATCCTGGACGTGGGCATCATCTTCTCTTGGCCGCGGAATTGGCTTTTTCGAAATCCACAGGAGGTGGGGCATGAAGATCGAATACGGCATTATAGTTCCTTTAGGTTATGGTAAATACTTTAAATCTGATAGCATCATCGGACTGGAGCCTATTGAGGAAGATCGAGGGCCGGGCCGGCGCACCTGGGTCTATGTCGAAGGGCAACATAATCCCATCATCGCTTCCCGATCGGATGGCGCGATTTTACGCGACCTGGTCGAATCACCCGGCGAAATCACTCGGGTCCGCGAACAGCGCCAGTTGCTGGCCGATATCCTGGATACCATCGAGGGCATTGATCCCATGTTACGCTCTATCATTCGTGAACAAGGCAATTGGAATCTGGACTTGCTGGAAGAACGCATCAACGACTTGCTGAGTGAAGATGGTTATTGATCTTCTATTTGTTTTCAAGTCATTTAGGAATAAAAGCCTGTTGATCTCAACACCGGTTTCTACCAAAGTTGGAGACTTGGTCGTAGAATGACGGCGATTCCCAGATTCAGGAGCAGAAAATGAAACTTGGCAAAGCCGTTCAAATTAACATTGGGGTTTCCGATTTGGAGAAATCCTTGGCCTTTTACATGCAGCTTGGATTTCAGCAGATAGACGAAAGCACCGAGCCTTTCCCCTGGGCCAGGCTGACTGACGGCCAAAATCTGGTCCTTTTAAACCAGGACGGCAATATTTACATCGGCCTGGTCTATTTTTCTAAGGATGCTGCCCGGCGAATAACCAGATTGGAGGGCAAGGGATTTGAATTTGTGCAACGGCGGGAGCAGGACGGCCAGCTTTTCATGGCTATCTTCGTCGGGCCAGGGGGGTTGGTTGTCGGCCTTATCAACCACGATCCGGCCGAGATGCCTGAACCTTCAGGTCTGCCCAAATCCAGATGTGGTACCTTCGGCGAATTCGCCATATCTGTCGACGATTTCCAAAGTGCGGCCGAATTCTGGGGCGAATTGGGATTCACAAACCTGCACGAGAGCCATGATCCTTATCCTTGGGGGATCCTGAGCGACGAAATGATGGTGTTGGGTTTGCATCAGACCGGTGAAAATGGAGAATTTGCTTTCAGTGGCCCAGCGATAACCTACTTCGCCCGCGATATGGCCGATCGCATCGCTGGTTTGAAACAAGATGGCATTACCTTTGCCAACGAAATGCCAGACGAAAATGGGCTGGTGAATAATGCTACCTTGCGCGGTCCAGACGGCGAGTTGTTTTTTCTTTTCGAGGGCGAGATCTAACCGGAGAGTTATTGTGTTACTTGCCTTGTTTGAATCAATGCGGCCGCGCCAATGGTTGAAGAATGGCCTGGTCTTTGCACCATTATTCTTCGACGGTAAGGTAACCGATCCTTACAGCGTTGCCCGGACGACAGCTGCCTTTATCCTTCTTTGTTTGATGTCAGGTGCCGTTTACATCATGAACGATCTGAAAGACGTTGACGGTGACCGGCAGCACCCAAAGAAGAAGGATCGCCCGCTGGCTTCTGGCAAGTTGAGCCCGACCGTGGCTGCAGTAGCAGCCTTACTATTCGTTGTCATCAGCCTCGTAGGTGGTTTTTTCCTATCATCGGCTCTAGGTTGGGTGTTGGCGGCTTATTTTGTCATTCAAGTGGCCTATACATTTTATTTGAAGAACGTTGTCCTGGTGGATGTGATGGTACTTGCCGCTGGCTTCATCCTACGCGTAGCGGCCGGGGTAGCCGTCATCAACGTGGAGCGTTTTTCGCCCTGGCTATACGTCTGTACCGGATTGCTGGCCCTATTCTTGGTACTTGGTAAGCGCCGCCACGAGCTTAATTTACTCGGCCATGAAGCCGATAACCACCGGACCGTTTTGGCCGACTATAATCTGGAGTTGATTGACTGGCTCATCGGCATCGTTACCACCAGCGCTGTTGTCGCTTACAGTCTGTACACGTTTTTGGCTGAAGGTTTACCACCTAATAATTTGATGATGCTGACCATTCCCTTCGTGCTTTATGCAGTATTTCGTTATCTATATCTGATCCACGTGCGGCATGAGGGTGGCGCGCCAGAAGAGATATTCTTGCGGGATCGGGCGATGCAAGTCTCGCTCATCCTGTGGGCGATTGTCGTGTTTTTTGTTCTTTACATCATCGTCTAGAGCATATGCCGGCAACGACCGCCACTGCACCTGGTAAGATCATCCTTTTTGGGGAGCATGCAGTTGTCTATGGCCGGCCGGCGATTGCTGCCCCAGTTACACAGGTGCGCGCCGAGGCTATCGTCGAAGATGGGGAATGGGCTGGGATCAGGCTTCATGCTCCAGATTTAGGCCGCGATTATTGGCTGTCCGAGGCACTAGAGGATGATCCCTATGCACGAGCTGTTCTCCTGGTAGCCGAAACGACCAGGCTGGATCCTTTGCCAAACCTGTCCATCACCGTACGCAGCAATATCCCGATTGCCAGTGGGCTGGGCAGTGGCGCAGCAATGGCTGCGGCCGTCATCCGAGCGCTAACCCGGCATTTAGGTTACTTGAACCAAACCACGGACGAGCAAGTCTCAGCTCTAACTTACCAGGTCGAGAAGTTGCTCCATGGAACTCCCAGCGGCATAGACAACACGGTTGTTGCTTACGAACGGCCGGTTTTTTTCGTGCGCCAGCAACCCATTAACCGAATCGAAACTTTATCCGTGAAGGGTCCACTGCGTTTATTGGTGGCTGATACGGGCGTTGTCAGTATAACCAAGGACGTCGTCGGCGATGTGCGGCGCCAATGGCAGGCAGAGCCACGACGATTTGAGCAACTATTCGATCACTGCAGTCGGGTAGCCCAAGTAGCCCGGCGGGCTCTGGAAAACGGTGATGTTGGGCGACTTGGCCAGCTTATGGTCGAGAATCAGAACTATTTGCGAGAAATGACCGTTTCTTCCCCAGAATTGGAAAGGTTGATCGGAACAGCCATGGCTACCGGGGCAATAGGGGCTAAGTTAAGTGGTGCAGGCCGGGGCGGGAATATGATCGCTCTAGTCGAGGAAGAAGTTGAGGCAGCCGTTCGCGCCGCTTTGGTGTCCGCTGGGGCGACAAACGTTCTGACCAGCGTTCTGACTTGAGTTGTCTACCGGATCACTCAGGATTCGGCTATCATAAGGCACAACAAAAAAGCCAGCCAAAGCTGGCTGGCTTTTGTTACGAAATACAATATCTGATTGTGGTGAATGATCAAGCACTCTTTGCGTATGTTTTTAGGCAACGAGCGCAAATGTTCTTACGTACCTTGCGGCCATTTTCGTAGAAAGTAGCTTTCTGGATATTTGGTTTGAATTGTCGCTTGCTATGTTTCATAGAAAAGCTAACATTGTGCCCGAACTGGGGCTTCTTGCCACATACTTCGCATTTAGCCATAATCACACCTCAATCAGACAAATAAAAAGCGACCAATTAGTGGCCGCTCGATTTTATATCGAACAAGTTTAGGTATTATATGGATGTGGTCTGCTTCGTGCAAGAGCCAGGAGAAGCAAGATGTCCAAAGATGAAGGTTCATTCGGAAGGATAGATATTTCCAAGGCTGCTGTGGCAACCATTGCCAATCGAGCAGTTAACCAGTGTTATGGTGTGGTCGGTATGGCCAATAAAAACTTCGTCAACGGGATCTCAAACATCCTGTCCCGTGATAGCCGGCGCGGTATTGATGTTACCATTGAAGAAGAGGAGATCGTCATCGATGTCTACGTCATCGTCGAATACGGTACCCGAATTCGCGTGGTCGCCGAGAGCATTCAAAATACGGTGAAATTCCACGTAGAGAAGGCCATTGGGATACCGGTGCGGGCAGTTAATGTATTTGTGCACGGGCTTCGGCTAAGCGACGGAAGATCTTAACTGAGGAGGAATATCGCTTGTGAAACAGGAGAGCGTGGCTCGACCTTCGTCGTTGGCTGCTAAAGAAAAGTGGTTGTCCTGTAACGGGCAGCAATTACGTAAATTGACTCAAGCTGGTTTGGCGACGCTGGAAGAGAACCATCGAAAAGTTAACGATCTGAACGTATTCCCTGTACCCGATGGTGATACTGGTACGAATATGTTACTGACCATGAGGTCTGCCTACGAACGGATACAAGACAGCCAAGAGCTTCACGTTGGTAAACTGGCTCAGGAAATTTCCCATGGAGCTCTCATGGGCGCTCGGGGCAATTCTGGAGTCATCCTAAGCCAAATCTGGCGCGGTTTGGCCAGCAGCCTTAAAGAAAAGGGGACGTTCGATGCCACGGATCTGGCGGCCGCGTTGCGAGAAGCTTCAGACACGGCATATAAAGGCGTCATGCGGCCGGTCGAAGGGACGATCCTGACAGTTATCCGAGAAGGTGCGGAAGAGGCAGAAGAAACAGTTGGAAAGAGCCGGGACCTGCGCTTTTTATTGGCCCGTGTTGTCGAACGGTGCCAGCAGGCCCTGGCCCGTACGCCAGAGATGTTGCCAGTATTGAAACAAGCTGGGGTAGTGGATGCTGGCGGCCAAGGATTAGTATATATCCTCGATGGAATGTTGCGTTACGTACACGGCGAAATCCCTGTCCAGGTTGGCGAATTGCTGGTGAGTGAAGTGCCAGCCCAGGTTAAGGCGGCTCCGGCAGAAGGCCTGGAAAACCCATATGATGTCCAATATATCTTGATGGGCAAGAACCTTGATCTGTTGGATGTTCAAAAAACGATCGATGCCATGGGTGATTCGACGGTGATTGTGGGAGATGAAAATACGATTAAGGTTCACGTACACGTGAAAGATCCGGGCATACCGATCAGCTATGGCATTAGCCTGGGTAAGATTACCGACGTAGTCGTTGAAAATATGCAGTTGCAAATGGAAGATATCATTGGCCAGGTGCAGCCAAAACAGGTCGAAAAGGCCGAACCAATAATCGACTTGGCCCCGGGCCAGATAGGTGTCGTCGCCGTCGCTGCCGGTGATGGCCTGGCTCAGATATTCAGAAGCCTGGGTGTTTCCGGCATAGTCAATGGTGGTCAGAGTAATAATCCCAGCACTGAGGAGATTTTCCAGGTAGTTGAACAGGTACCGGCCGACAAAGTCATCATCCTACCCAATAACAAAAATATCATTTTGGCCGCTGAGGCTGTGCGAGACCTAAGCAGCAAGCACATAGCTGTGGTGCCGACCCGTACTGCTCCCCAAGGGATTAGCGCGATCTTATCCCTGAATCGCGAGGACGAGATGCAGGATGCAGTCACAGCAATGATGGACGCTTGCGATCAAGTCGCCAGCGGCGAGATCGCTGTTGCGACCCGGTCGGTTATTTTAGATGGTGTAGACGTTAAAGAAGGGCAGATCATCGGCGTTGTCAATGGCCGGTTATGTGTTGCTGAATCGGATATTGAAGAGGTGCTGCAAAGAGTCTTGGAAGAGATGGAGATGGGTGACAGGGAACTTGTCTCTCTCTATTATGGGCAGGATGTCACCGAAGAGGAAGCCCGCGAGGTGGTCGAGAAGATCGAGTCGCTTTACCCGGAAGTCGAATTAGAATTGCTCTCAGGTGGTCAGCCCATTTATAAATATATCCTGGGTGCCGAGTGAATATGCCGTACTGGCGTTCCAAATTGGTGCGCTAATGGTACGCAACCACAACATGACTATTCGTATTGTTACAGATAGTACCTCCGATATTCCGCCCGAAACAGCTGCCGAGTATGGCATTACCGTTGTCCCTGTTTACGTGAATATCGGCGACGTTAGCTACCTCGATGGAATCGAACTTTCCCGGACTGAGTTCTACCAGAATTTGCCCGATTACCCATCGCCGCCGACTACAGCTGCTCCCGCTCCAGGTTCTTTCACAGAAACATACAACAGGCTGGCTGAAGAAGGAGCTACCCATGTATTATCGGTGCACCTAGCCAGCACCTTGAGTGGCATGTTGAATGCTGCCCGTTTGGGATCCGAGGCTACTGATGCCGTACAGGTGACGTTATTTGATTCTCAACAACTGACCATGGGTTTAGGGTTGCAAGCCTTAACCGCTGCCGAGGCAGCCGTTGCTGGATGTTCTGTAACTGAAATCGTCGATCTGTTAACCGAACGAGTTAAACGGACCTACGTTTTAGGCCTATTAGATACATTAGAATATTTACGGCGCAGCGGTCGGGTTAATTGGGCGCAATTTGGTATTGGTACACTGCTTAGAATAAAGCCGATATTACAGGTACATTTGGGCAAAGTTGAGATGCTGGAAAGGATCAGAACCAGTAAACGAGCATTAGGTCGTTTTTTGGAATTGGCGGCAGATTTGGAGCCAATGGAAAAACTGTCCCTACTTTACATAAACGCGACGCAAAAAGAGATTGAAACATTCAGGCAACAAACCCAGTTTTTGGTTCCCCAAGGGACCACACCTCTTGCCGTGGAGCTAACTCCGGCCATTGGCGCCCACATTGGACCAGGCGGACTGGGTATTGCTTGCGTGACGATAAACGATCGATAAGGCATTATGACACGAGCTTTTAGCAGTCTAGAACGGGTGATTGATCTGGAAACAAAGCAAGGTTTCCAGGATAAAGCTGTTGTTGGCGGTATCCGCCAATTTGCAGCCTATTGGGTAGGTCAGGCCAGGGAGGAAGCGGCCGATGAAGCTGACCTGGCCCTGGTCGAACAAATTGCCGATACACTTTCTAGCTATTCTTCTTTACCGGGTACAGAAGCCCGAGAATCAACCCTGGAGTTATTGCAGCAAAAATTGAAAGCACGGGAGGAAAGACTCAAGGAAACAAGGATGACGGGAAAGATGGTCGAGAAACCGGCCGAGCCCCGGCTGGCTGAACCAGAGCCTGAACCAATAGAAATCCCTGAAGTAAAACCGGAAGAAGTTGAGCCTGAACCCGTTATGCCCGACCCAGAAGTCTTGAACCTGCCCGTTTCAAAAGTACGGGGCGTCGGTCCCAAAATAGCCGAGCACCTGGCCATTATAGGAGCTGAGACTATCGGCGAACTTCTCTATGTATTTCCCCACCGATATGATGATTACTCTTTGCTAAAACCCATCAATCGTTTGGCTTATGGCGAACAGGTGACAGTCATAGGCACAATTTGGGAGACCAGGGCCCGGCGGGTCCGTAATCATAAGTTGGTGCAATCTACCATCACCGATGGCACTGGTAAGATTCAGGCGACCTGGTTTAATCAACCATGGCTGGTCGAAAAACTAAAAGCTGGAACGCAAGTTGTTCTAAGCGGAACAGTTGATCAGTTTTTAGGCCGGCCGGTATTCCAGAACCCGGAGTGGGAACCTCTGGAAATGGAACCTCTTCGAACCCGGCGTATCGTGCCCATCTATCCCCTCACCAAGGGTTTGAGTGCTCATAAGATGAGGGAGATCATGAAGCGGGCTATCGAAACTTGGGTGGCCCAGATTCCCGATCCACTGCCCGTGGCTATCCGTGAACGAAAAAAATTCTTGACTTTGCCGCAGGCTCTCCAACAAATACATTTTCCTGATAGCCAGGAATCATTACACCGTGCGCGGCAACGGATCATATTCGACGAATTATTTCAATTACAGTTGGGATTGTTGGCCCAGCGAAGAGAATGGCAATCATCGCCTGGGAGGCCAATCCCCTTTGATGCTGGATTGATGGAACAATTCCTCCAGCAACTCCCTTACCAGTTAACCCAGGCACAGCAACGGGTCGTTTCTGAAATCGCGGCCGACATGGCCAAAGATGTGCCCATGAATCGTTTATTGCAAGGAGATGTCGGATCGGGCAAAACCGTGGTCGCCGCATCGGCAATTGTTCTGGCAGTTCGAGCTGGGTTACAAGCGGCTTTGATGGCACCGACTGAGATACTGGCCGAACAACATTATCAGGGTTTAAGCGAGCTATTGGCTAAGATGAACATCGGTGTTTTGCTATTGACTGGCAGCACTTCCGCAGCTGAGCGAGAAGGACTCTACGCCAGTTTAGCCGATGGCACGACCCAGGTTGTTATCGGCACTCATGCCCTGATTCAGGAAAGCGTTCAATTCAAGAAGCTTGGGCTAGCCGTCATCGACGAACAACATCGATTTGGAGTTGACCAGCGAAAGTCTTTACGCGAAAAGGGGTTATTGTCAACCGATGGAGCCGAGCGGCCGAATCCCCATTTATTAGTTATGAGCGCAACACCGATTCCCCGCTCTCTAGCTCTGTCTCTTTATGGAGATTTGGATCTGTCAATCCTGGATGAAATGCCACCTGGCCGCCAGGAGATAAAGACCCACTGGTTGAAACCTAGCGAGCGAGAGCGTGCCTATGGTTTTGTAAGAGGCCAGATTGAAAATGGGCGGCAAGCCTTTATCATTTGTCCTCTGGTGGAGGAGTCAGATAAGATTGAGGCTAAGGCTGCCGTAGAGGAGTATAAACGACTACAAGAGCAAATATTCCCTGATTTAAAGTTGGGTCTGCTACATGGCCGAATGAAAGCTGATGAAAAGGAAGCAACCATGCGTGCCTTTTACGATGGTCAGATCGACATCTTAGTAGCTACCTCGGTCATTGAAGTTGGCATTGACGTACCTAACAGCACGGTGATGCTCATCGAAGGTGCCAACCGCTTTGGATTGGCTCAATTGCACCAGTTTCGTGGAAGAGTTGGACGGAGCCAGCATCAATCCTATTGTCTTTTGTTAGCCGATACGATATCAGGGGACGCCGAAGATCGGCTTTCGGCATTAGAGCAAACGAACGACGGATTCCTGTTGGCTGAGAAAGATCTTGAGATACGTGGCCCTGGCGAATTCCTTGGCCGGCGACAAAGTGGGTTACCCGAATTACATTTGGCCTCTTTGACCGATATGCGGATGTTAAAGCAAGCTCGTATCGAAGCTCAGGCTTTGGTGGAGATTGATCCCAATCTAGAGCAGTCGGAACACCAAACCCTTCGAGAGATCGTGGCCGACATATGGCAACAGGCTGGGGATGTGAGTTAGGAGTACAATTTTGAAGAAGAGGCGAGCAGTATATCCTGGTACATTTGATCCCGTGCATTATGGGCACCTTGACCTGATGCATCGTGCCTGTGCCATATTTGACGAATTAGTGGTAGCTGTCTTTGATCACGGCCAACCTTCTAAGACGATTCTCTTTTCTGTGAACGAGCGCGTGTCAATGGTCAGAGAAGCCCTCGATAGCCAGGATAACATCACTGTGGTCCCATATGCTGGTCTCACAGTTGACTTTGCCAGAAAAATGGAAGCCCAGGTAATTGTCCGTGGCTTGCGGGTATTCTCGGATTTTGAGTTTGAATTCCGCATGGCTTTGGCTAACCAGCGGCTGGCACCGGAGATTGATGTAGTCAACTTGATCACCCGAGAAGAGCATACATTTTTGAGTAGCACCATCATTCGCGAGATAGCTTCGTTTAACGGAGACGTGAGCAGCATGGTGCCGCCTAATGTGGTCACGGCCTTAAAACAGCGATTCAGTGAGCAGAACCGAGGTAGCTATAGTGCTCCAGTTTCGTTGCGTGACTAGGTAAGGGGTAGTTATAATAGATTTGTGTTGGTTTGTCTGTCTCGATTCGTCAAGTTCCCAAACAAATTGAATCGAGCTATTTTTGGTCAGACGGGGTAACGAATATGGATATACAGCATCTGGTAGATCGGTTGGAGCAGACGTTGGCCGATAGCAGGCATTTACCTCTGTCGTCAAATCTGATCGTTGATGAAGCCCGTATCTACAGCATCGTCGATCAGATGCGAGTGTCCATCCCTGATGAGATCAGGCGCGCCAATAGGGTTGAAGCTGAGAAGGAACGAATTTTGGCCCAGGCCCAAGAAGAGGCCGAGCGTATCCGTGAACTGGCTAAACAGGAAGCGGCCGAATTGGTCAGGCGCGATGCGATCATGGTATCGTCCCAGCAACGAGCCGATGCTATCCTGGAGCGAGCAAGACGCGAGGCAGATGTGATGCGCAGCGAATCGGATGCCTATGCATTGGAGGTATTGGCCAAGTTGGAGGAAGATTTGTTGCGTTCGTTATCTGTAGTCCGGAATGGCATGCACAGATTGGAAGCTGAACAGGCCGTGGAGGCTAGCCCGCCGCCGGTTGGTGAACAGGAAGAACCCGATGGCGGCGAATATGAGCCAACTTCTGACCAGCCGCAAGCTGAATCGTAAAATCGGCCGTTACCTGCTTGACATGGTCAAGGGCTAGAATATAATTGTGGGTCGCGGCGATTGGCCGCTTATTTTTTTGGACTTTTAAGCCAGCAAAGATTGAGGAATAACGAATGGGTGCTGTACCAAAACGACGAATCTCGCGGACGCGCCGGGCGAAGCGGCGGACGCACGATAAGTTGGTTGCGCCACATCTTGTCCCATGTTCTAATTGTGGAGAGATGAAGCGGCCGCATTATATGTGTCCGAATTGCCGAACCTACAACGGCCGGCAGATCCTGCCTGAATTTGAAGAATAACGTCTAAAGATAACTATCTTGGAGCCTTAACAAGTGAGTGTTGCTTATCTATTCCCTGGACAGGGGTCGCAGCATGTGGGTATGGGCTTAGATTTATACCAGGCTAATCCCGATTCACGTGCTGTTTTTGATCTGGCAGATGAGCAACTCCGTTTTTATCTTTCTGAATTGTGTTTTGACGGACCTGAGGAAGACCTGTTCGATACGGTTAACCAGCAGCCGGCACTTCTGGTAACCAGCGTTGCTGCATGGCGAATCATTCAGCAAGGTGATTGGCCGGCACCAAGTTACCTGGCTGGGCACAGTCTTGGGGAATTTTCAGCGTTGGTAGCCGCCGGAAGTCTGGAGTTTAACGACGGCCTGGCCTTGGTCCGGAAACGTGGAAAATTGATGAAGGCGGCCGGTGAGCAAGAGCCAGGTGCAATGGCGGCTGTCATAGCCCTGGACGTCGAAACCGTCGAAAGAATCTGCTCCCAGGCTCGATCGACAACTGGTCAGCCGGTACAATTAGCCAACGACAATTGTCCGGGTCAATTAGTTATCTCAGGTGACAAAACTGCATTGGTGGAAGCTATTCGACTGGCAGAAGAAGCCGGTGCCCGTAAAGTAGTTCAACTTCCGATCAGCATTGCTGCTCATTCGGCGTTGATGGCATCGGCAGCAACCGAATTTGCCGAGGCGGTGGATGCGACCCAGATCAGCGCACCTCAAGTGCCGGTTATCGGCAATGTGTCGGCTGAGCCGCTGACAACCGCAAAGGAGATCAGGACAGAACTGAAAGCCCAATTGACGTCCCCAGTACAATGGAATGGTTCGATGAATTATCTCATACAGCAGGGAGTTGATACTTTTATTGAAGTTGGACCCGGTAATGTGCTACTGGGTCTCATGAAACGCATCAACCGCCAGTCGAAACGGGTGAAATTTGAGTTTTAAGCGCCGATAGTTGCTGTTTTTCATTCATCACCAAATTGTCGGCCATGCATCGGAGAATATCATCAAAGTCATGAGTGAAGCCAAGCAACTTGAAGGAAAAGTAGCCATAGTCACCGGATCATCTCGAGGAATCGGCCGGGCTATCGCCGAGGAATTGGCCGCGAAAGGTGCCAGTGTGGTCGTCAATTATAATCATAGTGAAGAAGCTGCTTTCGAGGTTGTAACAGCCATTAAGAATGTCGGCGGCACTGCACAGGCGATCCAGGCTGATGTCAGCGATTTCGCTGCTGCTCAGGCCTTGGTTAAAAATGCGCTTGACACTTATGGCCAAATTGATATCTTAGTCAATAATGCTGGTACGACACGGGATACCCTCTTGTTGATGATGAAAGAGGATGACTGGGATGTCGTACTAAACACGAACCTTAAAAGTATATTCAATTGTTGCAAAGCGGTTGCCAGACCAATGGTTCGGCGAAAGAAAGGAGGCCGGATCATCAATGTTAGCTCTGTAGTTGGGCTGGTTGGTCAGGCGGGTCAGGTAAATTACGCTGCTTCCAAGGCCGGCATTGTCGGTTTTACCAAGTCGCTGGCGAAAGAGTTGGGTTCGCGAAACATTACTGTCAATGCTGTTGCTCCAGGTTTTTTTCCCACTGCCTTGACAGAGGTATTGTCAGATGAGATGATTGAAAGAGCGATTGAAATGACGCCATTAGGTCGTCTGGGTGAACTGGATGAAGTGGCCCACCTGGTGGCCTTCCTGGCTTCAGATGATGCGGCTTTCATCACGGGGGAAGTCATCAAGGTTGATGGTGGCTTGGCCATGTAAGGCAAAGTAGATTGGGTGCATGAATGGGTGAACAGGAACATCGAGAAAGCATTGGCCGGATAGAGATCGCGCCTGAGGTGCTAACAACAATTGCCCACTACACGACCTTGGATGTAGAGGGAGTCAATAAATTAGCACCGGTACCGGCTGACGTGAGCCGCCTATTTCGCCGGGCGGTGCGGCATGATGGTATCTTGTTGAATTATACCGAAGGCAAACTTCTTTTCGATATCTATGTCTTCATGAACCCCCATGTCAATGTATTGGAAACCAGCCAAAAAGTACAAGCGGCCGTCGTCGAGGCCATAGATAAGATGGTGGGAATCCCGGTGGATGCCGTGAATGTACACGTAGAAGACGTGCTTTATGCGCTTGACGAGACAGCATAGGAAATTATGAAGACAAGAAGGCGTGCCCGCCGCGTTACCCTAGAGGCTTTATACGAAGTTGATATTGCCGGACACCCACCGTATGAAGTAATCGAGAGACGGTTGCAAGATCAGCCAATGGAAACGGCCGGCATCGAATTTGCCTATAAGTTATTAGATGGCGTCTTGGAACATCAAAAAGGCATGGATTCCTTAATTACCCGTTACGCGCCTGAATGGCCGCTTGACCAAATGGCTGTCATTGATCGTAATGTGCTACGTATTGCCATTTATGAGTTTCTGGTAGACACCGAGACGCCGGTCAAAGTCGCCATAAACGAAGCAGTTGAACTGGCCAAAATATATGGCTCAGATAGCGCCCCCCGCTTTATCAATGGCGTGCTAGGCGCCCTGGCCGAACAGATCCCACAATTACACCAGGAACTACTGGCTGCCTACGAGCCGACTTAAGAGAGCCAGATTTACTGGCGGGATACGTAGGGATCAATGAAGTTAACCCGGGTGCAATGGCGCAGCATAAGTCATGCTGCGCTGTTTTCTTATAACCAGCCGACGCCACCGTTATCGTTACGGGTATGGCAGTCGTGAGATCGATATTAATTTGTTAACAAGATCATGGATAGTTTCTTTGGTATTGGCCTGCCGGAACTAATTATTATATTAGTTATCGCTGGCCTCATCATGGGACCGCAACGAATCCGCAAAGTGGCCTATACTCTTGGACGGGTTACGGCCCAACTACAAGCTGTATCCCGCCAGTTCGCCCGCCAGTTGAATGCCGAATTGGATAGCCTGGACGACGAGTCGATTAGAGGTGCCATGCAAGATATGCGGGATTTGCAGAAAGAGGTCGAATCATTGCGCCGGGAACTTCGCCAGGTCCCAAGTTCTTTGCGGTCCGAAGGACAAAGCATCGTAAAAGAGGCTGAGGATGCATTTCAGCCCCCTTCAGACGATAACGGCAAAGAGATAAAAACTGATTCGGCTAAAGCAAGTCAAACTCAGACTGAATCGAACCAGCCCGAATCGCCTTCGCCTGAAGGATCCCCCTCTGAAGCACCTCAAACCGAGCCGGAGAGCACCGAAAAACCATCTTTACCTAAGGCCATTGACGTTCCTGGAGATCCCGAATAATGTCGGATCAACTAGAAATTGGGGACGGGCAAACCATCCTACAACATCTAAACGAACTACGCATCCGTCTAACCTGGGCCATCGCAGGTTTAGCCATTGGGGTTATCGTCAGCTTTATCTTCACCGAACAATTGCTTAACATCCTCATCGAACCTTATGGCGAAACATTGCAGACCCTTAGCCCAACGGAAGGTATTGAGACCTATTTCAGGGTAGCATTGATTGCTGGGGCTACCTTGGCCATGCCCTGGATCCTCTACCAGCTTTGGCTATTCATCGCACCAGGATTGCATGCCCACGAGAAGCGTTACGTTTACGTGTTTATCCCCAGTGCTACGTTACTTTTCTTGTTAGGGGTTGCATTTTCTTGGTTTATCTTATTGCCGTCGGCCATCCTATTTCTATCTACCTTTTTGCCCTCGATCTTTTCCCCGGAATGGACGAGCCAGGAATATATCGGCTTTGCTACCAGTTTCCTTTTTTGGATTGGCCTGAGCTTTGAAATTCCACTGATCGTCTTCTTTTTTGCCCGCTTTGGGCTGGTTACTTCACAAGCGTTACGAGAACAGTGGCGGATCGCCATTGTGGCCATTGCCATACTGGCTGCGGTTATTACCCCCTCGATTGACCCGGTAACTATGTTATTGACGATGGCTCCCTTGTTAATACTCTACGTGCTCAGCATCGCCTTAGCAGCCGTGGGTCAACGTCAATTCCAGACGACTGTAACGCTGGATGACGAGCCAGGTACGCCATAAAGCTTACATTTGAGTTTCAAACCAAGCCAGGGTATCCAGCCAGGCTTGAGTGGCCTGTTCTTCGACGTATCGCTGGCCAGTGTCGTTGTGAAAAGCATGATTGACCCCGGGATAGACATTGATTTGATAGGTAATATCAGCTTCAATTAGAGCCTGTTCAAGCGCATCATTGCCGGTATTAATGCGCTCGTCAAGTTCAGCATAGACACCCAGCACTGCTGCCTGAATATTCGGTACTTTATCCAAATCTGGCCCCCGGCCGTAAAATGGCACGGCCGCTTTAAGCTCTGGCAGTGCAGTTGTGACTTGCCAGGTAACGCCACCCCCAAAACAATAGCCGGTCATGCCGATCCTTTCCCCATCTACGAAATCGAGGCTCTGTAGGTAGTCAAAAGCGGCAATGAAATCAGCCTCATGACGATCAGGCCCGGCATCGCCGAGAAGTCCTGGCACCTGATCGGGATCGAGATTTTCCGTGCCGCCCTCTCGGGACAGGAGGTCGATGGCCAGGGCTACATATCCTTCCATGGCAAAGCGGCGGACCACATCCCTGATATGTTCGTTTAAGCCGCGATTTTCATGGCACACCAATACAGCTGGGTATTGACCTGCCTCAATTGGTCGAGCCAGATAGCCACTGATCTCATCCCCTTGACTGGTTAACATAACGTTACTCGTCTCGAGCGTCGGATCGCCTTCTGGAACCGAAAATGGACTTTGGGCTCCAGGAACAGGTGTTAATCCGGCCGATGATGGGGCGGCCGTCGGTTCAGAAGTAGGCTCACTCGGCTCCGTCCCGGAAAGCTCTGGCGCGGGCATCGGTTCCGTGGCGTCTGGTATCTCCTCGGGAGAGCAACCAATCATTCCCATGATGCCAATGGTCGCCGGCATACTGCCGGCGATGAAGGCCAGCTTCTTAATAAAGGCCCGTCTAGTCAAAAGTCCTGCTCGATAATCCTCATAGAACTCGTCGATAAAATATTTCTGATCAGGATTTAGATCTTTCATGAAATTACTCACTTATAGGTGTTTTGAGATAAGTAAACGAGGGGGAGATCGTGCGTGGTAAGTTATCTCGCTTTCTGCATCAACTATAAGACACATTAAGAGAATCTGCAAAAGGGAACGACGTCATTCGCCCAACTTTTTCGTCTCAATATTTCGAAGCCATTGCTAATGTGAGAGTTTAGAAAGACTTTACAGGGTGGGCGAGGACCTTGTGGCATCGCGATTGCCCCAGACTGCATTGTCTATTCGCTTGCGGGCAGTTACGCTTATGCGGGTCGCCTGTACTCGACCTCTGGTGAGATCACAATCCTTGAGTTGCAGACATTTGGGCAGGTAGCACGCCAGGTTTGGTTTGATTCAAGCGATCGGATATGGGTCAGCGAATGGAACGCCGGACGATTAGCCACTCTAAGTCCGGCTACAGGCGAATGGCGTGAATGGCTTCTGCCCGGCCCTTGGCCGATGCCTTATGCCGTCTATGTCGACGAGAACGGTATGATCTGGATGAATGATTTTGGCACAAATGTGCTGGTGGTGGTCATTGGCTAGAGTGTACTTAATCTAGCCGCGGTTCCAGAATGACCGCTTTGATTTGGCGGCGGCTAACTCCCCTTCAAGTTGGGCTAACCTGGACTCGGCCGACGAGGCTCGCATTTGGGCGTTGGCCCGGGCCTGCCTTTCTTCGGTCAGCAACTGATCGAGCTTTCGGGCGTGTTGCACCTCGATTTCCAACGATGCCTTCTCACGCTCCAAAGTCACCCGTGCTTTTCGCTCTTCGGCCAGCTCTTCGGCCACTTCAGGCAATTGTTCGGCCTTAAATTTAACGGAATTGATCTGTCGCTCTAATTCCAGACGCGCTTCGCGTTCTTTTTCCATGGTTTCCGCTTTCGACTGGGCATGCTTCATCTCCGTCTCCATGACGGCTATTTTGCGTTCCAACTCCTGACGCTTTTGTTTTTCTTGTTCCAATCCAGTTAAGGCCTTTTCGGCTTGAGCTGCCAGCGCTTCTGTCTGAAAATATTTCCGTTCCAGCTCTTGTCTTTGCTCACGCTCGGTCGTCAAGTCGGCTTGAAGTTGTTCAATGCGCCGGTTCGCTTCTTTCAGCAGCAATTCGATGGAGCTCAACCCCGGATCCGTTACCGGTGCGGGAGGGCCAAGAGGCGAAATCGGTTCACTAGCCACTTGAGCATTTGGAACGTCGGTCTCCTCGATCGTATCCGGATCAAATTCG
>Ga0209742_10000594_pt1 | contig 18675 bp, 15 predicted proteins | sample DeeMarSeWOR38_10_FD_187462 | JGI IMG/M metagenome (GOLD analysis project Ga0209742, IMG submission 187462) | Marine sediment microbial communities from White Oak River estuary, North Carolina - WOR-3-8_10 (SPAdes) (version 2) | ecosystem: Environmental > Aquatic > Marine > Intertidal zone >... | reverse complement strand
ATGAAGATTCTCTGTTCTCCAAAAACTTTAAAAACAAGGCCATACAAGAAAGGTACGAGTGGCAGGTCTGTCCAGGCAAAAATCTCCTTGCCCCATTGTTCTGCAAAATAGCCAATCCCGAATACTTGGAGTTGCTTTGCCTGGGAAAAATATCGTGAACTATCAACAATAACTTCAGGTTCAGACCAAAAGCATGACCCCATGACAAACGAAACGACAAAGAGCAAAAGGGCTTTTCTTTTGTCATAAAAGGAAACCTGGCTGAGCAGCCAGGCTAGAGCAAGAGCCACGAAAATCACAAATCCGAAATGGGCCAGATCAATAGAAGCAAAAACCCATTCCCAGCTGGTAAGCCTGTTATTATCAAGGTGCCTGTTGAAATAAAGCATAAACGCGATGGCCAGGCTCATGATAAATATAAGCAGGTGTATATCTATATATTTTTCATTCCGACTTTTCATTTTATCCCCTGCTCCTAACTGACACTATCTGTGCTTCTTTTCAATATTGTTTAAAAATTGTGGTGCCCTGATCCCTGCATTAGCGGTCTGTTTTCCAAGTATACATCTATCGATTCTTACCCTACATCTATTGTATTTTTGACTTTTTTATATCATGTTGACAAAAAATTGCGGATGAACAATAACCAGCCTATGGCATATTTTTTCTTTTTAAGCACCAAAATTGGTTTTTTGGAAAAGACCTAAGGATAAGGTTATGGCTGAAATTAAGTTTCTTATTGAGGGCATTGTCTGCACCGGCTGTGCCATGGATATGGAGAATATACTGCTCGATATGGAAGGGGTGGAAGAGGCTACTGTCAATTTTAAGGATGGAGTTTTTTCAATTGAATATAACCCGGATGAGATTGATGGTAAAACCATTACAAAAAAAGTTAAAAAACTTGGCTTCAAAACCAAAATGCTAACTGCATAATTTTGCATTTAACCATAAAAAACAATGAAATATGGACTTTTTACCAAAAAATAATTTTTCTTGACTAGTATACCACACTGTGGTATCTACTTTTACCTAACTTTTTTTTATAACCTGATGAAGTAATTTTAAAAGACCATCTTGCCGCGACCACCAAAGATGGTAGTTGAAAAAAATATAACAATAGGAGGTAAAATTTTTTGTAGTAATTTTTTTGGTCGTGCTAAAAATAATTTACAGAATAGTTCGCAGGACAAAACAAAAAATTAATACGGGGGGAAACATGAAAAAAATATTATCAACTGTAGGGATTCTGTCCCTGGTAGCTGGTGCTTACTTCACACTCAGCGCCGTTAACTCTTACTCACCAGTAGTAGCCACTGCAGAAGCAGCCGGTAAACCAGTCTACAACGGCACACTGTACGTCGCAGGGATGGGCGGTCACTTTTCCGTTGCCGATGTAACCATTGATCCCAATAATGAAGCAGCACCCATCAAAGTAAACAGTGTTGATATGCTTGACATTGGTGGTGCAAGTCACCCTACCCACGATGCAAGAATTGATGACAAAGACAGAAACACCATGTACTGGTCAACTTACAAGTTGGATAACTGGAAGGATGATCCGGAATCCAAAGAGGCAAAAGCGATCGGCAACCTGCATGTTGGAAAATCCAACCTCAAAACCGGTGAAGTAATAGCTGACGTTGCCTTCCCGGCTCCCGAGAGAGCAGGATGGACCGGCGCCAATTACTGCGCATCCGGCCAATCAGCCAATTCTTACATCCCGGTTTCCATGGCCAACGAGGGCTATATTGATGTCTATGACAAAAACACCATGGCGCTGAAACATCGCATTTTCTTTGATGATCTCGGTATTAAGGCTGGTGAGACCACCTTTGCCCATGGTATTAACACTCCAGATATGACAAAATTCCTCTTGACCGTTAACGACACCCCGGAAGGGTTCACCAAGTGGACCGGCAACACCAAGCTGATCTATCTTGATATGGCAGCCCTTGAACAAGGCAAAATCAAGAAAATCGCTGAAGCATTGATCACCGGTAAGCCCAAAGATGCTGAGGGCGGCACCATCACCTTCAGGCAGTACTTTACAAATGACGGCAAATACCTGCTGCAGTCCGGCGCTGACCGCGGCTACCTGATCGATGCCGAAACCCTGAAAGTACTCGACGAGATTACCCCGCTGCCAGGTGAAAATCATGACATTCTTCCCACACCTGATGGGAAATATGCTGTCATGACCCTGCGTGAAAAAGCCAAGGACTTTGAAGGCAACGACTCTGTTGACGGCACCCTGCTGCTTTATGATATTGAAGCCAGAAAAACTGTTGGCAGTTCGGCATCAGTCTGCTTTGCCTGCCATAAGGGCGAGGGAATCGGCAAGGCCATTCTCTGCGGTCTGGATGGGAACTGGAAAATGTAAAAAATTTTCCGGCTAGCAATAACTATTAATAGTTGATATAAAGACGGGCTTCGGGTTGAATTGATCCGAAGCCCGTCTTTTTTATACTTGAACAACACAAACCAAGACTCACAAAAAATCAAAAAGTATGGCTCAAATCTCTTTTTTCTCAGTTGCTCTCAAGAACCTGAAGAGAAAAACGTTCAGAACCGCGGTGCTTGTTTCTGCAATCGCCCTGCTTGTTTCTCTTTTGATTTTTGCGATCTCCTTTACGGTAAGTGTGGCTTCAAGTTTAAAAAAATCTTCAGAGCGGCTGGGGGCAGATCTCGTAGTGGTGCCGGTTGGAGCCCGCGGCTTTGCAGAGGAGTTTCTTCTTGAATCAAAGAACACGTCTTTCTATATGCCGATCAGCATTATTGACAAAGTTAAAAAAATTGAAGGCATTGAAACCATTACCCACCACACCTATCTTTCTTCCATTTCAGGTCTATGCTGCGATATAATGCCGACCAGGATTGTTGCCTACAACCCTGAAACCGACTTTATCATTAATCCCTGGCTTCAGAAATCCCTCGGCAGGCCGCTTGAGATCGGTGAGGCAATAGCAGGTTTTGGCACCAGCGAAAATCTTGGCCTTGGTCTCCTTGATATTGAGGCGACAATTTTCAACAACCGCTTTAAAATTGTAGGTGTGCTTGAGCAAACAGGCACCGGCCTGGATCACGCCTTGTTCATGACCGAAGAAAACCTGAAAAACATCATTGAAAGCGGCAAATCTCCCCTGAAAAAGGGGCAAATATCCATAATTTTCACCAAGCTTAAAAAAGGGTATGACCCAGATTTTGTGGGAAGGGTGCTGGAAGGCGAAATCCCTGAGGTTGATGTGGTGGCCAGAAGTGATATGGGTGAAAAGTTTATCAATACTCTGGCTGATATTAATAAAATATTTTTACTTACAACGATTCTGGCCTCTGTTTTGACTACCTTTCTTGTCTGGGCCATTTTTTCAGCCATTGCCAATGAGCGTTCAAAAGAAATTGGCATTATGCGAGCCCTTGGTGCCAAAGAATTTCACATTGTCAAGCTTTATCTCTTGGAAGTACTGGTGCTGGGTCTTTTGGGTTCTATTCTTGGAGTGTTGGCCGGTACATACTTATCCGCACTCCTGGCGGGCAGCTTCAGCCTTTTAAAAAATATCTCCGCAGGCCTTACGGGCGTCCAGCAAATCACAATCGCCCTTGTTGGTCTTATTATTGGCACAGCCATCTGTGTGACCGGTGCCATGATGCCTATTAACAGGATTAAAAAAATGGAACCCTTATTGGTTATTAAAGAGGAGTAGCGTGTCCTTTCTTCAAATTGAAAACCTGACCAAAACATATACGGTTGACCACACGACCTTTATTGGGGTGGACAATATATCTCTCTCGATCGACAAGGGAGAATTTTTATCCATTGTGGGTCATTCAGGATCAGGAAAAACCACCCTGGTCTCCATAATAGGGGGTATTCTCAAGCCGACCTCAGGGAGGGTTCTGCTTGAGGGTGTTGATATCTGTACCCTCAATGATAATAAGTTGTCCGATTACAGAGCAAATCGAATCGGCTTTATGTTCCAGTTTGCGAGTCTGCTGCCAATTCTTACAGCCAAGGAAAATGTCCTACTGCCGGGAATATTCAGCCCTGACCAGAAAAAAGCAAAAGACAAAACAGCTCAGGACCTTATGGAAATGGTCGGGATTGGTGATAAACTGGACTCTTATCCGTCGCAACTTTCCGGGGGGCAACAAAGAAGGGTTGCAATTGCCAGGTCCCTGTTAAACAACCCGGATATCATCCTCGCTGATGAGCCGACTGGTGACCTGGATGAGGATACAGAGGCTGAAATTATGCGCCTTTTTGAAGAAATCAACAGGGAGCAGGGTGTGACCATCATTCTGATAACTCATAACCTTGAGTTGGCCGGAAAAGCAAAAAGAAAAATGCGAATGAGCAAAGGCCGAATTGCTGATATTTAAAACCAGCTATATCTTGTTCTATAAAACAAAAAAGCCGGGCAGGGCCATTATAAAACCCTACACCGACTTTTACAGCAATTTATAAATTAAAGGCTCTTAACTGCCTTGTTTTTTCACCTGTACTGCTTGTGGCCCCCTTTGGGTCTGTTCTATCTCAAAGTCCACCTTCTCGCCTTCCTGCAGGGAACGAAAACCGCCGGTGTCATCAATACCGGAATAATGGACAAAAATATCTCCCTCTTTTTCTGTTTCAATAAAACCATATCCTTTTTTGTCATTAAACCACTTTACTTTGCCTTCCATAATACTATTAACTCCTTTTCGTTTTTGTGGTTTTAACCAAAGGGTGCTTCGGTGGAAAATAGTGCAAAATCTTTTCTCTTTGTGTAGTTCCGCTATGGTTACCGATAAAACACCGACTTAAAGTAAACATCAAAAAAATGAATGTTCATTCATTTAAACAATATTTTGTCTCTCTGCCATAAAAAAATGTGTTTTATTTGCTTTGCGGAAATAATATTTTCATTACCCTATCATGAAAATAGGGCCTGAATAGTTTTATTTTGTTGTTTTCCCTGCTGGGGTGGATCCGGTTGGTGAGTAAGACAATACCTACATTCTTATCCGGATCTAGCCAAAAAGATGTCCCGGTAAAACCAAGGTGTCCAATGCTTTTTCGTGAAAAAAAGTTACCACTGCTTGATTCCTTTATGGCTGGTGTGTCGAAACCCAGACCCCAGGTGCTGCCAGATATGTTTTGCTGCCGGCTAAGAAAATATTCCAGGTCCTCTTTTTTTATATTCGGGTGCTCGGTAACACCTTTCCACATTTCAAGAATCTTGGCTGTATATGCCGTCACACCTTCAATGTTTCCGAATAAACCGCTGTGTCCTCCAACCCCCCCCATGGTATAACAATTATCATCATGTACCTCGCCAGATAATATTTTTTTTCTCCAGGGGCAGTTTTCTGTGGCAACAAAATCTTTTTTATCAAATCTGCTTTTTTCTTGGAACAGAGGTTTATAAAAAATTTTCTTTTCTAAATTGAGCGGTTTTAAAACTTTTTCTTCAACATAATATTCCAGTCCACATCCTGATTTTTTTTCAACAATAAGACCGAGCAGCATAAAGCCTAGATCACTGTATATTGAAGCAGTTCCCGGAATATATTCCTGTCTTTCCTGCAGTATGAGATTTTCAACAACTTTGCTTTTCTCTTTCTGTGGGATATCTTTTAACATTTTAAAATATTCCCTGTGAGCCGGCAGTCCTGAACTATGGTTTAATAGGTGTTTCGCTTTTATTTTTCTTTTTTTTCCTTTTATTTTTATTTCAAGCAAAGAGGGTAATGTTTCATCAATATCAATTTTTTTTTCCTTCATGAGGCAAAGGATTGCCATAGTGGTTGCAAGAGGTTTGGTTAATGAGGCAAGATCAAAAAAATTATTTTTTTTCAATACCCTTTTTTCTGGATAGATTGCTGCATTTCCATAAAAGCTGGTAAATACCTTTTTTTCTTTGCCCAATCCCTGGAAAATGCCTGCTGCTGCTGCAGGAAAAACTCCTTCAATAATCCCTTTTTTCAGCAGATTTTTTATCTCGTTTTGCACTGATATAAGAGGGCTTTTTACACTCTTCATTTTTTTCTGTTTTTCTAATATTGTAAATATTTGTAATTATTTAAAAAAAATACTTATTTAAAGCATTAAAAAACGTTGTTTTTTTGTTTTATTTGCTCTATATTTATTTAGCATTTTTTAATGCTATTTTTATTTATTATATTATGAATCTGGGATTATTTTTTATCTTCTTATATGGGTAACTATTTTTATAAAATGTTGATAACTTTAATTCCTCTCTTTTTCACCTCTTTTTAAAATTCTTTTTTTAAAAAAATAATTAAAAATTTCAAGATATTATATTTATTATTAACATATTCATACCCTTAATAATAATATTCTTCTCATACATAATAAAAATATATTTAGAGGTATCAAATTATGCCATTATCAATCAATGTATCAAAAGAAGATTTTTTACCAGCTCTTAACTCTTTGCAAAGCATAACCGGCAAAAAGGGAACAATGGCTGTATTGGCTAATGTACTTATCCAGTCTCAGGATAATTTTATTGAAATAATAGCGACTGATCTGGAAGTAGGAATAAAAAAGAATGTTGCAGCAGAAGTAATAAATAAAGGTTCTATCACCTTACCAGCTAAAATTCTTTATGAAATAGTAAGAGAATCAGGTTCAGACAGTATAAATATTGAAGAAAGGGATAAAAACTGGGCCAGAATAAAAGCTGGAACCAGCGTCTATAACCTAGCAGGTACTTCGAGTGAAGAATTTCCGGATTTTCCAGAATACAATGAAGAATCACTTGTAATACTACCCTGTGAACTTGTTAAAGAACTTATTGAAAAAACAATTTTTTCTGTGGCCCAGGAAAGGGAAAGCAACTACACACTGACAGGTATTCTCCTTGAAAAAGAAAAAAATGAAGAAAATAAAAGTTTTTTAAGAATGGTATCTTCGGATGGGCACAGACTTTCTATTATGGAAAAAGAGTTAGATAAGGAAAGTGATGATATTATTATAGAAAAAAACACGCTTATTCCTAGAAAAGGCGTTTCTGAAATAAAGAAGATAAGTGAGGGGCAGAAAAATTTTTCCATAGGATCTGACAAAAAACAACTCGTTGTTAAAACCAATAACTCACTTATGATAGTGCGTCTCATGAACGGGGAGTTTCCGGATTATAGAAGTATAGTAAATGTTATTGAGAAAAATAATTTAATAGAAATAGAAAGAATAGGTTTTCTTGAATCACTGAAAAGAACAAATCTCTTTACCGAAGATACATTTAACGCCATTCAGTTAAGTGTCGAAGCCAATAAGCTTATATTGTCATCACAAAATATGGATTATGGCAACGCCAAAGACGAAATGGAAATAAAATATGGCGGAGAACCATTGGAATTAGGATTTAACTGTCGGTATTTTATAGACACCCTCCAGGTAATGAGAAGCGATATGGTCAAGGCGTATGTAAATTCAGACCAGAGCCCATGTCTTATAGAGGGAGATGATGATCCGGGTTTTATAAGTATTATTATGCCCATGAAAATATGATTAATAATGTTAGATGGAATAAAAATTTTAAAAGAAAAGCTGTTTAAAAAATCAGAAAAAGAAATAAAAAATGGAAAAAAAAGAAGAAACAGGCACGTATGGTGCTGAACATATAAAGGTTTTAGCCGGACTTGAAGCTGTCCGGAAAAGACCATCAATGTATATAGGAAACACCGCAGAGGAAGGGTTGCATCACCTGGTCTACGAGGTGGTTGATAACAGCATAGACGAAGCTCTTGCAGGATACTGCAGCCACATAAAGGTAACGATACATCCGGATAACAGCGTTTCGGTTGAAGATAACGGCCGGGGCATCCCGGTTGATATGCACCCGACAGAAAAAATGTCGGCCCTGGAACTGGTCATGACAACTCTGCATGCCGGAGGAAAATTTGATCATTCAACGTATAAAGTATCTGGCGGATTGCACGGTGTCGGTGTTTCGGTTGTTAATGCCCTGAGTGAATTGACCCGGGCCGAAGTTAAACGAGGGGGAAAAATATATCTACAGACCTACAGATATGGAAAAAAAGAAAGTGATATTAATGTAATAGGCGAAAGCTCCCTATCTGGCACAACCATCACATTTAAACCGGACACCCAGATATTCACCGAAACAACAGAGTACAAGTATGATATCATCCAGAATCGTTTACGGGAGTTGGCCTTTTTAAACAGGAACGCAAAAATTATTTTAAAGGACGAAAGGTCCGGCGCAGAGGATGAGTTTCACTATAAGGGCGGTATTGAAGAATATGTAGAATATCTAAACCGGAAACGGAATGCTATAAATACGCGCCCAATCGTGATGATAGGTGAAAAAGACCAGGTGCAGGTAGAGGTCGCCTTTCAGTACTTTGACGGATACTCCGAACGGCTTTTTTCTTTTGTTAACAATATTAACACCAGGGAGGGCGGCACCCATGTGGCAGGGTTCAGGGCAGCACTTACAAAGTGCATTAACCGCTATGCCAGTGATGATATTGTTCCCAAAAACATGAAGGAGAAAATGGGGGGGGATGATGTTCGGGAAGGGATTACCTGTGTCATCTCAGTGCGGGTGCCGAATCCGCAATTTGAGGGTCAGACTAAAACTAAGCTTGGTAACAGCGAGGTCCGGTCAATAGTTGAAAGTGTTTGCAACGAAAAACTTTCGATTTTTCTTGAACAGAACCCCCAGGAAGCCAAAAAGATCCTTACCAAGGTTGTGGAGGCGGCCAGGGCCAGGGAAGCAGCCAGAAGAGCAAAGGAGTTGACCCGCAAGAAGGGATCAAGCCTTGATCTGTTAATGGCAGGGAAACTGGCGGAATGCCAGTCCAAAAAACCCGAAGAGCGGGAGATTTTTCTTGTTGAGGGCGATTCGGCCGGCGGCAGCGCCAAGCAGGGAAGGGATCGAGCCTTTCAGGCAATCCTGCCCTTGCGGGGCAAGATCATGAATGTTGAAAAAGCCCGCCTTGATAAGATATTGGGCAGTGAAGAGATAAAACAGATTATTTCGGCTCTTGGCACAGGCTTTGGCAACGACGAAGATTTTGAGATCGAAAAGCTAAGGTACCACAAAATAATCATCATGACAGATGCCGATGTGGATGGGGCACATATCCGTACCCTGCTTCTGACCTTTTTTTACCGGCAGATGCCCGAGCTTATTGATGGCGGCTATGTATATATTGGCCAACCACCCCTCTACCGCCTGGGACGCGGCAAAAGCGAGCAGTTTTTCACCGACGATGAAGCCCTGAACCAGCACCTTTTTCAACAGGCGGAAGAGACGTTAACGGTGCATGTCGAAGAAGAGGGAAAGAGCACCAGGGTAAAAAACCTTGTGACCCTTATGAGGAAACTTTCCAATCACTTGCAGATTATTGAATATCTTGAGCGCATGAATTTCTGGGAGGATATGGTCTATTTTCTATTGGAAAACGAGGTAAAATCTGCGGACCAGTTTGGTGAACAGGACTTTGTTGCAGACCTTAAAAACAGGCTCAAAGGCAGCAAAATGAATCTAGGCAACATACGGCCCTGCAGGTGGAAACCGAGCTGCTACGAATTTGATGCCGCCCTGAAGGACAAGGCTCACATAGTTATGACCATAGGACCGCAGATTCCCCTGATCCATGAATATCGTTCAGCGCTGCTTCTTTTCCCGGAGATCAGTAAATACCTGGACAAAACCTTTGTTGTTGATACAGGTAAAAAACAGATCCAGGTTGCAAACTGGAGGGAACTTTTGACCACAGTAAAAAGTGAGTCGTTTAAAGGCAGTTCGCTCCAGCGCTATAAAGGTTTAGGTGAAATGAATCCGGACCAGTTGTGGGAAACGACCATGCACCCGGATAAAAGAACATTGCTGCAGGTCAATATTGAAGACGCTGAACAAGCTGATGACATCTTTATCACCCTCATGGGCGAAAAAGTTGAGCCACGCAGGGAATTTATCCAGAATCATGCCCTGGAAGTGAAAGAGCTGGACATATAGAGGGTTTAAAAGGATGATATGAGGCTGTGCCAAAGTGGGCTCTCTTTTCTTCTTTCTTGCCCATACCCATTACATTTTAAATAATACAAAAGGTTTATTGTTCCATGACCGTTGAAAAAGAAAACACCAGCCCCAACAAAATCTCCATCGAGAAAGAACTTAAGAAGTCCTACCTCGATTATGCCATGAGCGTAATTATCGGCCGGGCTTTACCCGATGTACGCGACGGCTTGAAACCCGTTCACCGGAGGGCACTTTTTGCCATGCGGGAGCTGGGAAATTTCCATAATCGACCTCACCTCAAGTCTGCCCGTATAGTTGGTGACGTCATTGGTAAATATCACCCCCACGGAGACACGGCAGCCTATGACACCATCGTAAGGATGGCGCAAAGCTTTTCTCTGCGCTACCCCCTGGTGGACGGCCAGGGTAATTTTGGCTCTGTTGATGGTGACTCGCCTGCGGCCATGCGTTATACCGAGGCCCGGATGACCAAAATAGATCAGGAGTTAATCGCTGACCTTGATAAAGAAACCGTTGATTTTGTTCCAAACTACGACAACAGCCTGACAGAACCGGTTGTTTTTCCTACGAAAATTCCCAATCTGTTGATCAACGGCTCCTCGGGTATTGCTGTTGGCATGGCCACCAACATTCCGCCCCATAACATTACCGAGGTGTTAAATGGTCTTGTTGCCATGATTGACAATCCCCATATCACAGCCCACCAGTTGACCGAAATTATTTCCGGACCGGATTTTCCAACCGGCGCTTTTATCTGCGGCAGGGCAGGTATTCGGGAAGCTTATGAAACCGGCCGTGGATCCATAATATTGCGGGCCAAAACCCATGTTGAAGAGCGAGACGGGGGCAAGGAGTCAATCGTCATTACGGAAATCCCCTATCAGCAGAACAAGGCCACTCTGGTGGAAAAAATAGCCCTGCTTATCAAGGACAAAAAAATCGAGGCCATCTCCGAGATCAGGGACGAGTCAGACCGCCAGGGTATGCGCGTAGTTCTTGATCTCAAGAAGGGGGAGATGTCTGAAGTCGTACTCAACCAGCTTTATAAGCTGACACCGCTTCAGAGAAGCTACGGCATAATTCTTTTGTCCATTGTTAACAACAGGCCGGAGGTCCTCAACCTCAAGCAGATCCTCGAGCATTTTCTTCTGCATCGCCGCACAGTTGTCTATCGCCGCACGGTGTACGACCTGCGCAAGGCGGAAGAAAGGGCCCATATTCTTGAAGGTTTGAAAGTGGCAATCAGCAATCTTGATGAGGTGGTCGCTCTCATCAAGGCATCTGAAAGTCCCAGGGAAGCAAAAACAGGTTTGATGGAGCGATTTGAGCTATCAGAAATCCAGGCCCAGTCCATTCTTGATATGAGGCTGCATCGTTTGACCGGTTTGGAGAGGGAAAAAATAATCAGCGAGTTTGAAGAGCTGTCCAAACAGATTGCCTGGTATAAACAGGTTTTGCATGACGAAGCAATTGTCATGAAGATCATCAGGGACGAGTTTTTGGAGATAAGGGAACAGTATGGTGATGAACGGTTCACAGAAATAATTGAAGCACCAGATGAAATATTGCCGGAGGACCTTATCCCGGTGGAGGAAATGGTAGTGACCGTCACCCACTCCGGTTATATCAAAAGAAACCCGGTAAGTCTGTATCGCTCACAAAAGAGGGGCGGCAAGGGAGTGCGCGGTATCACCACCATTGAGGAGGACTTTGTCAACGACCTTTACCTTGCTTCCACCCATGATATGTTCCTGTTTTTTACAAATCAGGGGAAAGTGTTCTGGCGCAAGGTTTACCAAATTCCCATGGTGGGCAGGACGGCTCGCGGTAAGGCAATTGTCAACCTTCTGGAGCTTTCAGAAGGAGAAAAGGTCGCAGCTATTCTGCCGGTGGCAAGTTTTGAAACCGATGATGAACACTATATCTTCATGGTAACCAAGCTCGGGAGGGTCAAAAAGACAAGCCTGAATGAGTTCAGGCGGCCGCTTCGCAAGGGCAAGATAGCTCTGCGTATAAACGAGGGAGACGAGATTATATCAGCGGTGATCACCAACGGCAAAAATGAAATTCTATTGGTTTCACAAAACGGCATGTCCATTCGTTTTGATGAGCGAGATGTGCGTCCCATGGGACGAGTAGCCGCAGGTGTTAAAGGTATTACCCTGAAGCGCGGTGACAGCGTGGTGGGTGTTGAAGTGCTTGCCACAAATTATTCTATTCTGGCGGTGACTGAAAACGGTTACGGTAAGCGAAGCTCCGTAGATGAATACCGGCTGCAGAGACGCGGCGGCAAGGGAATTATTGCCATTAAGGCCAGTGATCGCAACGGCAAGATCATAGGTGCCATGCAGGTGGTCGAGGATGATGAGGTCATGCTCATTGCCAGCAGCGGCAAGATTATCCGCATTAATATGCAGAATGTGCGCGTCATTGGCAGAAACACTCAGGGTGTCCGACTTATTAACCTGGAGCCTGGCGAAAAAGTAGTTGCCATGGATATGTTGGCAACTGATGAGGAGGAAAATGGTGACGCGTTTGACCAGGAGGAAAACCAGGAGACGAGCTGATGGCAGCTGAAAAGATAGCTGTCATAGGTGCCGGCAGCTGGGGAACCGCTCTGACAAAACCCATTGGTGACCTGGGCCAGATGATTTCTCTCTGGGGCCACCGGAAAGAACACGTTGAAGAGCTCAAGGCGACTCGTCAGAATAAAGCGTATCTCCCGGATTATACACTTCCGGAAACAGTTACGCCTGTTTCTGACCTCAAAGAGGCGGTTGAAGGTCATACAATTGTTATCATGGTTGTGCCTTCCCATGTTTTTCGTGAAGTATTTACAGGGCTGGAGCCATGTCTGGAAAATGACGCGTATGTGGTTTCGGCGTCCAAGGGAATTGAAAATGACTCTCTGCTGACCATGACCCAGGTTATGGAGGAAATTCTGGCATCCTCTGCAAATTTTGGCGAGAGAAACATCAGAACAGCGGTGTTGTCCGGACCCAGCTTTGCCAAGGAAGTTGCCGCTGGTATTCCCACGGCTGTTACAGTTGCCTCGCAGAGTAAAGATGCTGCTATCCATATACAACGAGCTCTTTCCTCTCATCTTTTCCGGGTTTATGCCGCAACTGATGTTATCGGTTTGGAGCTTGGTGGAGCCTTAAAAAATATTGTTGCCATTGGGGCAGGCATCTGTGACGGGCTCGGATACGGTACAAATACAAGGGCAGCCCTTATCACGAGGGGTCTGGCAGAAATCAGCCGGCTGGGAGTGTCAATGGGCGCTGACCCTCTGACCTTTTCGGGCCTGGGAGGATTGGGAGACCTGGTCCTGACCTGTACGGGCGACTTAAGCCGAAACCGCATGGTTGGCTTGAAGCTGGGCCAGGGCAAAAAATTAGAGACCATACTGTCTGAAATGAATATGGTTGCCGAAGGGGTTAAAACAACGCGATCTGCCTGGAATCTTGCCAAAAAGGTGGGGGTTGAGATGCCGATCCTGGAACAGGTCTATCAGGTTCTGTACCAGGATAAACCATGCAAGGATGCTGTGCGGGATTTGTTGGCGCGCAGCCTTAAAGAAGAACAATGGTAATCTGGTTTTGCAAAAGGCCCGTCTACGTTGTTGAGCTTCATTTTTCGTCACTGGGGCGTACCATCTGTACGCCTCGTTCCTCAAAATTTGCACGCCTAGTATCCCGAACTTTTTGCAAAACCAGATTTATTATCTAAATTTTTGCATGCCTTGTATCTGAAGCCTTTTTATCGATTCTACGATAAATAGTAATAATTGCTTACTGAATAAAAGCATTGGGATCCTGGTGACCTTTTAAATTCCTTTTAAATAAAAATTTAAACCATTTTGTCTTTAGACCAGTCATTGTGTTCAAACTGTGTATGGTCGGGCTTTGGAGGTTTAACTTCTGCAAGACGGGCCTCTAGCCAAGCCAGAACCTTGTCGAATTCGGCAATCATCTCATGCAGAGCCCTTCCACGATGACTCACGCTGTTTTTTTCCTGACGTGATATTTCGGCAAAAGTTTTGCCGTATGCAGGATAATAGAAGACCGGATCATAACCAAAACCTGCAAATCCTTGGGGCCTGGTGGTTATTTCTCCTTCACAGCGCCCCTCGTAGGTCAAGGCGGGTCCTGAAGGAACGGCAATGGAGATGACACATTCAAATGCTGCACGCCGGTCACTTTTGCCTCTCATTTCCTGCAAAAGCTTTTTAATGTTTTCACTATCGGTTGCATTTTCTCCGGCATAACGGGCTGACCTTACGCCAGGAGCGCCGCCAAGTGCCTCAACCACAAGCCCTGAATCATCGGCAATGGCCGGTAAACCAAGAACTTTCGCTGTAAAGGAAGCCTTTTTATAGGCGTTGTCATCAAAAGTTGCGCCATCTTCCTCCACTTCAGGGATTGGGCCGAAGTCATTGAGATTTTTTATTTCCACAGGAAAATCTTTCAAGAGTTGTTGAAATTCTTTTACTTTGCCGGCGTTTTTAGTGGCAAGAACAATTACTTTTATCATGTTTCTATTCACCTCAAACCCTTCAAACTGAGAGGGAGTAAATTTTTTATAGCACTGGAAAATTGCGCAGCATGAACTGTACTGCAAAAAAAAAATTTTTCAAAATGGTTTCACGCTAACGATGCTAAGCCCCAAAGCCCTGCTCCAATAATTCTGAAAAGTTCAATTTGTTCTTCTGACTGGGAAAAGACGAAGGGATGTTCAGACAAGAAAATTTTCACGGTGTAATCTTGTCTCTTTTGAAAATATAGCGTATAAAGCTCGACACACCAAAATATATTAAGGCCCTGAATCCGGGCAAACCCTTGGCTTCATAAGTTTATAAAAAAGTTAGTTTATTATGGCAGAGATAAAAAGCACACTGGAAAAAGTACTTGAAAGGGCTGCCGCCATGGGGCGTGCAAGCCAGGAAGAAATACAGGCCGATGAACAGGTAAAGGAAGGCATGCGCATGGCCGCAGACTATCTTCAGGGAAAGGAGATGGACTTGTCGCAGGTTATGGATGCAACTGAAGCTGCCGGCCTTGTTAAAAAGGGTCTGGTGCAGGTTTTTTTAAGGAATATTGCCCTGCCGCGTTATGATGACCTGCAAAGAGCGGAAAGGGCCATGCAGGGCCTTTTGGAGTTGGCAAGGGGTAGTGGCGATCTGGTTTCAGTTTTCAGGGACATGAAAGGAATTCTGGATCATTATCAGCAGCACCTGAAGGAAATCCGTCAGCAGGTGGAAGAAGCTTTCAGGCAGCAGATGGAGCAGGCCTTGAGCCAACAGACCGGCCAAAAGGGATTGGGCTTGAAGGTTGATCCCGCTCTGCATCCCAAGTTTCAGGAGGAGTGGTCCAGGGTAAAGTCTGATCTGGACGCCCAGTATAATAAGGTTTTGCAGCAGCATAAGGAGCTGGTGGCAGAGAGATTTTCAATTACTCAGTAAGAGGATTATACCTTATAGGGTTTTGGTTGAGTTGGGGCAGCGAAATAAATGGAAATAGAAATAAGCTTGGATTTAGGGCAGGCAGCACCTGAAGATCATGGAAAGATTAAAAAACGGGTGGCTGAGTGGTATGCCGAGGGAGCTGAAATACGTTATGATAAAAACTGTTTCGGCCAGATGATAGAATTGGAGAAACCGTTCAGCTATAGGGTTGACCTGGGTAATGTGGACGCTATTGAAGCAATTCGGGACCTGCATGCCAGGATCTATCGCCTGGGGGCTAAGGCGTACATTTACTTTGTACCTTTATAATACCATATAATTTTGTCGGCATCGAAAAAAAGACAATGCTGACAGATATTGCGCATGTAATGTAAAAATATTTTGGGCTCTGCTGCTGACAGCAAGATTTTTTACGAATACGTCAATTTTGAACCTTTGAAATCACTTGAGAAAATTAAGGCTGCGATAAGACGTAAAGGAGCGGATGCTCTTTTGGTTACCCAGCCAGAAAACAGAAGATATCTCAGCGGTTATACAGCCACCGATCTCTCCATTGCAGAAAGTTCAGGCGCCCTGCTCGTCCCCGCCCGGGGGAAACCACTTTTATTGACCGATTCCCGCTATCAGCTCCAGGCAGAAGAGGAGGCAACCGGTTGTGAGGTTGTGCTCATACAAAGCAGTATCCTGGGAGAAATGGTAAGGATTTTGCGTCGGCTTGGTATTCGAAAGCTGGCATTTGAAAGCCATTACCTGCTCTATGATACAGCAAACAAGCTCATGGGTTTGGGACAAAAGCATGGTATTGAAATAATACCGGCCAGCCGCATGATTGAAAAACAGAGGACCAGAAAATCCGCAGAAGAAATTCAAAAGATCCGGCAGGCGGTTTTTTTGAATGAACAGGTTTTTCAAGAGGTATATGCAAACTTAGAACCGGGTCAAACCGAAAAAGAAGTTGCCTTGAAAATAGAGGCAGCCATGATGCGTAAAGGCGCAGAAGAGCCGGCATTTCCTACCATTGTTGCATCCGGACCAAATGCGGCCTTACCCCATGCGGTGCCAACCGACAGGGTTCTTAACCATGGAGAGACCGTAATAATTGATATGGGGTTGAAGCTGGACGGGTATTGCTCTGATATGACCCGTACTGTTGTTTTGGGTAAACCGGACAAGCAGACACTAAAGATTATACGTTTGGTGCGCAAGGCTCAGCGCGCTGCCCTTAAAACCATAAAAGCAGGCATCCTCGCCAGAGATGCAGACCGGGCTGCCAGGGAATTAATTAGCAGGGCGGGATATGGGAAAAATTTTGGGCACGGCCTCGGGCATGGAGTTGGTCTCGCTGTGCATGAGTCCCCCTCTTTAAACAGAAGGGCCCGCAATAAAATCCACTCCGGTATGGTGGTGACAGTGGAACCTGGTATTTATCTTCCCGGTTGGGGTGGAGTACGTTTGGAAAACATGGTTGTAGTAAATGAGGATGGCTGTACCATTCTCAACCGTGATACTACATTTCTTGATATATGATTAACCACTTAGCATTCTGATAAAAAAATGAAAAAAGTCTTTGTGCTGGATACAAACGTTCTGCTGCATAATGCCGATGCAATTTCATCCTTTTCCGATAATGTTGTGGTGCTGCCCATGACAGTGATTGAAGAACTTGACAAGTTCAAATCGCGCAACGATGAGCTGGCCAGAAATGCCCGGCAGGTTATACGCAGCCTGGATAAATTGAGATCTAAAGGGCATCTCGGGGACGGAGTACCCATGGGAAAAGACGGCCTGGTGAAAATATTTATTGAAAAAGACGATGCAGCGGTTGAAGGCATGGATATGTCAGTCCCGGATAACCGTATCCTTGCAGCGGCTCATTTTTTCCAGACCCAGGGCGAGAAAGTTATTTTTGTCTCAAAGGACATAAATGCCAGGTTAAAAGCAGATGCCCTGGGTATTGAGGTTATGGATTTTGAACAGCAGACGGTCAATTTTGATGAGCTTTTTTGCGGTTATCGGGAGATCATGGTTACCGCGACTATCGTAGATGAATTTTTCAGAAAAGACCTGTACGTGCTTGAAGGATATGACTTTTTACCCAACGAGTTTATCCTGATGATTGATGAGAGTAATGATAAGCATACCGGCATAGGCAGGGCTTTTGACCAAAAAACAATCGGCCACCTGAATTCAAATTTCGACTCGGCCTGGAACACTAGATCGCGCAGCAAGGAACAGCGCATGGCGTATGAATTGCTTTTAGACCCTAATATTGAACTGGTGACCCTTGTGGGCCAGGCAGGAACCGGAAAAACATTGCTGGCACTCGCTGCAGGTCTGGAAATGGTTATGCACCAGAAACAGTATGAACGGCTTCTGGTTTCGCGCCCCATTATTCCTCTTGGCAAGGATCTCGGGTATATGCCCGGCACCAAGGACGAGAAACTGACGCTCTGGATGCAGCCAATTTTCGATAACTTGACTTATTTGATGGGTGGCTCTAAACGGCACAATGATAATGGGGAGTCTGTTCGGCAGAAAGTGGAAAAACTGCTCAAGGACAACACCGTTGAGCTGGAGGCTCTCAGCTACATCCGGGGACGCTCCATTCCGCGGCAGTATATAGTGGTAGACGAAGCACAGAACCTTACCCCACACGAGGTAAAAACCATTATCAGCCGGGCCGGTGAAGGTACTAAAATAGTACTTACGGGAGATCCATTTCAGATTGACAATCCTTACCTCGATGCAAGAAGCAATGGTCTGGCTTATACTGTTGAACGACTTAAAGTCCAGCAGATTCACGGCCATGTGACCCTGATGAAAAGTGAGCGAAGCACCCTGGCCGGGATCGCAGCAGAATATCTGTAAAGGGAAGGAGGGTATGCGTCTTTATAAGATCGATCAGCTCAGCAGGGAAGAAAAGGCAAATGTTGAGAGCTATTTGAACAGGACGCTGCAGCCCGGTCCTGTGGAGGGAGTATACTGGCTTGAACTCCCACAGGATTTACTCAGCGCAGAACAAAACGGCCACGAGGACTGCAGTCCCTTCTTTTTTGCTGTTGAACTTGAAGCAGAAGCAGTGAGTTTTGAATTACTGGTCCGCAGCCAGACAAACCTGCACTGCTCCTGTATAGCGTATGCTTCACCAGCACAGCGCGATTTTGTCCTGCGGTTCGTGGATAAATTAGTGCA
>Ga0209742_10000592_pt1 | contig 18738 bp, 17 predicted proteins | sample DeeMarSeWOR38_10_FD_187462 | JGI IMG/M metagenome (GOLD analysis project Ga0209742, IMG submission 187462) | Marine sediment microbial communities from White Oak River estuary, North Carolina - WOR-3-8_10 (SPAdes) (version 2) | ecosystem: Environmental > Aquatic > Marine > Intertidal zone >... | reverse complement strand
CTACGCCTTGACAAGGAAGTAAATCAGCACCGGATTTGCCAGCGCCAGTATCAGGGCAAGGGCCTTGGCGATGCGTTTACCGACGACGTCAAGGAAGCATGGATTACGGCGTATGGCATCCTTGCCGCGACAATGAAGGACGCCGCTTCTGAAATGGCGGCATGAGCGAATAACAACCCCCAAAACGTCAGCCTCGCTGACCGCAACCTTAGACGCTGCCTGGCCCTCCCCTCCGAGTTCATGCCAGCAGCGTCCTTCTTTTTTGAAGAATAGTGCACCGCAACTGCACACCAACCTCGTACCTGCATGCTAATGGTGCATAGATCTTTCAGTTGGCGAGTGGCTCAAATCGTATTTCATTGATTGCTAATGCCTTTTGTATCCGAAATTGATTGGCACATGTATTGCTATTAACGCATTAAGGCCAGATGCCGAAGACCAACGGTGGTCAATGAATCGGACAACGGAGTCCAATGCGTCGAGCATGCTCGACATGACGTAACAAATCCGGAGAGAGATAGATGAAATTATTACCCCGCGTAAATACGAACAACAGACTGAGCATGTTGCTACCGATAGTGGTGAGCCTGGTGTTGGGCAGTCAGTCGCTACTGGCCGCCAAGCTGGAAAAGGAAGACCTGAAATTCGGCTTCATCAAGCTAACAGACATGGCGCCGTTGGCCATCGCCTATGAGAAACGCTTCTTTGAAGATGAAGGGCTGTACGTCACGCTGGAGGCGCAGGCCAACTGGAAGGTGTTGCTTGACCGCGTGATTGACGGTCAGCTGGATGGCGCGCACATGCTCGCCGGCCAGCCGCTGGGTGCGACCATCGGCTTCGGTACCAAGGCCGACGTCATTACCGCGTTCAGTATGGACCTGAATGGCAACGGCATTACGGTTTCCAACGACATCTGGAAACAGATGAAGGGCAACATCCCGCACAAGGATGGCAAGCCTATACATCCCATCAGTGCCAGCGCATTGAAGCCGGTCGTCACCAATTACAAGGCGCAGGGCAAGCCGTTCAAGATGGGTATGGTGTTCCCGGTGTCCACGCACAATTACGAGCTGCGTTACTGGCTCGCCGCCGGTGGCATCCATCCCGGTTTCTACGCACCGCACAAAGGTGATACCAGTGGCACGTTGAAAGCCGAAGCCCTGCTATCGGTAACACCGCCACCGCAGATGCCATCGACCATGGAAGCCGGCACCATCTACGGTTACTGCGTCGGCGAACCCTGGAACCAGCAAGCGGTGTTCAAGGGCATTGGTGTGCCGGTGATTACCGATTACGAGATCTGGAAGGACAACCCGGAGAAAGTCTTCGGTGTTAGCAAGGCTTGGGCCGACAAGCATCCGAATACACACATCGCGGTTGTGAAGGCGTTGATTCGTGCCGCCAAGTGGCTCGACGACGGCGACAACAAGAACCGGCCGGAAGCGGTGAAGATCCTGGCGCGACCGAATTATGTCGGCGCCGACTACAAGGTGATCGCCAACAGCATGACCGGCACCTTCGAATACGAGAAGGGCGACAAGCGACCGGTTCCCGACTTCAACGTGTTCTTCCGCTACAACGCCACCTATCCATATTACAGCGACGCCATTTGGTACCTGACGCAGATGCGACGCTGGGGCCAGATCTCTGATTACAAACCCGACAGCTGGTACATGGACATCGCGAAGAAGGTTTATCGCCCGGATATCTACGCCGAAGCCGCGAAGCAGCTGATCGCCGAAGGCAAGATGTCGGCCAGCGACTTCCCGAATTTCGCCAAGGAGTCCGGATTCAAGCCGGTGCAGAAAGAGTTCATTGATGGCGTCGCCTACGATGGCCGCAAGCCGAACGAGTATCTGGGCAAGTTCAAGATCGGTTTGAAAGGTAAAACAAAACTTTAAAAAAACACGTCGATCCCCGCCAGTGTCGGCGGGGGTTGTACGAGGGTGAACGTTATGGATATCAAAACGAAAACGATCAACGCCCTGGAGTTTAGCGGATTTGCGTGGCTGACCCCGGCGGTGCGCCTGGTCACTGGCGAGAACCCGCGCGAGCAGATGATGGAATTGATGCGCAATATCGCGCTGCCGATGATCGCGATCGCGATGTTCCTGTTGTTTTGGGCAGTCGGCGCGTCACAGGTTGATACCAGCCTCGGCAAGTTGCCGGGCCCGGTGCAGGTCTGGCAGCAGGCGGGCACACTCATTGAAGAACACACCGCAGAGCGCGAACGTGAATCGCGGTTCTATGCGCGCCAGGAGCAGCGCAAGGCCGAGGTGTTACAGGAAGATCCAACCGCCGAGGTGCGCATCCGTCCCTATACCGGCACGCCGACATTTTTCGACCAGATCCTAACCAGCCTGCTAACCGTGTTCACAGGATTTCTGATCGGCAGCCTGATCGCGATCCCGTTCGGTATCGCCTGTGGGCTTAGCGACAAGCTGTACGCGGCCGTCAGTCCGCTGATCCAGATTTTCAAACCGGTATCACCATTGGCCTGGCTACCGATCGTGACCATGGTGGTGAGCGCCGTCTATGTGTCGAGTAATCCCTTGTTCGCCAAGTCATTCGTCACCTCGGCGATTACGGTGACCTTGTGTTCGTTGTGGCCAACCGTGATCAATACCGCGGTGGGCGTGTCGTCTACCAACAAGGACCTGTTGAACGTTGGCAAGGTGCTGCGCCTGAACTGGATGAAGACGGTGACCAAGATCGCACTCCCATCGTCATTGCCAATGATATTCACCGGTTTGCGCATCTCGCTCGGCATCGGCTGGATGGTGCTGATCGCCGCGGAAATGCTGGCGCAGAATCCCGGTCTCGGGAAATTCGTGTGGGATGAATTCCAGAACGGCAGTTCAAATTCACTCGGCCGCATCATGGTCGCGGTGCTGGCCATCGGCTTCATCGGATACTTGCTGGACTGGATCATGCTGACGCTGCAAAAAGCTTTCTCCTATGACAAGGCAGCCACCATACGCTAACGGAAACCCCCGGGGAGACGAACATGAGCAATGAATACCTGAATCTTTCGCAAGTCGGCATGGAGTTCCCAACAAAGAAGGGAAGCTTTGTCGCGCTGCGTGATGTGAGTCTTGGAATCAGCCAGGGTGAGTTTGTATCGCTGATCGGACATTCCGGCTGCGGCAAATCGACCGTCCTCAACGTGGTCGCCGGCCTGTACCAGGCAACCACCGGCGGCGTCATCCTCGAAGGGCGCGAGGTCAACGAACCGGGCCCGGATCGCGCGGTGGTGTTCCAGAATCATTCACTGCTGCCATGGTTGACGGCCTATGGCAACGTCGAGCTCGCGGTGAAGCAGGTGTTTGGAAAATCAAAAAGCAAGACCGAGATTGCCGAGTGGATCAATCACAACCTGGAGCTGGTGCATATGACGCACGCGGCCAACAAGCGGCCGCACGAAATATCCGGCGGCATGAAGCAACGCGTCGGTATCGCCCGCGCACTGGCGATGGAGCCGAAGGTGTTACTGCTGGATGAGCCGTTCGGTGCGCTGGACGCATTGACGCGTGCGCACCTGCAGGATTCGTTGATGCAGATCCATAGAGACCTGAAAAACACCATCATCATGATTACCCATGACGTGGACGAGGCAGTTTTGTTGTCTGACCGCATCGTGATGATGACCAACGGTCCGGCGGCGACTATCGGTGAAGTGCTGGATATCAGGCTGCCGCGTCCGCGCGAACGCGTTAGCCTGGCCAATGACCCGGTCTATAACAAACTGCGTTCGAAAGTGCTGGCCTTCCTCTACAAGCGACAGAAGTCGCCGTTAGTGAAAGCGGTCGCCTGAATCCATGCAGAAAAAATAGAAATCACTATGAAACAAAAACTGGTTCTGGCCGGCAACGGGATGGCCGGCATGCGGGCGGTGGAAGAGCTGTTGGCACTGGCGCCGGAGATGTACAAAATCACCGTCTTTGGCAGTGAGCCCTACGGCAATTACAACCGGATACTGCTGTCGCCGGTGCTGACCGGCGAAAAGACGATCGAGCAGATCATGCTCAACGACGAGCAGTTGTATGGCGATCACGGCGTCACCCTGCACGCGGGCAAGCCGGTGACGAAGATTGATCGTCGTCAGTGCCGCGACTAGTCGTGGCACTGGTGAATTCCATGGTTACGCCGGTCAAAACAACCTGCCCCTATTGTGGTGTCGGGTGTGGTGTATTGGTGGCGCCAGGTGAGGACGGCGTACTAAAAGTCAGTGGCGATCCGGACCATCCGGCCAACCATGGACGATTGTGTTCCAAGGGCGCGGCCCTGATGGAAACCGTCGATCTCGACCAGCGCCTGTTGACGCCGCAGGTGGCGGGTGAAGCGGCTGGTTGGGACGCGGCGCTGGATGTGGTGGCCAATGGTTTCAAGCGCATCATCGAGGAACACGGACCGGATGCGGTCGCGTTTTATGTTTCCGGCCAACTGTTGACCGAAGACTACTATGTCGCCAACAAACTGATGAAGGGATTCATCGGTTCGGCCAATATCGATACGAATTCCCGCCTGTGCATGTCATCCACCGTTGCCGGTTACAAGCGCGCCTTCGGCAGCGACACCGTACCTTGTGCCTATAACGACCTGGAACGAGCGAAGTTCGTAGTGCTGGTTGGCTCCAATACCGCCTGGTGTCATCCGGTGTTGTACCAACGGATTCTCAAAGCCAGAAAAGACAATCCCGACCTGATGGTGGCGGTGATCGACCCGCGCGCGACGGCCACGACCGACATTGCCGACATGCACCTGGCCATTCGCCCCGGCACTGACGTGACCTTGTTCAACGGCCTGTTGGTCTACCTGTGGCAAGCGGGCGAGCGCAATGAGATCTTTGTTGATCGTTGTACCGAAGGACTGGATGAGGCCCTCGCAGTGGCACGAGAAACCGCGTCGGACCTGACACATGTTGCCGAAGCTTGTGGCGTTGACGCCGGGCTGCTTGAGCGTTTCTATCGCTTGTTTGCCCGAACCGAGCGCACGGTGACCGTGTTTTCCCAGGGCGTGAATCAAAGCAGCAGCGGCACCGACAAGGTCAACAGCATCATCAACTGTCATTTGTTTACCGGCCGTCTTGGTCGGCCTGGCATGGGACCGTTCTCGTTTACCGGCCAGCCCAATGCCATGGGTGGCCGCGAGGTTGGCGGCCTGGCCAATATGCTGGCGGCACACATGGAGATTAGCAACGCCGAACATCGAAACACGGTTCAACAGTTCTGGCGGTCACCGGTGATCGCCGACAAACAGGGGCTGAAGGCGGTCGATCTGTTCAGTGCCATTGGTGAAGGCAGGGTCAGGGCGGTCTGGATCATGGCGACGAATCCGTTGGTGAGCCTGCCCGATGCCGACCGTGCCCGCGAGGCGTTGGCGAAATGCGAACTGGTGGTGGTATCGGACGTTGTGCAGAAAACCGATACCACGGAACTGGCTCACGTGTTGTTACCCGCGCTGGCCTGGGGTGAAAAGGATGGCACGGTTACCAATTCCGAACGCTGCATCTCCAGACAAAAGGCGTTTCTGCCGCCTCCCGGTGAGGCCAGGCCCGACTGGTGGATGATCAATGAAGTCGCCAGGCGAATGGGTCACAAAGCCGCGTTTCGATACCACAGTGCCCATGAAATCTTTTGCGAACACGCCGGGTTGAGTGGTGCCGACAACAATGGCGCGCGCGATTTTGATATCAATGCAATGGCCAGTATCTCGGCCGATGAGTACGACGACCTGGCACCGGTGCAATGGCCTGTGACGGCAACCACGCCGAACGGCACCATGCGCATGTTCACAAACGGAAAATTTTTCACACCCACGGGTAAAGCGCGCTTCGTTGCCACCGCGCCTCGTGCACCGGTCAATTTACCTGGTGCAGAATATCCGTTGGTGCTTAACACCGGTCGCGTACGTGACCAGTGGCACACCATGACCCGTACCGGCAAGTCGGCGCGCCTGTCGTCGCATGTCCCGGAGCCCTATGTTGAGATACATCCTGACGACGCCAGGGTCGGCCAGATTCAGGCGGGCAGTCTGGTGAAGGTGATCAGTCTCTGGGGTGAGGTCATCGTACGTGCGCAGGTTTCGCCGCAGCAGCAACGCGGTACGGTGTTTGTGCCGATGCACTGGAACAACCAGTTTGCCAGCCACGGTCGCGTCGATGCAGTGGTAAACCCGGTGGTCGATCCGCTATCGGGCGAGCCGGAATTCAAACATACACCGGTCAGGATCGAACCCTATAGGCCGTTGTGGCATGGCTTCCTGATGACGCGTCGCCAGCTGCTGCTGAAGGAGGCCAGCTACTGGGTGGTGGCCAGGGGTAACGGGATCTGGCGCTATGACCTTGCAGGGACGCAGTTACCGGAAGACTGGGCGCAAAGTGCGCGCACCTTGCTGTGCGCCGCCGACGAAGACGTTGGCTGGATCGAATACTTTGACAATGCAACGCGCCTGTATCGCGCCGCACGCCTGGTGAATAATCGCCTAGAGAGCTGTATCTTCATCGGGCCGGATCATGTCCTGCCGCCACGCGACTGGCTCGAGGAATTGTTTGCCAGCGATAGCATAAGCGGTGTCGAGCGCACCAGCCTGCTTTCCGGCTTGCCACCTTCCGGGCAGGCAGACAAGGGCCGCACCGTCTGCGCCTGTTTCGGTGTAGGTGAAAAGACCATCGTCGAGGCCATTCAGTCCCAGGGCCTGGATTCGATCGAGGCAATTGGCCGGGTTATGCAGGCCGGCACCAATTGCGGATCCTGTGTCCCCGAGCTAAAACAGATACTGGATTCGGTTTCCTCCGTCAACGCCGCATAGCTTTCGAGCGCCATTCACGAAACCGTTGAATGGCGATTCGTTTGTCACTTCGCATTTTTTTGACGTATAGCAATGATTCCTGGGTCTTTAATGTAATAATAAATACTCGGTAAGTAATTGACCCATGACCGGCAAGTGACAGTGCGGTCCCAGGAGAACTCGTTCATGAAGGCAACTCGACAGGCAATCTGGTTGTGGTCCGCCGCCGCCGTGGTTGCGGTTGGCATTGTCGTGGCGGGCATATATGCGTTTACCAGCAGGCAGGCTGAGTATGTCTCCCCCAGGTACGGCCCAATCGTTGAAGCCATTTATGGCCTGGGCAAGGTCAAGACCGACAAGGTCTTCGAGGTAAAGCTCGGCGTCATCAAAACCCTGCAGAAGCTTTACGTGCGCGAAGGGCAAATCGTAAAGAAAAATGACCCGCTGGTGCGATTTGAGAGCGACCTGCTATTCAGGGCACCGTTCGCCGGCACCATTACCAATACGGCGTTCCATGAGAACCAGTACGTGTTTCCGCAACAGGCCGTCATCCGCCTGGAAGACCTGAACACAAAGTACATCGAAGTATCACTAGAACAACAGGCTGCACTACGGGTGAAGCCCGGGCTACCGGTGCGCGTGGTGTTCGAGAGTATTCGTGGCGAGGTATTGAAAGGCAAGGTGTCCGCAGTTTTCGCCCGAAACGAGGAATTCCTGGCCCACATCGATGTGCCGCTTGCGGAAAATGTACTGCCCGGCATGACCGCCGATGTTGCAATCGAGGTCGATCACAAAGACAAGGTACTACTGGTACCGCTTTCCGCTATCTCGGACGGTCGGATCAAGGTGCGGCGGGACGGGAAGCGCAAGACAGTGCAGTTGAAAATCGGCAGCGTTGATGGCAACTGGGCAGAAGTTATCGAAGGCGACATAACGGTTAGTGATGAAATAGTCATTCCTGCGCACGCGAAAGAAGAGGGCATGTAATGTTATTCCTTGCCATTCGCCATTTGCTTTCGCGTAAGAAGCAAACGCTGCTGATCCTACTTGGTATCAGCCTTGGCACGACTATGTACGTCGTGATCTCAGGCATGCAACTGGGTATGCGTGAATTTACCCTCGATCGTTTGCTGCAGAATATTGCTCATATCCGAATCAGTGCCCGTGATCGCGCGATCGATGCCCAGGACATGACCAATCGCTTCTTCGGTCCGGAGGCGGCGGTGCAGTGGATTATCCCGCCGTCGGGCAAGCGCGAGGAAGCGCACATCGTTTATCCCCAGGGCTGGTTTGACCGGCTGCGTGAGGATCCGGATGTGCTTGCCTACGCACCGGGGCTGACCCTCAATGTCATTATCAGTCGGCGTCAGAGCAAGTATCCCGGAAGCCTGGCCGGTATCGAGCCGGAAAAGACCATGCGTGTCACCGCCATGGAAAAATACATGACCTCAGGTTCGCTGCGCGATCTGACTGGTGGCGGCAACAAGCTGATTGTGGGTGAAGGGGTGCTCGAGCGCCTCGGCGTTCGTATCGGCGATTCTATCCGTGTGTCTACCGGTCTTGGGGAAACCCGGCCGTTCAAGATTGTTGGTACCTGGAAGCTGGGTGTAAAGCAGGTCGACGAAGTGCTGATGATGGCATCCTTGCGCGACGTGCAGGCGCTGAACCGGACGCCCGGGCGCATCAACGAGATTAACGTCAAGCTGGCGGACATCAACAGCGCCCAGAGAATTGCAGATGAATGGGAGCTGGTGGCGCGTGACAATGTCGAGAGCTGGTCTGAATCGAATGCAAATTTCCTCCAGATCTTTGCAATACAGGACATTGTTCGCTACGCAGTGACTTCCGCGATCCTGATCGTTGCCGGCTTTGGTATCTATAACGTGCTTTCGATCATGGTCACGCAAAAACGGCACGAGATTGCCATTCTGCAATCAATGGGTTACCCGCCAAGAAAGATTCTTTCACTGTTTATGGAACAGGGTTTGATCCTGGGTGCTGCCGGTGCCTTGATCGGTTTGCCGCTGGGCTATGCGCTGTGTCGCTACATTGGCTCGATCAAGATTTCGTTTACCGGGGTGGGGAATACGCTGCTGATGTCCTATGCGCCATCGATCTATTTTGTTGGGTTTCTGTTGGCATTTGTTTCTGCGTTGCTGGCAAGCTATTTACCTGCGCACGCCGCGAGTAAATTGACACCAATTGATATCATTCGGTCTGCATAACAGTGGCAATTACCATACAGAATCTGGTCAAGGAGTTTGGTGATCCGCCGACCCGGATCATCCATCGCCTGAATTTTGTAATAAGCGATGCCGAGTTTCTATCCATATCCGGACGTTCCGGCTCCGGAAAGAGTACGCTCCTCTATATCATCAGCACGCTCGATCAACCTTCCGAAGGCAGTATTATTATTGATGGAGTCAATCCGGCGGAGATGTCCGTAGAAGAATTGCATCACTTTCGCAATAGTAATATCGGGTTCGTCTTTCAGTTTCACTACCTGTTGCCTGAGTTGACCGCGCTGGAGAATGTGCTCATGCCGGCAAGAAACATCGGTCAGCACATTGCCAAACGGGAAGATGCGCTTGCCATGTTGCGCGAGTTTGGTATCGAGAATAAGCAGAACCATCTGCCGTCACAAATGTCCGGCGGGGAGCAGCAGCGCGTTGCCATTGCCCGTGCACTGATCATGGAGCCCAAATATATTTTCGCGGATGAGCCAACCGGAAACCTGGATTCGGTTAACGGCAAGATAGTGATGGATCTGCTAAAGCGGGTAAACCAGGAGAGGGGCGCGACACTGGTAGTGGTAACCCACGAACCGGAATACGCACAAATGGCCGGGCGCGAGATATATCTTGCCGACGGACGAATTGAGCAGGTAACGGAAAACGGGGCGGTATCAGCGTAGCACTCGCCAGCCGACCAGTTGCCCGGGGCGTCGTTACCCAAACAGTACTGGTGCAGAACGTCCTAGTTCGACTTCAAATAGTCGTGCCAGATTTTTTATAGGCATTTTCCATTTTCGCAGCAAAACCTTTCGCGTCGCATAATGGCGACTGGTGAATCAGCAAATTCTTTGTATTCCTGGGCTGATTTCATAGGACGAAATTGGTATGGATTGGATCTGTATATGTCTGTATATATATAGTATTCCAGTTTGTCCGCGATTATTAACCGTGCAGAAATCGCGACCACCAATCCCCTGCAAAATGGCAGCAAGAACTGCTCCCCGGAAGTCTCCTTGCCGATCGGAAAGTTAAGATAGATTATTGTCTATCAATTATCTAGTTATTATCTATTTGTGTGTATCTATAGATTTCCCTAAGATTTTTCTGCGAATCAAGAGGGTATCTATCGATACAACCCGGAAAAGTAAAGCGTACTTCATACAAGTATCAGGATGTGGCTTTATCCGGGATGAGTCCTTGCATGCGTCGAAGATTAACACGCAAGCAGTGATACGGGTCCTTATCGAGTTTTGGCGTTGGATTGCGGGCAGCATTTTAGTGATTATTTTGTGTTGGTTTTATGATCGAGCTTAGAACCTATGTCTATATCGATGCCCTGCAGCCGCAGCTTGCCGAATACATGGCATCTGTATCGCAAGGCTTTCCGCCAGTACCTGGCGATGGATGCTTGTGGGTTGAGGTTGCGCCGGGCATGGCGGTACACAGAGTTACCGATATAGCGCTCAAGGCGACGCAGGTTAAGCTAACACAACAGGTTGTAGAGCGCGCATTTGGATCAATGGTTGTTCATCACCGTGACCAGAGTGACGTTGTGGAAGCCGGTAAGACAATTCTTTCCAGTATCGGCGCACAGGTCAATGACAGAGAACCATGCAAAATTGAATGGCAGGAAATTATATACGGCATGACCCCGGAGCATACGGTATTGATAAATCGTCAGCATCGCGGCGGATCGATGATGCTTCCGGGGGAGTGTATGTTTATTCTCGAAACACAACCTGCCGGATATATTGTGTACGCGGCGAACCAGGCAGAAAAGGCCGCTAATATCACCCTGATCGACGTGCGCGCCGTTGGCGCCTACGGGCGATTAACCATTTCTGGCCGTGAATCAGATGTGGAAGAAGCCGCAGCGGCCGCTATTGATGCAGTTCAAAATCCTTCGAGTACCTGAGCCATGCACAGACAGGAATTGCTGAACCTTCTACGCCAACATCGTACCCGTTTTATGGACGAGGCTGGCTACCTGGCTCGTGCTATCAGCTTTATTGATACACAACCAGATTGTTTCAAGCGGGAGTTGAGACCGACCCATGTAACGGGATCGACATGGGTGGTAAATCCGGAACGTGACCGGGCTTTGCTGATGCACCACAAAAAACTTGATCAGTGGTTTCAGCCTGGAGGCCATGCTGATGGTGATGCCGACGTTCTGCGCGTAGCACTACGTGAGACCATCGAGGAAACCGGTCTGGACCCATCACACGTAAAACCATTAGGCATGGATATCTTCGATGTAGATATTCATACCATTCCGACCATGGATGATGAGCCGCCACATGAGCATATCGATATTCGATTTCTGGTTGAAATTGATGACAGAATACCGGTTCCCGGTAACGATGAATCGCATCAGGTGGAATGGGTAAGCGTTCACAAGCTGGCGAGTTATAACAACAACCGTTCAACTTATCGTATGCTGGAAAAGATGCGCCGGCTACGCAACAGGGTTGCTGCATAGGCCAGGAGAATTTGTTTCGATTCAACCAGGTTATGGAGCCGAAATAGCGGCTACGCTACCTGTCGTTCAGTCTCCAGCGAGGCGTTTTCGGATCGCTGCTGGCCCCGGTATTGGGCGAGTTTTTCCCTGATTTTGGGATATTTGTTCCCGAGCATGCTGGCGGCAAGCAGTGCTGCGTTGACCGCGCCTTCCGGCCCGGTTGTCAGCATGCCCACCGGACTACGTGTCTCGCTATCTGAATTCAGTTCTTTTTTGCCTCCAGGCCTGGCGGTCTCTGCTTGCACAGGCACATCGAGTACGGGCAACACAGTGCTGGATGCGAGGATACCCGGTATATAACTGGTGCCACACGAGCCGGCAATGATAATTTCCAGTCCGCGGTCAATAGCGGTGCTCGCATAATCTTGCAGGCGATTGGTATTTTTGTTGGCAGTCACAATGTGCGCCTCATACGCAATTCCCAATTGTGCCAGCAATTCACCAGCATGCTTCATCGTGTGCCACTCGGACCTTGAGCCTAAAACAATGCCGACTTGTGTATGCATTTATCTGTCCTCTCGCACTATTTCCTGTTTCCCGGTCCATACCAAATCAAACATATGGGAAATGGCGGTTACAAACGTTTGGCTTTGTGGTTTGCCAATATTGCTGAACACAAACTAGCGCCATCGTACGGGTAAAACCAATCAAATAAACCTCATCTATACATAGATCATTGTCTATAAAATCGAATCATCATTTCGATTGGTCACGTGCACGAGCTTGCTTTAGATTCTTCGCTCGTTCGGGGGCAACCGATATAGAAGTGACTCGGGAAATTATTTTCGTCATACCGTCGTGCAATATTTCAGAATTGAGATATTTGTATTTCAGGCACCACTAGCCAGTACCGCAGTGGTGAATGCCCCTTTCGGATATCGGTCCTAACCAAGGATTTTCCTTCCAGCTAGATTTAGCTGGCCTCGCATCGACGCATCAACCTATAGATTTATAGCTATGGATGATCAAAGAAATATCGATTGGTACCACTTATAGACCTGAGCCTATGATTCAACCAAGTTTCATAAACGAACATTGAATTAACAAACAACCCAAAAGTTATACAGGAGCTGAATATGTCGTCTAAAGCCTATGAAGCCGGAGTGAAGGAATACCGCGATAAATACTGGACGCCGGACTATGTCCCGCTCGACACCGACCTACTTGCCTGTTTCAAGGTCACTGGACAGCCAGGTGTGCCGCGTGAAGAAGTGGCCGCAGCAGTCGCTGCGGAAAGTTCAACCGGTACCTGGAGTACTGTGTGGTCTGAATTGCTGACCGACCTCGAGTTTTACAAGGGTCGTGCCTATCGCATCGAAGACGTCCCTGGCGACAGCGAGTCGTTCTACGCATTCGTTGCCTATCCGATTGACCTGTTCGAAGAAGGGTCCATCGTGAACGTATTGACGTCACTCGTTGGTAACGTGTTCGGCTTCAAGGCACTCAAGCATTTGCGACTCGAAGACATTCGTTTCCCAATTGCCTACATCAAAACCTGTGGCGGCCCGCCGGCCGGTATCCAGGTCGAGCGTGATCGGCTGAACAAGTACGGTCGTCCGATGCTGGGCGCCACTATAAAGCCGAAACTGGGCCTTTCTGCGAAGAACTACGGCCGTGCCGTATACGAATGTCTGCGCGGTGGCCTGGATCTGACAAAGGACGATGAGAATGTTAACTCTCAGCCGTTTATGCGCTGGCGTGATCGCTTCGAGTTTGTTGCTGAAGCGATTTCCAAGGCCGAGCAAGAAACCGGTGAACGCAAAGGTCATTACCTCAACGTCACTGCGGCGACTCCGGAAGATATGTATGAGCGCGCGGAATTTGCCAAAGAAGTTGGTTGCCCGATCATCATGCACGATTTCCTTACTGGCGGCTTTACGGCGAACACGGGTCTCGCAAACTGGTGCCGTAAAAACGGCATGTTGTTACACATTCACCGTGCCATGCATGCGGTAATCGACCGCCATCCCAAACACGGCATCCACTTCCGCGTACTGGCGAAGTGTCTGCGCCTGTCCGGTGGTGACCATCTTCATACCGGTACCGTTGTCGGCAAACTGGAAGGCGATCGCAACTCTACCCTGGGTTTTGTTGATCAATTGCGTGAATCCTTTGTTCCTGAAGATCGTTCACGTGGCGTGTTTTTTGACCAGGACTGGGGTTCACTGCCGGGTGTCTTCGCCGTGGCATCGGGTGGCATTCACGTATGGCACATGCCGGCGCTGGTCACCATCTTCGGCGATGACTCGGTACTTCAGTTCGGTGGCGGTACTCAGGGTCACCCGTGGGGTAACGCTGCCGGTGCCGCGGCCAACCGTGTTGCACTGGAAGCCTGTGTGAAGGCGCGCAACGAGGGTCGGCAGCTGGAACTGGAGTCCAAGGACATCCTGACGACTGCGGCCAAGAGCAGTCCGGAACTGGCGATGGCAATGGAAACCTGGAAAGAGATCAAGTTCGAGTTTGAAACCGTTGACAAACTGGACGTCGGCTAAGCCGGATCCAAAAACGGACATTAAATTCTTACGAATATAAGAGGATATAGAAATGGCACAAACAACATCAGGCGATTACCAGACGATGAACACACTGGAAACCTTCGGATTTTTGCCGAAGCTGACCCAGGACGAAATCTACGCACAGATCAATTACATCATTGCGCAAGGGTGGACGCCGGCGATAGAGCATGAACATCCAAGCAATGCCTTTGACCATTACTGGACCATGTGGAAATTACCGTTCTTTGGTGAGAACAACCTGGCCAACGTCGTCAATGAGCTGGAGGCGTGTCGCCGCTCGTATCCGGATCATCACATTCGTCTGACTGGATACGACAACTATACCCAGAGCCAGGGATCCTGCTTCGTCGTATACGAAGCACGATAGGCGAGATGCGAGGTGTCGTCTGAACCAAACAGGTGACCGGTACGAGTAAACAAGACATTGATGCTGCGGAGATATTCATGACACAGACTGCGAACATGACAGCGCGTGAAATTTCGATGGAACGTCGTCGTATTTCTTACGAGACGGGCAAAGCCGGAATTCAGAGAATGGCGGGTAGCCAGGATCGCACGCGCAGTGACGAAATAGTCAAGGCACGCACTGTTTCACCCGCGGTTCGTCAACCGGTTGCACCAAAGCCGCAAGCAGCCCCTACGCCTGCAATGGCCGAGCCGGTGGTCCAGGCCCGGGCCGGGAAACGCATCGCTAACCCGACGCGCACTGCATCGTTGGCGCGTCGCCAGGCGATGTCGACGCGTGGAAAGGCCGCGCTCCCGGCAAATGGCGCAGGCTCGGAACAGACCACGCGCGCGGATGTACTCAAGTCGAGTCGTGAGATTGCCCAAACGCTTCGCCAGGAACGCAGCACCAAAGGCAAGACCGATTCGACGGACAATAAACGTCGACCGACGGGTCGTATGCGTCCGGGCAAAGAAACCGGAGCAGCACAAGATGCGACCTGGAAGGTCGGTGCCAGCGAGACCACGCATGGTCAGACCGTCACCGGCACGATGGTGGGTCAGAGTGGAAACGTTACCGGTGAAGATTTGGGTACTGGCGGCGAGATTACCGGGACCGACTACGATGGTGCGGATGCTCCGAGATCACCTCGCAAGACCAGCGTGACCTCGACCGCGTCGGGCAATTCGATTAGTGGTACCAATTTTAATCGTAGCACCAGGGTTACCGGCGATGAGCCAGGTACCTGCAAGAACATCACCGGCAGCCAGTACGTGGGTGCCGGCCAGGCGAAGGAATTTTGTGGCGCGTCGGCAAACGGCGGCCTGTCCAAGATTACCGGAAACAACCCGAGTCGCGCGGGGAAAGTCACCGGTGGACATCGTGTTGCAAAACGGAACTCGAATGCAGCCGCGTCGGTCACAAGCAGTGCGAATGGCGCCCGCGGATGGGCCAAGGCAGCGCAGAGCTCAACGCTGCTTGGTGGCCTGGTCAGCGGTACGAGAATCGGGCGCAACGGGAACGTTACCGGGGATGAGCGGGGTTCATGCCTCAATGTCACGGGAGATGAGTACGTGGGCCAGGAACAGTACAACACGTTTTGTGATTCGACGCCGACGCGTACCGATCGCAAGGTGAACGTGTCGGCCACGTTAAGAAACCAGGTCGTGACTGGAACCCTTGCAGGCCGCGAGAGCAAGGTCACCGGTGATGAGCCAGGTACCTGCAAAACAGTGACGGGCACGCCGTATATCGGCGCGGATTCATATAACGATTTTTGTGATAGCGAGGCAACCTCGATGGCCATGAAGCGGAGACCACGTGGTCGCGCGACACCGGGTATGCCAATGACCGGACTGCAACCGGGGATCGGTGGCAAGTTGACCGGGGCCGGCAAAGGGGCGTGTGAACCATTGACTGGAACACCCTACGTTGGCGCGGACCAGTTTGGAGACGCCTGTAACGGGACCGCCACCGGAGAAAGCGAAGGGTACTGGGGCGAGTTCAGTGTTGATGCACCGAGTCACGGTTCGCGAACGGCAGCCGAGCACAGTGCGATTACCGGCACGCAATACGAGAGCGGACGTATAACCGGCTCTTTTGGCAAGGCAATTGGCAAGCTGACCGGTACCGAGGATGCGCGGTTCGGAAGCGGTGATGCGCCGAAGTCGGGCCACATTCCGACGACCGTTGAAAGCCGCGTCAAGTCACGGATTACCGGTGAAGGCCAGGATTCCGGGTTGAAGATTACTGGTGATGACTGGGACCGTAATGAACACGTTACCGGCACGGAAGGAATGTCGGCCACCCGCCGTAATCCGACGCGACGGGGCGAGAGCGGGTCGATGGCAATGGAACAGGCCAGGCAGAAACGTAACGAGTCTCTGCCAATGCCAAACAGCAAGGTAACAGGCAGTAGCGGCAATACCGAGAAGGGATCATTGATCACTTACTCTGGTGGTGCTCGCGGCTAATCGGGATTAACGAGGAATCGAAACCAGAGCAATGTTGAGCCATCGTCGCAAAACAGCACGCAATGCACGTCGGGAGCGTACGCGACCGCCTGCACCGATGCGTCCGAGTGCACGCGCTGAACATATCAGCGCACACTCACGCGTGTCTGCTATGCCGACGTCGGAACTGCATCCTCTGACCGATCGCGAACAGAATCAGCGCCTTCGTGACTACGAACGAAGTGTCAAGAGTGCATTCGACGCGATAGTTCCGACATTGAAGCGCATTGCCGCGCTTCAGCAAGGGGACCATTTTGAAAGCATGGCGCAGGCCGTCGTGCAGGAAGCACTTGGTTTCGACTTGCCGAGCGAGACTTTAAAGAATGCCGGTGGTGACCCGTTCGACATGCGTACGCTATTCGCATGGGCGATGTTTGAAACCTATCAGCGCTTCTCTGACGAATTTTTCAGAGCAAATAACCTGATCGATGACCATGGGTTCCAGTCGTTTTTGATCGACTGCGGGTTTCACACGATGGATGTGTCCCCCTGTGCGGATGGGCGACTGGCACACGTGATCAGTTTCGTATTGCGATTGCCGTATCGCGAGGTTCGGCGCAAGTCCTATGCCGGTGCGATGTTCGACATCGAGAATAGCGTGGAGAAATGGACCGAGACGGAATTTTTGCGTTTTCGTGAAGGTCGACCGAACACGGCAGACGAGCCGACACGGTACCTGAAAACCGTGGTGTATCACTTCAGTTCGAGTGACCCGCACCACCAGGGCTGTGCCGCACATGGGTCGGATACGAACAAGGCGGCACAGGCAGGACTTGATCGTTTGAATGCCTTCCAGCAGGCAGTAGAGAGCAGCTTCTGCTGCGGCGCATCGATCGACCTGTTGTTGATAGGCCTGGATACGGATACGGACACGATTCGAGTTCATGTGTCAACAGAAGACGGAAAGATCGACCTGAGAAACTATATCGACACTTCGTATGTGTACGCCGAGACCATGAATATGACTGCCGGGCAGGCCGCGTCGGTTCTGGAAGCACGTGTTCGAGAGCACAGTGAAGGTGCAACAGAAGGAATGATCAAGCTGGTGTGCCGGTTGGTCACCAGCAATATTTCACAGATTGATTACGTGAACGAGTTTTACAACCGCAGGTATGCGGATATCGGCCACGCCGAGCGATTCATCGGGGCCGGCATCGGCTTCGAGGAGATCCAGTTACGCAACCTGACGTACTTTGCGTATATGAACACGGTGGAAGAGGCGACGGCGGATCTGGATGTAGGCGTAAAAATCTTTACCGGGTTGAACGTCACGCAGGGGTTACCGATCCCGATCGTGATTCGATTTGATTACCACGGTCACGTGCCCGGTGCGCGCGATCGTGCCGAGGCCAACTGCAAACGAGTCGCCGACGCACTGCGCGCGCGTTACTCGGAGCTGGCCCAGGACGGTTTATTACATACCTTGCTCGCGATCCGGGATTGCGCGGCGGGGGAGACGATTGAAGTCCTGGAGTCTTCAGTTTTTGCGAAAAGTATTGCGGGAGCACACTGATGAAAATATGTCTGGTAGAACGACCGCTGGTTTCAACCAATCGTATTCCTGGATTGGAGCACCGGAATCTGCAGGTAGTTAAGGATGACTCTACTTCAGCAGTCGCGGTCGACGCGGTCGGTTGCAAGCCGGGTGATTGGGTCATCTGTGTCGGCAGCTCGGCAGCACGCGAGGCGGCAGGCAGTAAAGAGTATCCAAGTGACCTGACCATTGTGGGCATCATCGATCACTGGCCGCCAAAGGGGTAATGGCTGATGGAGATTCTGCAGGTAGAAGCTCCCCTGGTATGTACGCAACGAGTGCCAGGTTTGCAACACGTCGCACTGAAAGTGCTACGTAACGCGAAAACCGGCAAGCGACAGGTCGCCGTAGATCCGGTCGGATGTCGTGAAGGGAATTTTGTATTTACGTCGCTGGGATCGGCGGCCAGGTATGCAACGGGAGATTTTTCGGTAACGACCGATCTCACGATTTGCGGAATCATAGATTATTGGGAAGAGAAATAAAGCTGATTTCTCTTCGGCAAGTGACCAATATATTTTTAGCGAAACAACCGAGTCAGAAGGAGACACGAAAATGGCAAGTGACAACAATGGTATTGCTTTAGGCATGATTGAAACCCGCGGATTGGTGCCTGCGATTGAAGCCGCAGACGCCATGACCAAGGCAGCAGAAGTTCGCCTGATTGGTCGTGAGTTCGTGGGTGGC
>Ga0209742_10000589_pt1 | contig 18792 bp, 15 predicted proteins | sample DeeMarSeWOR38_10_FD_187462 | JGI IMG/M metagenome (GOLD analysis project Ga0209742, IMG submission 187462) | Marine sediment microbial communities from White Oak River estuary, North Carolina - WOR-3-8_10 (SPAdes) (version 2) | ecosystem: Environmental > Aquatic > Marine > Intertidal zone >... | reverse complement strand
GCATTGCCAGCCTGTGTATCGGCGGCGGTCAAGGCGGCGCGATGTTGGTGGAACGACTAACCGAAAGCGCTACGGAGTAGAGCCATGGCAAAATCCTATCAACACTGGCGACTGGAAACCGACGACGAGCGCATCAGCTGGCTGTATGCCGACAAGGCGGCTGAATCCACAAACTCGTTGTCGCAGGACATGCTCGACGAACTGGCGGAGATTGTGGATGAACTGGAAGCCGGCACCGTGCGCGGTCTGGTGATCCTCTCTGCGAAAAAGAATGGTTTTATTGCCGGCGCGGATATCAATACCATTGCAGAGGCGAAAACCACGGAACAGGCCGCAGAGTTTATTCGTCATGGACAGGGCATTTTTAACCGCATCGAAAAGCTGCGCTTTCCCACCGTATGCCTGATTCACGGCTTTTGTATGGGCGGTGGCTATGAACTGGCGCTGGCGTGCCGTTATCGCGTGGCACTGGATGATCCCGGCACCAGGTTGGGATTACCGGAAATCAAGTTAGGCATTCACCCCGGTTTTGGCGGCGCGATGCGCTTACCGTTATTAATTGGTGCGCCAGCGGCAATGGATGTGATGTTGAGCGGCCGTGCAGTCAGTGCCCGCTCGGCAAAAAAAATGGGGATGGTGGATTATGTCGTTGCGCAACGGCATATGCACAAGGCGGCCCTTGACCTGGTTACCACCAAACCACCGCGCAGCAAACTCAAGGGCTGGAAGACACTCACCAATCATGCCTTGGTTCGTCCATTGCTGGCCGGATACCTGCGCAAGCAGGTTGCGAAAAAAGCGCCGAAAAAACATTATCCGGCGCCCTATGCGCTAATTGATATCTGGGAAAAACATGCCGGTAATCGCCAACGCATGCTCAAAGCGGAAGAAGACTCTTTATCCAATTTAGTGGTGGGCGAAACCGCGCAGAACCTGATCCGCGTATTCTTTTTGCAAACCAAACTGAAATCCATTGGTGATAAAAAACTGTTTACTCCCAAACGCGTGCACGTAATTGGCGCCGGCGTCATGGGCGGTGACATCGCCGCCTGGTGTGCCTTGCAGGGTTTTCAGGTGACCTTACAGGACCGCCACGAAAAAAATATTGCCCGCGTAATTAAAAACGCCAACAAGCTCTACAAAAAGAAACTCAAGGATCGTCTGTTAATTCAGGCCGCCCTGGATCGCCTGGTGCCCGACATGAATGGCCTCGGCTTACCCCACGCTGATGTCATTATTGAAGCCATTTTTGAAGACAAGGATGCCAAGCACAGTTTGTTCCGTGACATCGAACCCAGGATCAAAACCGATGCATTGCTTGCCACGAACACTTCTAGCATACCATTAGAAGTGCTGGGTGAAGCGCTGAGAGATCCCGGCCGTCTGGTGGGTGTTCACTTTTTTAATCCGGTGGCCATGATGCAGCTGGTGGAAATTGTCAGCGCAGACAATACCCATCAGGAAGTACTCGATAAAGCCGCGGCGTTTACCCGCCATATAAACCGCCTGCCGTTGCCGGTTAAAAGCTCTCCCGGCTTTCTAGTTAACCGGGTATTAATGCCTTACCTGGTGGAAGCGGTAGTGCTCGAATCAGAAGGTATCGGAGCCCCGGTGGTTGATACCGCAGCCACTGACTTTGGCATGCCCATGGGACCTATTGCACTGGCTGACACAGTGGGGCTGGATATCTGCCTTTCGGTTGCGGAAAATCTCTCGAACACCACCAGCATTGATATACCACAGCGCCTGAAAACACTGGTGAACGATGGTCACCTGGGACGCAAGACGAACCGCGGGTTTTACCATTACAAAAACGGAAAACCTGTCGATGCCAAAGCCGGCAAAGCCGACTATCGTCCGGCAGATGTCCAGGATCGATTAATGTTGCGCCTCATCAATGAAGCAGTCGCCTGTTTGCGCGAAGGTGTGGTTGCGGACAAAGATCTGCTGGATGCAGGTATCATCTTCGGCACCGGTTTTGCACCGTTTCGCGGAGGCCCCATGCATTATCGCGATCAACAGGGCGTCACCGACTTATACAGAAAGCTGGTAGAACTGGAAGAAAAGTACGGCAGCCGCTTCAAACCGGATGCAGACTGGAAACCTGACAAACAACCACAATTGACCGTAGTGAGAGACTATGCTGGTAATGAACTCTAGCACGCTCGATGTTATTCAACTGGAACGCGTAGGCACGCTGGGCGGCCTGTTGCGCGAACGCGCGCGCCGCACGCCGGACAACCTGGCCTACCGTTATTTCAATCGAGAGAGCAAAAGCTGGGAAGATATCACCTGGCAGGAAACTGTTAACCGCGTGGCGCAAGTCCAGGCGGCCCTGGCAGGTGACGGCTTACAGCCCGGGGACCGGGTGGCCATCATGCTACGCAACTGCCCGGAGTGGGTCCAGTTCGAACAAGCTGCCCTCGGTCTTGGCCTCATTGTGGTACCGCTCTACACCAATGACCGTGTCGACAATATTGCCTATGTTTTACAGGACGCCGGCATCAAGGTGCTGTTAACCGAAGGCCAGCAGGATTTAAACATGCTGTCGACCATCGCATCGCAAATAGGCGGCCTGGTCAGGTTGTTAACGCTGGACCCATGTGATAACACGGCGAATTATTCACGTCTGATGCACTTCGATCAGTGGGTAGAGAACTCTATCCAGACTTATGAAAACCAGCAACCGGAGTTACAAACCTATCGCGCCGATCGCAATGAACTGGCAACCATCGTTTACACCTCCGGGACTACCGGCCGCCCCAAAGGTGTCATGCTCAGTCATCACAATATTCTGTTCAATACCTTTAAAGGCATCGAAAGCATCAATGTCTATCGCGAAGACGTGTTCCTGTCATTCCTGCCGCTGTCGCATATGCTGGAGCGCACCGCCGGGTATTACATTCCGATGATGAGTGGCGCCAGTGTCGCTTTTGCCCGTTCTGTCCAGGATCTGGCCGATGATCTACTGACTATACAGCCCACCATCCTCATCTCAGTACCACGCATTTATGAACGGGTGTATGGAAAAATCACCGCACAACTGGAACATAAATCCGAGTTTGCACGCGGCCTGTTCCGCAAAGCGGTGGAATTGGGCTGGCATCGTTTCCAGAATCCCAGCAACGCTTATTTACTCTGGCCACTCATGAAAACGCTGGTGGCCAACAAAATTATGGCAAAACTGGGTGGCCGTTTGCGGATTGCCATTTGTGGCGGTGCGCCGTTGTCACAGGAAGTGGCAAAACTATTTGTTGGGCTCGGCCTCAACCTGCTACAGGGTTACGGATTGACGGAAACCAGTCCGGTAATCAGCGTCAACAAGCTCGAAAACAATGACCCCGCCAGTGTGGGTGAAGCGCTGGATGGTGTGGAAGTCAATATCGGTGACAACGACGAATTGTTAACCCGCAGTCCCAGCGTCATGCTAGGTTACTGGAACAATACGCAGGCCACCCGAGAAATGATTGACGAAGAAGGTTGGCTTCATACCGGCGATAAGGCACGTATTGAAAACAATCGTATCTATATTACCGGTCGTCTGAAAGAAATTATCGTCCTATCCAATGGCAAAAAAGTCCCACCTGCCGATATGGAAATGGCGATTACCATGGATAACCTTTTCGAGCAGGCCATGGTAATCGGTGAAGGTTGCCCGTTCCTGAGTGCCATCATTGTGTTAAACAATGAGATGTGGGCCGAGTTTGCCAAATCACTAAACGTCGAACCCAAGGAACAAGCGCTGCAAAATCCAGCAATCATAAAAGCCATCCAGGAACGCATTGATAAATTAATCTTTGAATTCCCCGGCTACGCAAAAATACGCCGCCTGTTTTTAAGCCTGGAACCCTGGACGATCGACAACGACCTGATTACACCCACCATGAAATTAAAGCGGCACAAAATCCTCACGCGCTTTGCCGAGCAGATTGAGCAAATGTATGAAGGCCATAAGCCGGTATGACCGACTACCCTGTTCAGTTGCCGGATGAACCGCCCACCATGCGCTTGCCAGCGCAGCCGCGGGATACTAATGCAGCGGGTGACATTTTTGGCGGCTGGATTATGTCGCAAGTGGACCTGGCCGGCGCTATTGTCGCCAGCCGGCGCGCGCAAGGACGCGTGGTTACCGTGGCCGTCAATTCTTTCCAGTTTCATCAACCGGTCTATGTGGGCGACCTGATTAGTTGTTATGCAAGCGTTGAAAAAACCGGTAACACTTCCATCACCGTGTTTGTCGAAGTATTTGCCGAACGCTACCCCAGTCGTACAGAATGCATCAAGGTAACCGAAGCCACACTCACCTATGTCGCGGTAGATGAAAACCGCAAACCCCGCCCATTGAACCGTTAAGTTAATCTCTAGCTATCTACGGCGAAAACCGCCGTGTATTGCAGCTTAGACTGAATTCAAGATATCGATTTATTTTATTCACTGGCAGCCAAACAACTGGAACCTCTGCACAAAGTAGGTACAATACTTAGTTTACGAGTATAATGACTCGCAATCCGGAGCAGGTCAGCGCAAAACACCTACAAAGAGCAACAAAAATATCAACAGTGCTGACGGCAACCGCAACGAAATTCATCTACCGGATGTCGATTTATCAAACTGCGGCGGCTCGCGCAAAACGGGGAAGCTATGGAATATCGCCAGCTTGGTCATAGTGACATAAAAGTCAGTGTTATTTGCCTCGGCACCATGACCTGGGGCGAACAAAATACCGAGTCCGATGCCCACCAGCAACTGGACTACGCCGTGGAACATGGCGTGAACTTTATCGATACTGCGGAAATGTATCCCGTGCCGCCGCGTGCTGAAACCTACGGTTTAACGGAACAATATATTGGGACCTGGCTAAAGCAACGCAACAATCGCGACCAGGTCATTCTTGCCAGCAAGGTTGCCAGCAGAGGCGACTGGATCACGTACATGCGTGATGGCAACATCTGCCTGGATCGCAAAAACATAGAAGCGGCACTGGAAAAAAGTCTGCAACGGCTGCAGACAGATTACATCGATCTTTACCAGCTGCACTGGCCGGACCGCAACACGAATTTCTTTGGCAAACTGGGATTTGAATATGATCCCAATGACAATCCGGTCAGTATTGAAGAAACCTTTGACGTCATTAATGACATTATCAAGTCTGGCAAGGTGCGTTATTTCGGTCTCTCCAACGAAACGCCCTGGGGCGCTATGCAGTTTGTCAAACTGGCCGATCAAAAAAACTTTCCCAAACCGGTGAGCATCCAGAATCCCTATAACCTGCTCAACCGTTCCTATGAAATTGGTTTGTCTGAAGTGTCGCACCGGGAAAACATGGGCTTGCTGGCCTATTCACCGCTGGGCTTTGGTGTATTGAGCGGCAAGTATTTAAACGCCAGACCTGCGGGCGCTCGCCTGACGCTGTTTGACCGCTTTGACCGTTACACTAACGATAATGCACTGCGCGCCACGGAAGAATATGTAGCTATTGCGAAACGGCATCAACTGGATCCGGCACAAATGGCGCTTGCCTATGTGAATAGCCGTTCGTTTCTGGCGGCCAATATTATCGGTGCCACCACCATGGAACAATTAAAGAGCGACATTGACAGCATTGATCTCACGCTGGGCGAAGATGTGATTACTGAAATCGAATCGGTGCATACCGCAATCCCCAATCCGAGCCCCTAACAACAATAAACATCATGCTTAATTCCATTCATCAATTGCTTCACGGCACCAGTGCGCGACGCGCAAGAACCACCAGGCATGGCGCCCAGCATTCCAACGCCACAGTCGCCAGCATAATAGTCGCGCTACTGTTATATGGCTGCGGCGGCAAGGTAAATGTACAGCATTCGCAGCTGCAAACCACGGCCGAGGATGAGCATGTCGCAAAAGTATATTTTTTACGCCCCATGCCATTAAAGTATAAAGGTGTTGCCGACAAAAAAGTGCGCATAGATTTTCAAAATCAAACCTTACTCACCATCAAGGAAGGACAATACACCCTGGTAAAACTTAAACCATCCAAGGGGGAAGTTGTCACTCACTCCACTACCAACTTCACCAATGATAATGTACCTATCAACGTGTCGCGCGCGCGCGAGTACCGCTTCATCGCGGGTAAAACTTATTTCATTCACGTGAAGCGGGTCGATGAAGAATTTCGCGGCATATTCTACGACCCGGCGCCGGTCAATTTTGAACAGGCGCTGGAGTTATCCAGGCGCCTGCATGCAGTTGGACTAGCGGCCGATGAGCCAATTGACCAAATCAAGTCCATAGCAGAAGCGCCCCAGCCTAGCGCACTGGAACCTGCACTGCCGGAAAATCTCTATCCCGGTAAAAAATACCTGATTAAGGGCAACCCCAAATACGAAGCAGAGACGCCACCGCCACCTCCTCCGGCCGATAAAAACGAGATCACCTTTGATCAACCGCCCCAAGACAGTGACGATACCAGCAAATAATACCGATTGTTTGTATCGCGCCTAATGACCAATGCATCGCTAATTTAACAGTTACCAACAGACTCCGGGTTATGCTGAATCATCTTGTTAAGTTAATTGGTTACAGCTGTTTGTGCGTACCGTTGCTAATTGGCTGCCAGTCAGAACCCCAATTTGCTAGTAACGACATCATTCAGGTAACGGTCGGTAAATCCGCCTCCCGGCACATTAATGTGAAAAACTGGAGCGAGGAAGATCAGCTGGTACTGACGCCAGGCGGGCCTTTTGTAGCCAAGCGCTTCCCCATTTCGCAGCCGGTGAAATTCATGCGCAGCATAAATAAGCATGTTATCTACGTAGACAACATGAATCAGTTACACGTTATAGACTTTTCGTCGCAACCGGCCAGGCAGATCGCACAACTTGCTCTGGAAGACCAGGCGACAGCAATGGCCCTGCACGACACGCTTTTGATAGTCAGCCTGAAACGACAAGGCCTCACCCTGTTCGATTTATCGGCTTTACCCGCGCTCAGCAAGATCGCCCAGATCAAGGATGTGCCGTCGATAACAAGGATCAAGTCCTTCAATAACAAGATCTATGCTTTGAGCAAAGATCGTCAACTGAAAGTATTTGCCGTTGACAAGTCATTCGGTGCTAAAACTGAATTCAAGGCAATCAACACCATCGATCTTCCTTCGCCAAGCATTGACTTTGTCATCCTTGACCAGCACGCCATTACGATTGGCCCCGATTACGGCATCGGCACCCTGCTCCTGTCCGATCCCCGGCAATTCCGGTCGCTTGCCAGCCTGCAGAGCAAACCAAAAACATTACATGTCAACGAAGGTGTCGCCTACGTAGCAGATGGTAAAACCGGATTGATCCTGTTTGATGTTCACAACCCCCAACAACTGCAATGGCTGGGCAGCCACAACAAGTTTGACACTATCGATGATGCATTCATTGATGGCGACCGGGCCTACGTGCTTGATCATGGCATGCGTATCGCAACGTTGAATATTAGTAAACGCCGCCTGCCGATTACCGACAGCTTCTATAAACCGGCGAGCTCCATTACCGGTTTTGTTGCCAAAGGTGATGAGGTTTACCTGGCCACCAGGCTCGGTATCGAACAGGTGGTCTTTCCGGCATCACCCCATACCCAGATTTCCAGTGAAGGCATCAACCAGGGTGGCAGTCGCCGCGCGTTTATTGACAACAACATCGCTTATGTAGCCGACTGGTTCTCCGGTCTGCACCTTTACGATATCTCTGACCCCGCGCGCATTCGCCATATCGGTAACTACCACACACCCGGCTCATCGAAAGGCGTGGTGGTTGATAATGGTTACGCTTATGTTGGGGACGACGATCAGGGATTACAGATTATCGATGTCCGCAACCCCACGCAGCCGGTCAAGGTATCCGAAGTCATGACCACCGGTCTGGCGTACACCTTGAAAAAGCGCGGTAACCTGATTTACCTCGCCGACCATCGAGGCGGTTTTCATATTATTGATGTTACCGATGTCAATAAGCCTCGTTTAGTATCCAGCTATGACACGCCAGGCAAATCCTGGGCGATAGATGTGCTAGCTGACATCGCCTATGTCGCCGATGACACTTCCGGGTTGCTGGTATTTGATGTAAGCAATGCCCAGCCACGACAGATCGGACAGTTTAATCCGGGCGGTGCGGCGGAAGACATAATAGTAAAAGGCCAGCTTGCCTTCGTCAGTTTCTTCGACAAGGGATTATATGTTCTCGATATCAGCAATCCCGCACAACCCACTGTCGTGGCGCAACTGCCGATTCCGGGTAATGCACGCAGTATCGACATCGTTAAAGATTATGCCTACATAGCTGGCTGGGAATCCGGCCTGAATATCGTGGATATCTCTGATCCCGCTGCACCACGACTCGTGGGACATTACGACACAAAAGGTTCAGCATGGGGCGCTGATGTCAGCCACGGTCATGCTTACATCTGGGATTGGTGGGGTGGTGTAATGGCGGTGAATGTTGAAAATCCCCAACAACCGCAGCTGGTCGGCAAATACCACGCCCGGGGAACAATCATCAGTTTGCGGCAAAAAGGAAATTACCTGTATACCGCTAACGGTAGTGGTGGCGTGCAGGTATTTGATATCAACAATCCGTTGAATCCAATCTGGGCAACCGGGATCGATTTTTCCGGTGAGGTTATCGACATCTGGCCATCCTCCAGCAGTTCCTATGCTTTCGCCGCAAACGCGGAACACGGCTTACGGGTACTTGATATCAGCAGTCCGTTTTATATACGTGCTCTCAATCAATACGACACGGGCGGTATAGCCACTCTGGTGCGCGAACACCAAAATAAAGTTTATGTCGCCAACAAGACATCCGGATTAGTCATTTATGATGCGTCCGACATTAACGAGCTGATCAAAGTACGGGAACTGCCATTTATCGTTAACGATCTGTGGCTCGATAATAAGCGCCTGCTACTGGCGAGTGCGCAACAGGGATTACTCGCATTTACTATTGACGACAGCGGCCTGGTCTCAGAACAACATACAGTTATTGACAACAAAGCAGAACGTGTCATTGCCGCCCAATCATTAGTGGTTTCCGCAACAGGTGATAATGAAGTTAAAATCTGGCAGGCGGACCATGATTCCTTCCAACTGCTAGCCAGTGTCGTGGTCGACGATATCGTTATCGATATCCAGCTCGCCGAGAAACAACTATTGATCAATGCTGCTAGCAAGGGTTTGCTAAGCTACGATATCTCCAATCCCGGTCAGCCTGTCTTACAGATTCGTTATCCGGCGACAGATGCACATGGTCGCTTCATCGTATCCGGGAGCGCGGTTTTCATCGGCGGCACCCACACTATCGCCTCTGTTCAGCGGCTGACACCACTATTCTGGCAGCGCATGAGTAAAACTCAACTGGAAGTAACGATACCCGCAACGTTGGAAATGGGTTCCTATCATTTGCTGGCCGTTAGTCCGCGCGGCACTGAACAGCTCTGGCCTAAGGCGATCACGGTCGATTTACCGCAGAGAACAAAACCTAAAATCACTATGGATGAGTTCAAGAAGCTGCTGGAACAGCATCGCTCCCAGCAAAAATAGACACCGCCCCCAAATTGCGCTTTATTTGGCGCTTACTCCGCGAATGCTATCAAAAACAGCTGGTTATACTTGCTTTTTTCTTGCGTAGCAAATAACCAAGCCTTTGACTATACTGAATTGAACTGTTTTATAAGAAGGGTGTAGCGTCAACGAGACATTTATTCACACCTGAAACTGGCTGAATAAAGTATCTGAAAAATTCATCGGGAGAGTTTGTGTCCACCTCAATTACAGTACGACGTTACCTTGATAAACAGGACGTGCGCTATGCCACCACAGTATTCGACGGCAAGCTGGAAGATATGTTTAGCAAGGGTAATGACAAGGTTAATCCGACACAGATCGCCAAGGCTGTTGTGCTGAAAGATTTTCGTGGCATGCTAATGGCTGTTTTGCCCGGCCCCAACCAGTTGAACATCGAGGCACTGAACCGGCAGTTGCATCGCAACCTGCGCATCGCTGAGATCGAGGACTATCAAACCATATTTGCCGACTGCGCGCCGGGTATACTACCTCCGCTGGGTGAAGCATACGGTTTTGAAACAGTTGTCGATGATGGCTTACTGGATCAGGACCTGATTTATTTTGTCTCCGGTAATAACAACGAACTGGTAAGAATTTCCGGTTATGACTTTCAATTACTACATAGCAATGCCTGGTACGGTAATGCGTTTTCCCACATCACCACTACCGAAAATCAAACGACGCCCATCAATCACAGCAATATCAGCAAAACCGAAGCCAGGCCCGATTTAAGACAGCAGCTAGCGCAACTGGAAGTGATTCCGAAAATGCCGGTGCTGACCCAAAAAATAATTCAACTTAACAATAATCCCTATGCCCATGGCGAAGATTTGGCGAGGCTTGTGGAGGGCGATTTATACCTCTCGGAACAAATTCTGCGTTACGTACAAACCGCACCCTATATAAAGAATGCATCAATCTCGACCATACGTCAGGCCATTTCGCGTGGCTTGAGTTATGACGTAGTAATGAATTTCAGCCTGGGCATATCCGCAACCCGCGCTTTCAAGATCACCGCCCATGGCCCGTTGGGATTACAGGCGTTCTGGCGCCATGCCACCTATAGCGCCACCCTCATTCATGGCCTATGTCAAACACTGCCGCGCAAACAAAATTTACAGCCGGGAACAGCAGTGTTATGTGGATTGTTACACAATATCGGTTATCTGGTATTTGGCTATTTATTCCCAAAACAATTCGCCGCATTAAATATTGCTTTCTCTGAGTCCTCGGACACTTCAATCATTGAACTGGAGCAACGTAAATTCGCCATTACCCACAGCGAACTCGGCCATTGGTTAATGGATGCCTGGTCCATGCCACAGGAGTTGATTACGGCTACCGCCGAACATCATAACAGCGACTATGATGGACCATACAAAGAATATGTAAGACTGGTATATCTGACCGACACTTTATTGAAGCAACAAAATATCGGTGACGCAGCGGATAACGAAATCAGCGACGAATTTCTGCAATCCATGGGATTGACCAGGCAACAACTCAATACAACATTAGAAAAAACGATCCAGGGCAGTAATGAACTGGACAATATGGCGCGACAATTAGCTGCATAGTCCGCTTCCTGTTTACAGACAACCTCTTCAACTCTAAATGGCACGAGTAGTGCACGTTTTAATACCATTTTTCGTATATGCGCTGTTGCGTCTAAAAGCAAATAGACTGGATTTTTTAGCGATGATCGTGTTTAGTTACTTAACATCGAAAAAATAACAGCGCATTACTTACGTAACAGAGCGACGTAGCACAGAGCCGGGAAATATCCGGTGTACGGTGTGTAGAGTATCAAGCACATTGCAATCGGGAGAGACAGGGTGGCCGATACAGAGTTATTGGAAGAACATCAGGAGTTGCAACAAAAACTGCAGATGTTCATGGACCAGGCACGGGAGAACGAGCAAAAAATGCGGCGTTTTCACGAACAGGAATTAAATCTTATCAGTTCCCGAACGCTTCCCGACCTGATTCAAAGTATCCTCTACAATTATCGACGCTCCTTTTCCCTCGATGCGGTTACTCTCGTTATCTACGATCCAGAATACGAAATCCGGCGCATTCTGGAAGAAGAAGGCATTCGCATGAGCGACCACCCCAGCCTGTTATTTGTCACACAACGGGAACGACTCGACAAACTGTTTGGCGATTCGCTGGAACCCAGGTTGGGCAGCTATGACAAAGATCAGCACCAGTTTTTGTTTAACCAGTTAAGCCAGGGTTATATGCCCCTGCGCAGCGTCGCATTGTTGCCGTTGATTCGTTATGGCGAGTTAATTGGCAGCTTCAATCTTGGCAGCTTTTCTGAAGAACGCTTTGCCGAAGCATCAGGCACTGAGTTCCTGCAACGCCTGGCAACCATTGTCGCCATCTGTATCGAAAACGCCACCAACAACGAGCGTCTCAAGCGAGTGGGTTTGACGGACCCCTTAACCCGAATCAACAACCGGCGATTTTTTGACCAGCGATTAAACGAAGAGATCGGTCGCAGCATGCGCGCCAATGAACCCATCAGTTGCCTGTTTATTGATATCGACCACTTCAAATCCATCAATGATGATCACGGGCATCAACAGGGGGATTTTATCCTGCGCGAAGTGGCACGCCTCATCAGGGAACAGCTACGTAACTGCGATGTCATCGCTCGTTACGGTGGCGAGGAGTTTTCCGTTTTATTGGCGAACACTCCGGAACAAATCGCCTGGGATGTTGCCGAACGGATTAGAAGCAGCATCGATCAGTACTCCTTTCACCTGCCAGAGACCGATAAAACTATCCGCGTCTCGGTATCTATCGGTATCGCCACACTCGCCGCCTTGCAGGGGCTGGAAGACGTAAACAAACTGGGGCACGTGCTAGTGGAAAATGCTGACCATGCGCTTTACGATGCAAAAAGTGATGGCAGAAATTGCGTAAAATCCTACAACACTCATCAAGGAACTGAAAAACAGATTTCCGAAGTCATTGCGCCGCATGACCCTATGCCTCGGGAGTCCTCCCATTAACCTGACGCATAACGAACTTTAGCAACGTCCAGGCTTGAATTTATGAACGGCAAATCATATATAAAAACTTTGCAAGCCAGGGCTTTGCGGTTGGAAGAGCGATTTTTCACCACATGGAAAACTTTCATACGCATACCCCGAACCAACTTGAAAAAAACATGATGTCCTTCAACATGTTGAGTCAGCCAGATTTCCAGCACAATTTTTTTAAAACCGGGTTTTTTATAGTTAATTCGCAATAAGTTATTGGAAAATAAAGTAAAAAAAGCCTGCAAATGGACTTGAAATCAATGGCCGATTAGGCTGAAATGTATTTAATAAGGATTAAAATTTCTTACTTCCTTTTAACTCTGATAACATCCTTTAATTATTTTCATACTGGAGGCAACCCGCGTGAGTGAGAATATTGTTCACCTCTCTGACGACACTTTTGAAGATGAGGTGATTAACACGGAAGGTCCTGTTTTAGTGGATTACTGGGCAGACTGGTGCGGACCATGCAAAATGATCGCGCCCATACTCGACGAAATAGCAAGCGAATACAAAGACAAGATTAAAATTGCGAAACTAAACATCGACGAAAACCCGGCGACACCCCCCAAGTATGGAATTCGCGGTATCCCAACATTAATGTTGTTTAAAGGCGGGAACGTGGAAGCAACCAAAGTGGGAGCAGTTTCAAAGTCCCAGTTGACTGCTTTTATTGACAGCAACATATAAGCGATTAAAATTGTTAAAGAGAATACGGGTAAAGTCCGATATAAGGGCTTTACTCGGTGACTCTTAAATGGTAGCGTACCGGAAAAGAGAGTAAAAAATTCTGTAGTCGCCATTAACCTGGCAAACCTCCAAGTTAGATCAAAACATAAATTGTCAGTCCAGCTGGGCGGTACATTTCTTGTTTTAACTCAAAACCCATAACGAATAAAAAAATTGCATTAAGAGTGTTCATTGGCGCGTCGATATCTCAGTAGAGCAAAACACAGAAACAATAAAAAAAGACTGCTGCATACAAACGAATTTAAGTACCAGTAATTAACCCTTTATTTACTGTCAGCGAAACTATCAAAGACTAAAACCATTTTTGCACTGAGCCAGGGTGAAGTAACAAATTAAGCCGTGATAATCGTATGATTGCGCAAAATCACCAATTCTCGAATTAACTGAGGAACTAAAAGTATTACCTTCCTGAAGATGAATTCTTATTGTTCAACCTTCAACCTACCTAAAAGAAAAAGCGATGACTATGAATCTTAGTGAATTGAAACAAAAATCTGCCGGAGAGCTTAATGAGCTTGCCCTTCAACTTGGCATCGAAGGCATGTCCCGCTCTCGCAAACAGGATATTGTTTTCGCCATACTGAAGCAACAATCTAAAAATGGTGAAGACATTTACGGCGGCGGCGTACTGGAAATTCTCCAGGACGGCTTCGGCTTCCTGCGTTCGGCGGATAGCTCCTATCTTGCCGGCCCGGATGACATCTATGTATCACCCAGCCAGATCCGACGCTTTAGCCTGCGTACTGGCGACACAGTGGGTGGCAAAATCCGCCCCCCCAAAGAAGGTGAACGTTATTTTGCGCTGCTCAAAGTCCAGGAAATTAATTTTGAACCCCCGGAAAATGCGCGCACCAAATTACCCTTTGAAAGCCTGACTCCATTATTTGCCAATGAACGCCTGAAGATGGAACAAGGCAACGGAAGCACGGAAGATTTAACCGCACGAGTGATTGATCTTGCATCGCCCATTGGTAAAGGTCAGCGTGGACTCATCGTCTCGCCACCAAAGTCCGGCAAGACCATGATGCTGCAAAATATCGCGCAGTCCATCGCCGCCAACCATCCAGAGTGCGTGTTAATCGTATTACTCATTGACGAACGTCCGGAAGAGGTAACAGAAATGGAGCGTTCGGTGCGCGGAGAAGTGGTCTCCAGCACCTTTGACGAACCCGCCAGTCGCCACGTGCAGGTCGCGGAAATGGTGATTGAGAAGGCCAAACGCCTGGTGGAACACAAAAAAGATGTGGTGATATTACTGGATTCCATTACCCGCCTGGCGCGTGCTTACAACACGGTTGTACCCTCCTCCGGCAAGGTACTCACCGGTGGTGTGGACGCCAATGCGTTGCAACGCCCCAAGCGTTTCTTTGGTGCCGCACGGAACATTGAAGAAGGCGGCAGTCTGACGATTATCGCCACAGCTCTGGTGGACACCGGTTCGCGCATGGACGACGTAATTTATGAAGAATTCAAAGGTACCGGTAATATGGAAGTGCATCTGGACAGAAATATTTCCGAGAAGCGCATCTACCCGGCCATCAATATAAATCGCTCCGGCACCCGCCGCGAGGAATTAATCACTGATCCGGAAGAACTGCAGAAAATGTGGATCCTGCGTAAATTGCTGCATCCCATGGATGAGCTGGCTGCCATCGAGTTTCTACTGGACCGGCTCAAACAAACCAAAACCAATAACGAGTTCTTTGACTCCATGAAACGCTAAGCAGATTGCTTCTCTCCCTGAACAGTAAGAATTCCAAACGCAAGCGCATGGTTCATTCAGGTCAAAACATACTGTGGGCAGTTGCTTCACTCTTCCGTTGTCGACGCTTACCCAGCCTTGCTTACTACCTGTTGATTCTGACGTTGCTGTTTCAGCTTAACGCGTGTAGTGGCGAGCGTTACACCGCGCTGATGAATGCAGCGCGCAATAGTGATACAGAGGCAGTAAGAAAAATGCTGGATCTGGGTGCAGAAGTGGATCAAAAAACCTCGAAAGGTAAAACCGCTCTCATGCTGGCCGCGGCAGGCGGCTTTACCGACACCGTAAAAGTCCTGGTGGACCGGGGCGCCGATGTCAACATGCGCGACAATTATGACACCACGGCAGTTATTGCGGCAGCTACGGCCGGGCATCCGGAAACAGCCTCGGCATTGGTGGCCTATGGTGCCGACCCGTTGTTCAAGGACAGCAGTGGCGGCTCAGCACTGACTAATGCGACCTTTTTTGGCCACACCGAAACGGTGTTGGCCATCCTGAATAAACTTCCCGAATTACCCGCCGGAGCAGGCAGTGAGCTGTTGTTACTGGCCGCGGGTCTCGGTCACGAACAAATCGCCAGCGCGTTGCTTGATAAAGGCGTCAACGTCAACACCCGGGGACTCAAGGATCGCACGGCGCTCATGGCAGCGGCGGCATTTAACAAACCACAACTGATTAAACTCCTGCTCGATAAAGGGGCTGATGTCGCCATCAGCGACGAGGAAGGAATTACGGCATTACAGGTTGCGGAAAACAAAGGTAACCAGGAAATTATTGCGCTGTTACGCACTGCACAAGCAGGCGCTAACAACACCATACAAGCACAACCTGCCAAAGACTAAGAAGCACCATCCTTCCACCACGCGGGCCCCGAACCTTCATGGGGCACGCTATGACAACGCTCACAGATAAACAGTGAAAACGCCACCTTGTCGTGACAAACACCGCAATACTCTCCACGTAATACTTTATTCATCGAGATCGGATTGGCATTTTCCTTAGGTAGGAAAATTTTGGGATGACAATTTTCGCAGGCCAGCCACTTGGTATGGGCGATGTGAGGAAAGCGCACCCAGGGCATGAACTGCGTATTTTTCATTATGATATCCATATCCATGGTGACCATTTGCGACTCACCCCTGAGATCGGCACGCGGCTCGATATGCCCCTGTTCCAGAGTTTTAACCCAGTCTACTTCATTGCGACGATCCCTGGGAAATTCCGCCATTGCCTTGGTGGGACTTTGCAACACAACAATGGCGTTATTATCCGTGTCATGATACCGATCATCCCGTGGAGACACGCTGCCGGTGATTTTCGGGAGGCTGAGTTTTTTGCCGTCCACAATGATTTCTTCGTCAGCGCTTGTCGCCACCCCAGTGTTCAGATTGGTACCGACTGATGGCTCAACCGTTGTAGTTGATTCTTTAGAGGCCGCAATTGGCGTGTTTGACTGAGCGGGCTGACTAATTTCCGATGCCACAGCTGATTCAGGTAATGATGTTGTTGCGGATGACTCTGCGATCGATTGTTTTGCTGGCTCCGATACGCAACCGACTACAACTGCCAGCAGGATCAATCCGATTGCGATACCCTGACTTTGCTGCATGCTAATCATAGCTATTTGTTTTCTTGCTTCATGCTCTGCTGGCTAATTTCGCCAAACCGATCATTTTTTTTCTCACCCCACCATTTATCTGGGGAACCTTCGTGGGGTACGCTATGACAACGTTCACAGACCCATAATGCAAATGCCACCTTATCGTGGCAACGTCCGCAATGCTCACCCGCCAGAATGCCATCCATGGAAGGATTATTGGCACCTTTTTGCGGGATAAAAATAGCCGGATGACAATTGGAGCACGCCAGCCATTTGGTATGCGCTTGATGGGGAAACTTGACCCAGGGCATATGGCCGGTATCCTTAAACAGAATATCCAGATCCATGGTCATCATTTCATCCTCACCGGTCAGATTGGCGCGCGGCTCAATGATGCCAAGCTCCAAAGCCTTTACCCAATCGATGCCGCCCCGGCGATCATAGGGAAAACTGCCCATGGCGTCCGCTGGATCTTGCAGAGCTTTGATAGCGGCATTTTTTGGGTCATGAATACCATCATCGTAAAGATTAACCAGCGCTGCCGACTGCTCATACTGGCGAGTATCCTGCCAGACCTTGCCGCGCTCCACGCCACCTTCCACCACGTAACCAGCACTACGAGTTGCCGATACAAATCCTGTGTTATTGCAGGCACTCAGCAAGATTATGGCGGAACAGGTTGCTATTAAAATAAAAACGCCGATGTATTTCATGAAAACCCCTTCAGAATTTTGCACCCGCATTTCGTAGTAGCTCGAGCATTTCATTATTGCCCTCGCTCACCGCAATCATGAGCGGAGTACGCCCATCCTTGGCTTTTACCGCGACATTGGCACCGTGTTGGATAAGTATGGTGACCACGGCTTTGTGTTCCTGGTTTACTGCCCACAGCAACGCGGTCCACCCCTGAGCATCCTGCTTTTCAAGCTCAGCGCCGTGTTGAATCAGTGCTTCCACGATGTCGACATGGCCTTTACTGGCAGCGCGCATCAAGGCCGTCCAGCCACGGTCATCCTGCAAATCAACTTGCGCGCCCTTTACCAACAGGAGTCTGACCGCTTCAGCGTCGCCTTGTCGGGCCGCATGCATCAATGCAGTCCAGCCATAATTATTTCTGGCGTCCACATCGGCACCAGCATCCAGCAACGCCTGAAACTGCTCTCTGTCTTCGGACAGAATGCTTTTCATCAGTTCAGTATTGCGGTCGCAGCCAATTAAAAAAAGACTAATAATGAGCAACAGTGTGGTATTACGAATCAGCACGCCGATCCTCCCCGTATCGGTATTTCTAATTGTTATTTGTGCTTGACCCGCATTTTTCTTCACGCTCGCGGGCTAGCCCTGATTTTAGCTAATGATTGTCCATCATCATAGGCATTTCCCCCCGCATCATGTACTATTTACGCCTCGAGCATAATAGTAATCAATGACTTATGTTTGATTTGCAGTGGCTGGCCAGGTAAAAAATAACCATCGCGTCACCCTGCGAAAAGTAACCAGAATCGCTATAAGCAGCAGAAATATAAAGGTATTTATGTCTCATTTACCCTGCCCCCATTGTAAGGAACACACAATATCCTGGTGGCAAAAATACAAAGCAGCGAAGTGGGCGCTGATTTCTTGCGATAAATGCGGCAAGCGTAGTTGTTCCCAGCCATTCATCTTAGTGTTCTACACCATGCTGTATGTGTGGGATGTCATGCTGTTTGGTTATTTGTTCTATGTCACCAAGAACTGGTGGTACCTGGTGACACTCATCGTGGGCTGGATCATTCTGGATATTTTCAGCGTCTATCTACCCGTGTGCGCAATGAAGTCCAAAGCGCCGCCCACAACAGAATCCTGAGTTTTTCCTGTTAAGCAATGGCACGGATATTCGGAGTCGGAATTGCTGCGGTCGACATCATCAATGTCACCGACGGCTATCCATCAGAAGACCAGGAAGTCAGAGCATTGCGTCAGACCATTCGCCGCGGCGGTAATGTCACCAACACGCTGGTGGTGCTGAGTCAGCTGGGCCATGACTGCGACTGGGCGGGCG
>Ga0209742_10000584_pt1 | contig 18888 bp, 19 predicted proteins | sample DeeMarSeWOR38_10_FD_187462 | JGI IMG/M metagenome (GOLD analysis project Ga0209742, IMG submission 187462) | Marine sediment microbial communities from White Oak River estuary, North Carolina - WOR-3-8_10 (SPAdes) (version 2) | ecosystem: Environmental > Aquatic > Marine > Intertidal zone >... | reverse complement strand
GAAAAACTTGTTAATGTACCGAAAGCGATTTAAAAAAACAGACAACTGCAATAAGCAAGGGAGTAGGCAAAATGAGAGTTTTGCTTCTGTCTGAACGGGAAATCGCTGAGTTGTTGTCAATAGAAGAAGTCATGGAGGTTGTTGAAAATGCCTTTAGAGAGAAGGCGTTGGGCTATGTCCAGATGCCTTCGAAAGTTTATCTAAACTTTTCGAAATACAATGGCGATGTGAGAGCCATGCCCGCCTATCTTGAGAGGCTAAATGTGGCATCGGTTAAAATCGTAAATTCTCATCCTGAAAACCCAAAGAATTATTGCTTGTCTACAGTCTTAGCGACAGTGCTCCTATTGGACCCAAGAAATGGAGCGGTCTTATCGATAATGGGTGGAAATAACATAACGGCTATACGAACGGCTGCTGCTGGAGGCATAGCAGCTAAATACCTCGCAAAAAGAAACTCAAAAACTGCGGGTTTCATCGGCACGGGAGTCCAAGCTAAAGCGCAACTGCTTGCTCTTTTGGCGGTGTTTCCCAAGCTCGAAGAAATAAGAGCCTGCGACATATCAATCGACGCAGCAGAATCTTTTGCTGCATTCGCAGAAAGTAGAGCCTCTCAATCCAGAATTGTGGTAGTTGAGAATGAGGCAGCGGCTGTTAAAGAAGCCGACATAGTCATAACTACAACGCCTTCAAGGAAGCCTTTGGTCTTTGAGTCTATGGTTTCTGAAGGAACACATTTCAATTGCATCGGAGCTGACGCCCCCTTCAAAGAGGAGTTGGACCCGGCAATTCTGAAAAAAGCGAAAATAGTTGTTGATGATTGGGAGCAAGCTTCTCATAGTGGCGAAATAAATGTCCCCTTTTCGAAAGGTGTCTTGTCCAAGAAGGATGTATGGGCAGAACTTGGAGATATAGTGGCAGGAACCAAGATAGGTCGAGCTTCAAAAGAGGAAATTACAGTTTTTGATTCGACGGGCTTAGCTATTCAAGATGCGGCAACAACCGAATTAGTTTACAAGAAAGCGACATCCAGAAAAATTGGTTGCTTCATAAACATTTGAGCTTCCGCATATATTAGAGGAACAAGTTTGTGTGAACAAAAATAAGATCCAACCAAGGCTAAGGAATTTTTTCTAAATTCTATTTTCTATATCGAGTAATCCCTTAGAAATTCCATTTTTCAATTTTGGATACCCTTTTAGAAATTAGAAAACCCGAAATTTCGTCTAAATAAACATTAAATCGGAATTAAAGAATTTTGGAAATTATTTTGTAGACATAGTTTGGGTTTAATTTCTGATTGAAAAAATGAGTTATCAAATCATGAGGACGGAAATTATTTCTGTCTAGTTTTAAGAAGCAAAATAGAGCCAGGAACTAATAAAGAAATCATCCAAAACTCAGTCAAATAAAGATAACTCGAATAAATAGGCACCCAAATTGAAACTATAAAATAAATAACAAAATGTATGCCGACCATAATCAAACTAGCTCCAATCATTCCTGAGTTAATCTTCTTTGTGTTACGGATAAGAGGTGTACAAGCGTATAATGAGAGTAAAGCAGCAACTAACAGCGCAAATATTGAGTTAATCATTCCAACAGTTTCAAATAATGTCGATGTTGTTGTCATTGAAAGAGTAGAAAACCAAAAAAATGCATGCTTTATCCAGATGCCACCTATATACAATGGAGTAGCAATACCAATCCATCTGAGATTGCTAGCGTCTTTATCAACTCTTAGTCTTCGACTCAAAAAGAGCAAGACCGGGACAATTGCTAATCCTTGTAACGAATACGAAGCCCCAGTGTAGAGATTGAAACCTGCAAAAGTAAACTCTGAAAACGAGAGAAATAGATGGATTATCCCTGCGGGAATGAATGAAGCAAAATACAATGATTCAAAAAGAATTACATTCCTCAATCTGGCTAGATACATAGAATCGTTCTTGTAGAAAAGATAAGCTGAACTTACAGCTAATACTGCGCCAATCAGACGCAAATAAATACCTACTGTACTTGCAAATTCCTGAATTATAATTAGTGTCCATGGAAAAGTAGAGCTTGCGAAGTTTTCAGGAACTTGGATAGCAGCAGGAAGTTGACCAATGTTTGGAATGAAATGGTAAAGAAAAATGCCACTAAATATAGCATGATAAAGTGTATAGAGCAAGAAAATTATTGAAACGAAAATTAGAGCTTTTTTCAATAATGACGCTTTGTCTCTAAACATTAAATTTCAGCCCTTCTTCAATCTTCATTGTCAACATGTTGTCGGGTTTCCAGTTGGCGGCTATTTTCGTTGAGGTTTATTTTCTTTAAATCCTCCTTCAATAGCTAGTCTTTTTTTGGGATTTATCAAGTAGTATAGCCGACTGATGATGGATATCACTGTAGAGATTACTATTCCATGATTTACTATAGTATAAGTCAATTGATTTGGAAAGAGTAATGTTAGCCCTATGCCTGCAAAAAGAAGGCTGCCATAATACTTGCCCATTGGATCATAGACCGTACGTTTCGATAACAAGCTAGTTATAACAAATTGCAGATACATGACGAGTACTAACAGCAGAATCCAATTTGAATACCAGCCTAAGTTGATAAATACTCCAAAAAGCCCAAAAATTAAAACAAAATCTACTGTCGCATCAAAATAAGCTCCAAACTTTGATGTTACACCTAATTTTCTTGCTGCATAACCATCTGCCAAGTCGCTGCCTAGTGCTATGAGAAAGAGAACACAAGCTATAGGAATGAACCCTTGGTTCAAGGAATAGGCTAAATGAGGTAAAATTACTAATCGAAGACTTGTTATTAAGCTAGGAAGATGATCTAAGAAATCTGCTGAAAATGGATTTACAGTTCTTTTCTTTGTTGGAGACAAATCCACTGATAACACGTCTTCTGAGATTTTTTTAGGTTAAGTATTCAGTTTATCTCTTTGGCAGTTTGTTCTGCAATTTCTGCTGCGCTATTGCCGCCTTCATTTGGTGCCAGGCTGTACAATAATAGAGATTCGATGATTGTTCCATTATGTGATTCCAGCAAGTTTTCGAAGATTTGTTGACTTTGTTCTGCGGACCCAGCACCCAAGGTAATTGCCACTGTTTCAATTGCTCCGAGTTCTCCAATTCTTTCTAGATGGCGAGTAGTTGGAGTGTCCGGATTAAAACCGTAGGTGTTACTGGAAACCACTAAAAGGTCATATTTTGAAAGATCTGTTGGAGCTTCAATACTTGGCGTGGCGATTTCTACTCTCCAATCATTTGCTACCAGACCATCGGCAAAAGCATAAGCGACATCATGTGAGAAAGAGCTTAGACCTGGATGATAAAGAACTAATGCAATCTTATTGCCCGCAGGATTTTTAACTACTAGCTCAGTGATGACATCATTATTCATTCCAAAGCTTGCATATACCAAGAGAGAGACAGAGACTATAGCTAATACCAAAAATGTGATTAATAAAATTCTTTTCCATCTTTTTTGTGGCCAAAGCTTCAAGAGATCACCAAACATAACGTCGTTATAGTCTCTTAATAAGGTTCTGTAAAACAAAACCGAAACAGAATGAAACAATAATAAATTCGATACCCTGTTAGAATTTAGATATGGTTAAGTTAGAACATTAAAAAACAGTATTAGATTTTACGTTGCTTACAACTTTCAGCTATGTACTTGTCAAAATTGTAACTCCTGAGCTTTTATTTGTCAATAATTCTTGAGTCAATTATTCTTTACAAATACCCATTTTAGGCTGAATTATGCTAGTATTATTGGGAAATAGCATGAGCAAGACCTTGGTCCTAATGCTGTTTGCCCTGTTAGTGTTGTCTGGTTTTGTTATGGTTAATTCTGCATTTGCACAGTCTGTCCCAGAGTTCACAATGAAGTTTGAAGCTCATCCTTACGATGTGCCAACAACTTATGGAGTAGACCAGTACACGGGGAAGAACATAACAATCGAAGAAGGCTATCATGTTAGAAACGAAACCATTATTTTCACCATAAAAAACCAGCCCGTCTCTAATTTATTCTACAATATTCGTTACAAGGGTCATTTCGGAGAATCTTGGACTGAATATTACTCTGATTATAACTACTATTCCTCCTCCGGTGACCTTGTTCCTCAGTCAAGTTCTGGGTACACGGTGATAACTATTCCAGCATTCTATCCTTTTTTTAATGGAGCGGAAATAGATTTTCAAGTTCAAGCTGTACAGTATGAATATGTTCAAGTCTTTGTTAGTGACCACCCTCTAGCTCCTCCACCAATTAGTGAAATTGGACATTATGAGGATCGTTTTACTTTGAGTGGTATGAGCGGATGGAGCAGCACACAGACTATGATTTTTCCTTTGATTCTTCCAAATGTAACGCTTCTGTTGCCTGAGAATGCTGTTTTTAACACTTCTACTGTTCAATTGGATTTTGTGGTTGATAGACCAGTTTCTCAAATCGAGTATTGTCTTGATGGTAAAGCAAATGTGACTGTTGTTGGAAATACAACTTTAACTGGGTTGGCAAGAGGATATCATAATGTTACGGTTTATGCAATGGATGAAGCTGGGAACACTGGAGCATCCGAAACAATTTTCTTCAATGTGGAAGTAGAAGATTCTTTTCCTGTTTTGCCTATGGCTTTAGTTTTGATTGCGGTGATAGTGGCGCTGTTGTTTTGGTTGGCTTGGGCTTACTAGTTTACCGAATTAAAAAAATAGCATTGATTAGAGAAGGATGAATGTGCAAGTAAAAAAACGTGATAAAAGGAGTGAGTCTAATTAGATAAAAAATTGGTTGGAGCATTCGTGGTGACCCTATTAGCCCTAGTTTTCACAGTTAGCTCAAGTCACTACACATCTAATCAATCAGACCAAAACAGTGATCCTTCTCCAACACCCACCCCTACTCCTACACCATCTCCAGAACCAACACAAACATCTACATCAACACTAACACCAACTCCATCTCCAACACCAGATCAAAATGAAAAGCCAATCTATGATGTTAGGATTATCGAGTTCGAATGGACAAGCGATTGGGTGAAAGGGCCAGTTCCTGGTGATTGGCGTTTTCGAAACTTCATTACTCCAATTCAAAATTTTGGAGATATTGATGTAGATGGGCTGACTGTGGAAGTTAGAATTATAGCAAATAATAGTGAGCTTGAAACTGGCACAGCTATTCTTTATGGAACCCTTGAGGGGGTGCTTTATGGAGGGGAAAGTAGGGAACTTATTGGAAGAGTCAATATAGTATTAGATGAATTGGAACAAGCTAGCGGAGAGTGGAGTAATAAGATTATAGTAATGTTGGATGATTTGGTTTTATATGAGTTATCGATTCCTTAATTTTTTATAGTAATTCGTTTTGAGAGATTTTTCTACTAATATAGGATCCTATCCCCAGCTTTGGTTAATTGAATAATTATTTAACTAAAAGTAAGCAAAAACTTACTTTTTTAGTAAACAATTTACTTGAAACCTCGAAAATAATATAACTCCAGATTGTAACATGCGTTTTTTTCCTATACCTTTGAGCGTGCCTTGAGGTATTCTTGAGCACCCTCAGGTCTCCTACGTTAAAATCGTCGTCGTCGGGGATTAAAATTTAATGCTAAACTCATAGAAGAAATCACGGCCGAAACAGAAACCACGTAAAACAACGCCACTAAAAAAAGTCATTATTCTAAATTCTACCGGTGCCGTCATCATTCTCCAACAAACGGGAGATAGCGGGCATCCTAAACTTAACTCTGATTCGGATTCTAAAAAGCGGCTTTCAGATACTGCGCATCGTCGTTTTTTTAATAGAACACGCTTTATTCTAACCAATTTCTGGATTTGAAAAGGGTTCTACCTACCAATTCCAGTTTTAAACAGTCTTCATAGGGACACATCTCAACACATCGCAAGCATAACATACACATTGAAGTTTCTATCCTCCCACCTTTCTTCTCGTAAACTTCCACCACCTGTGGCGGACAAACCCGCTTGCAAATTCCACATTTAGTACATTTCTCTTCAACCTTGTATAAGTGGAGCAGAGGCGCCCATCTGAAGGCTCGAAACCTGTTAACTACAGCCAACGATATTCCTGTAGGGCAAAATCGACACCAGAAACGCCTCACCTTAAACGAAGCAGCCACAGCAAGAGCCACAAACGTGAAGGCTACAGGAAAGGTGAAACCGGACCCGTAAAATAGAGCCGCTATCTCCCCCACATAAGGAAAACTAAAGGTTACCCCTTGGAACTCAAACAACGCTCCGAAAGGCGGATTAAATGGCAATATCAACGTTTCCAGGGGCGACAAAAAAAGAAACAAATACCTAAACGGAGGATAAAACTGCAAGCGCATAACAAACTCAACAAACTCCTGAGAAGGCAAAACAGGGTTCATATAGAAAAGCACCAACACCGATGAAGCGATAACCAACGCAACAATATACTTAAGCTTATGCAAAGCCATGTTCAATCTCTCAGAGAGAACCCAATGCCGACCCTTGAAAGCACGACGCAACAAAGTAATCAAATCCATATACAGCCCAAAGGGACAAATCCACCCACAGAAAAACCTGCCAAGAACAAGCGTAGCCCCAAAAATAACAAGTAACAGCAGAACCTTATCCATCCCTATCGTTGCAAGCTCATAAACAACAAGCAAGAATACAACTTGCACAACCAGCCTAAGATGGCTCACCCTTCTACTTTTATCTTTTAAAATGTGCATCCCCCTCACAGCCACCTTCTTATTTTATAGGCTCCAGTTTGCCAGACTATATCTATTTATTAATAATAGCCGTTGTGGTCATCGTTGTTGCAGTGCGGTCTTGCTGGTCTGCTTCAAGAAAAGCAAACACTGAGCAATTCTTGTTGTTTGATATGTGGGATATGTGAGATATGTAAGTAGTTAAGAGAGAAAGAAAGAGAAAGAGAAGAAGAGTAGAGGTAAGTAGAAGAAAGGGTTTGGGTTTGGGGATTAAATTTTAATGCAAAAAAAGAAAAAGGGAGTTTTTTGGAGTTTGTTTATCTTTTTCTAAGCATCAGGATTAGTACTGCGCCGACTACTAGGATTGCGATTATGATTCCAATGATTCCGGGTAGAATGTATATGTCAGCTAGAGACTCGGGCCTTGGAGTAGGTTCCGGAGTGGATGCGGGCGCTTCTTCAACATAAATTGCTGTTTCTGTGAATGAACCGTAGTAGGCTTTGGAGCCTGCGAATGTAGCGTAAATAGTGTATTCACCGGGTACTGGAGGAGTGAATGTTAGCTTATAGAAGCCGCTATCATCACTTGTGGTTGTGCCGACGTCGTAGTAGTTGTCGTTGGGGTCAAGTACACTGATGGTGACGTCAACACCCATGACTTCTGCTGGACGCGCAAACTGTTTGTATACGTATAACATCCATTCACTCTGGTTGTCGTCGCAAACTGCGGGAACACCGTTCGGGAATCTTGCTGTTCTTGCGTATTCCTGAGTGCCTGGTGAGATGTCAGTTACTAGGCCTTCTACTACGACAGTAGCGCCTTCAACTGAAACCTTTGGAGACGCTGATACTGTGGTGGCGCTTGGTCCTTTGCCTATGCCGTAAATGCGCATGTCATACGTGTCCAAGGTTGTTATGATGCTGTCGCCAATCTTGGCGTGTCCACCCCAGTCAGAACCGCGGAATAGTCCGTCAGCTCTCCATATGACCTCGCCAGTTGTGGCGTTGAGGCAGACCATTGGTGCTCCACGTGGCATAGGATCAACTGGAGAGTGCTCGCTGTGACGGCAATATATCTTGCCATCAACAATGAAGTCAATGCGGACGTTCCAGTTGTTGCTCCATAGGATTTGATTGTTAGGATCTACTACGGCGTAAGTCCATAGTTTGTTGCCGTTGGTGGCGTCGTAACATTCAACGGATCCTTTAGTGCCGTGGGTGTATAGTTTGCCTTCATGTATTACGCTCCAAGTTTCTAGGTAGCTCAAATAATATTCAGGTTCAGTTGGACCCCACAGGTAATTGCCGCTGTCAAGGTCGTAGCCGTAGGTTGTGAATTTTTCTTTTATGCGAATAATGAAGACTCTGTCGTCTCCTTGGCCGTAACGTCTGTATCCGACAGTTACGTTGCCTGCTGGTATGTCATAGGTTTTTTTGAACTTTAGTTCTCCTTCATGGCCTGGTTTTAGGTTTATAGCCCAGACTGTGAAGGGGGGATTGTTTAATGCTTCGCCGCCGAAGCCGTATGTGTCTCTGTAATACCCGCTTACGTAGTCAAGAGCAGCATAGTGTGCTGGGCTTCCAGGCAAATCTGTTGGTATAGGCACGTTCCATTGCATGCCGTTAATCCCTAGTGGAGTGGAATGTGTTTCGGCAACTGACGCTTGGGCGTCTATGACCTTTCCTTGGGGTCTCCAAGAACCCCATCCGGGGCTGTTTGGATTCTGGCCGTTGTAAGCGGTTATGACGGCTGTTGAGTTCCACATTGTCATATAGCCTCCGCCTATGTTGACTTGGTATCTTATTAGTTCACCTTTTGGGCCAACTACGGTGCTACCTCCGGGAACGTTTTCGAATGCGAATAGCCATCGTCCATCAACAGGGTCAAAAGCGTCCCATCTACTACCAGCGGTACCCCACAAGTATGCGAATACGCCGTGAACGTTGAATGAGTCCCAATACATTATTTGGGCAAAGGATAAGCTTCGCCGGTCTCCGTCAGGAGTTAACAGTGCTCTTTCCCATAGGGTTTCTCCAGTGTGGATATCCACGGCAACAACGTAGTTGTCAACGTTACCTCCTCCGAGGCTATTGAATTTGTTGTAGAATAATTTGCCATCTACTATTACGGAGCCGCTGAAGAAGCCTTCATAAGCATCTCCCATGTGGTAAGCATGGTTATCCATGTTTCCTCCAGCTAGACCCCCTGTGACCATTTCCTGTTCCCATAGTATATGCGCGGTCTCTGGTGCGTCGTCGTTGCCTTCAAGTTCGTTAGCTGCAAACCCAGCTAAGTACCCAGAGAATGTTTGACTGATTCCCAGCCAATTGCCTGAAATTGCTGACCATTCGTGAGCTTGCGCATCTATTGGGCGAGTCCAATATTCGGTTGGAAGTGGCACGCCTGGATATATGGGTACTGACTCAGTAGTTACCTCTAATTCTAGTATTTTGCTGTCGGCTGTTTCAAAGAATAGGTTCCTTGTGCTGTAGTTGTACCATTGCCCTGGGAAGTGTGTTTGAAGTGTATAAGTGCCTTCCACATCAGGTATAAATATGTCGCCGGTGCCGCCGGTTGAATCAGTCCTGTAAGGGCCTAACGTTTGAGTGTGACCGTCTGGGTCAGTGACTGTAACAGTCAAATCTTCCCATCCGTCCTGTGTTATCTGCAGCTGTTGAGTTATGCCGATGTGGAGTAGCACTTCTTGTCCAACACCAACAGGGTTGGGTGTAGCGCCAATGAATGGGTAGGATTCAGTTGAACCTACAATCTGAGCTTCAGAAGGCAAAGCAACAAGTGAAATGGCTATTGTAACCATCAATACAGTAGAAATCGCAATAGTTTTAGCTTTACTTTTCGAATGTACCATCTACTTTTCTCCTTTAAGTTTACAATAGTTTTGTTCTCGGCTCTAATCTAATATAATTTGTGACGATGCGAGCTCAGCAGAAATCACATCAAGGTATTGTAGTAAGCTGATTTTTTGGTTTCTAGTATTTCAAGAATTATCTTTTCTGTCTTTTCTCCAACACCTTTGATTTCTCTAAGCCTGTTTTTCATTGCGGACAAGGGTTTGTTCAACTGTGAGATTGCGTAGGCAGCGTAGCCAAAAGAGGAGCGTTTGCCCTCTAACCGCAGGAAATAGTCAAGGTGCTCCAGCATTACGACCACCAAATCGTTTTTTGATAAAAGTTCTCTGTAAAGAGTTGGAGGAATGCGCCTAGCGATCTTATACTTTATGGACAGCTCGTTATAAATCGAGTTAATTTTGCTGTAATAGTCTTCTGTTGCCTGTCCCCACTTGTTCGCTAAGTATATCTTCCCGTACTTTGATAAGAGCTCAGGATACATCTCTTTGAGTAAACTGCTGAAATGCTCTCTTTGTCTTCCATCTTTGAGGGTCATACCGCCGAAAATTACGAAGTCAACCCCAATTTCATGAGCTGCCCGCAATGTTTCCGCAATAATTTCTGGAGTATCAGTTATGAACGGGATAACAGGAAGGAGAAACATACCACATGCAATCCCGTTTCTCTTAAGAAAAGCAAGCGTTTTTAGGCGTTCGCTTGGAGGAGGAACGTGAGGCTCAAAGACCGCGCTTATTTCATCGTTTGTAGAGGAGAAACTGAAACTTACAATGGCTCTATTCTGCTGGTTGATCCGACTAAGCACATCAAGATCTCTCTCAACAAGCATGGATTTTGTAAGTACGTGCACTGGCCACTTGTATTCACGCAAAAGCTGTAGAACTCTCCGGGTTAACTGATACTTCTCTTCCACTGGCTGATAACTATCACCAACACCACCCCCTACCATAATGAAGCCTGGTTGCAGCTTGACGCGTCGTCCAATAGGCTTCAATTCTTTACGCAGAATTTCTACAGCATTTGTTTTAGCTACAACGTTCTCTCCAAAGACGCCGTCGACTTGATAGCGTTCTGAACGGCCATCACAGTACACGCAGTTGTGAGCGCAACCTCTATAGAGATTCATCCCATAACGTGAAATGAACCACGAATCAATTTTCTTATGCTTACGCAAGATTGATTTCGCTTTAACCTCTCGGATATTCACTTCTTCTGTACACTCTCTTTTTGTATCGATACTCGTCAACGTGCAAGAGATCCATTACTCGGATTGGCTCCTTTTTAACCAAGTTTCTGCATGCTCTATACGCTATCCAGTAAGAGTTTTGATTCCCGGTATCAACAAGTTCTTGTACTAACCCAAAAACCAGTTCTGGAAGATGCCTGGCCAAATCGCTTAAGTTGTTTCCTATGGATGTGCGTGGGTATTCGGAACTCTCTTTGAACAATTTTCTCAAGATGGAAAGAGAATATTCAGGGTTTTTGTAGAACCACCTGTTTTCCTTTACTGGTCGTAGAGTTTCGCCGACAAATCGGCGGATGTGTGGATTCTTGGATTTTGTAAGTTCCAGCAAATACTTTTTCATTTCGTCTGGCCATTTTTGGATGAGCTTGCGAAAGAACATTTGAGCGAACTCTCGCATATTCCAATCAGTGGATGATGCAGAAGCTTTGAAGAAGGGCATAACTTTCTCGTATTCTTCTATTCCATAAAATGAGAGGATGCCTAATGCTACGCCTTTGGCATGGGCATCTTTGCTTTTTTCAAACATTGCCTTACTGGTCTCGAATACGTTTGCATCTATTTCTACTAAACTCGAAAACAAGTATTTGCTTAGCACTTGAATAGTATAGACTATGCCGAAAGACACACGCTTGTTTTCTGGGATGTTATCATAGAGCTCTCCCAAGACGTTGGAGACGTGGGCTATTGCTTGAGCATATTTTCCTTGCAGAGTATTATCTATAATGTCATTTTTGATTTTTGTTTTTAAATCATTGTTGATGATTTGCAATTGCAGTCACTTGGCGAGTATGCTTCTTTTTTAGTGCGTATGGGAATATTAGACGTTCTATGTTTTTCTTTTTTTCTTTGATGCATTCTGGTTAACTATTTATTGGCAAAAACATAATTGCTATTCTTGACGGACAAGAATGAATGAAAAGGTAAAATTTTCAGCGTTCTTAATTATTGTTATTATAGTTAGCGTTATAACCACTTATGTTACAGACCTTGCCTTGGATTCAAATGCAGATTCGCAAAATGTCACTCCTCAGCCAACCCCGCATGATAGTGAAGAACCCTCAAATAACAAAATCTTTCCTTCATTTGAGTTATACTTAGACCCTCAGCCATCTGGTTCAAGAGTGACGGTAACTTCTGCAGTGGCGATTCAGGATTTAACAATAGCCTATCAATATACAAGCCTTAATGGAACAGCATATACGGAAGAGATTCCGTACGGCGATTATTATCCGACATGGAATCCTAATCACGTAATTGAACCAGGAGAAACACAATTCCAGTTTTATAGAATACCTCAGTCAATAATTTCTGCTTGTTCATCAACTAAAGCAAAATTTGATTCTGATGGTGACCTAATAGGCTACGAGTGGGATGTTTACCCTCAACTTTCAGTCACCGTCTACGGTTATAGCTAAAACATTTTTCTTAGGGTTTTTTCTATTTTGTCTCTTCTTTTTCTGTGTTTTTTTGTTATGACTATGTAGGCTATTATGGCATTAATGGATTTTTTCGTGAAAAGTAGCTTCAATACCCATTACATCTGGTGTGCCTGACTCAAGTTTTCCCAGAAATCGCCTTTGTTGTAATCCCGACCGCATTCCAACCCTAGAAGGGAAGTTTCTAAAACATTTTACCATAAGAGTTTTTAGGGGCTGACTCTACACTAAATGCTTGGAGTAGCAGTATCAGCTATGGAGATTACTAGAATCGTATTAGATGTAATGTCACCAGCTCAACATTCAATGGTTGATCTTGCGAAAAAACTGGAAGAGATTGATGGAGTTCTTCAGATCGATATCAATCTTTCAGAGCTTGAGAAGAATGTCGAGGATTTCAGAGTCACATTGGATGGTTTTGGTATTAACTACGAAAAGATAAGGGATGTCATCAAGGATTTTGGGGCTGTCATAAGAAATATTGACAACATGACCTTGAGGCAATATGTTCAACATACTGGTAATGATGGGCTTTCGGCTTCGTTGCTGGTCTTGGCTAAACATGTCGATCCTAAGACTGACAGTTTTGACCAGATATATCGCGAGTTCAATGATGCCCTGACGTGCATACGATCTAGAAGACGAGGGCGGCTGAGCAAACAATAATTCAACTACAGGCTGCTCATCCATTATCTGACAGAAAACATCGTCAGAAATGGAAGGGGCGCTTGTTCCAATTACTTTAGGTAGATGATTTGGGTAACCGTACAATTGAAGCTATTATCGGAAAAATGCATAAAATATCTGCTTTCTTAGTTCAGATTGTTAATGATGCCTTGCATGATGAAACGGCTAGGAGAGCCTTTGCCAACAATGCCTTCGATGGCGCATTAACCTTCCTTGGCATCCTTCTGGGAAATATGGTCTTGAATGATTTTCATCCTGTAACAGTTATCTATATAGGTTTGTCCACGTGCTTGGCTATCGGTATGTCGGGGGCGTTTGGAAGATACCTCTCGGAGCGGGCTGAGCGGCGGGCGCTTCTACACAAACTGGAGAAAGATTTGTTAACCAACTTGTGCGACACCAGCATAGAACGAGAAGGCAGAGAGAAGACTGTTATAATATCCTTGATAGATGGTTTGACACCGGCTTTAGCCGCAGTTGTTCCCTTGAGTCCCTTTTTCCTTGCTCAAGCTTCTGTTATTCCTGTCAATGTAAGTATCGTAGCGTCTTTCGCTCTGGTGTTTATCGTCCTCTTTGGATTGGGCATGTTCCTTGGTAAAACATCTGAGGAGAATGTTCTTCTGTATGGTGGGGTGACTGTCGCGGTTGGATTAGTTACGAGCCTGATAATCCTATCAGTCAGTATCTCATTCCACTAGTTGTGCACGCGGCGCTATCCTATCTTGACCTGCCTACTGGGAACCGAACCTTGTCGGGATATTTATTGAACATTTGCAGAATATCTTCCGTTATCTCAGTTACTATTACATACTGTTCTTTTGGATCAACAGGAAAAGTAACCCTAAACTCAATCCAACTCCCAGCGGGTATAAGGTTAAAGTTAATATCAATGAAAGGTTCATCCGTTATATGATAGGTTTTTACAGCTTTTTCATATCTTTCACGAATGGTTTCAAGTTTATCTTTCAATCTGTCATGAATGATTTTTTCCACCTCTGCTTTCACAAAAGGAAAATCAGTCTCGTATGTCAAGTCAAAAGGTACATCCACCCAGACATAAGGCACATCCTTGGTGAAGTTGGAGACGGGCTCAGATAACAGCAGGGAATTTGGCAGGGTTATGACCCTTCCGCTTGGCAAATCGCTTGCTGTGAATTCGCCACCTATTTCAAAAATCTTGGTTCTCATAGGATTAATATCAACTACATATCCCTTGAAGTTTCCCACTCTAATTCTATCACCTTCTCGGTATACTCTTCCTAAAGTAATGTAAACCCAACCCACTAAATTCAGAATAGGAGATTGAAAAATCAAAGTAAATGCGACTGCAATAATACCCAGAGAGATACCAACTGCAACAAAGTTCTCCTGGAAAACGAAGAATATCGCAATAGCTGCGCCTGCGAAAGGTAATGAATTATCTTTCGAATTGTGGCGTCCCCAACTAGCTTGCTTGCGATGTAAGCAAGAATTATTGCACTGACCACGATTATGATTGTACTAGCAATATGAGTAAGCGTAGTTGTCCAATTCAGGAAATCTTGAAGTAGCCCAACTGCTTGCAGAAGAACAATTGCAACAAAAGCTAATATCATTATGGAGAAAACACTCTTTCTCATTGTTATCCTAAAATGGAATTAGTTTCAATGATATTTTAGATTTTTCAACTTTCATCTAGTGATTTTGCCAAAATATTTAGGGATTAGAAGCAAATAAAAGTGGGAAATTTGGGGGCGTCTATTGAGCCCCATTTGATTTTAGCATTACGCTTATTGCTATTTTGCCTTCGGAGCTTTTAGATAGATTTTGAGTTGGCCTTTTTTCACTTTTAGCTTTACCGTTTTGTTCGTTTTGCCTATTGCGGATACAGCTAGCAAATTTCGTATTCCACCCTTTCGAACGCCCAAAACTAGTTCTGCAGCTTCGCTTGTGAGCTCAACTTCAAAATGAGTAATCTTCCAGCTGGAAGAATCGATAATAACTTCTTTAACTTCGCCTACAGTTAAATTTTCACAGATAACTTTCTTCCATCGAATATCTTTATATTTAATCGCCATATAAACCACGAGATTAGCTTTTGTTTGTCAAAAGTATAAAAATTTTTACCTACCCCTAAAAATTAAGAAAATAAAAAAGAGTGAAAGGCGAAGCTTGCATAAACACTGATAACATGCGCTCTTGCGCCAAATGGTCAAAAAAGGTAATTCATTTTTCATATTATTGATATGTCAAGCCCATGCGCTTCATAAAATCAAGAACCCTCTCGTACTCTCTAATGTACGATTTCCCCTTCTCCGTCAATTTCAAAGAAATTTCATCTTCAATCAAACCAAGTTCAACCATTTCGGTAATGTAATGTTTTAAACGCTCAAACATAACCGAGCATACTTTTGCCAGTGAAATTCCAGACAAAGATTTACTCACTTATTGTGAGTGCGCGTTAAATACCACGTGCATTTCAATAAACATCAGCAGTCTATAGGAGGAATAGAATTGAATAAAAAAATATTGATTGCAATAATAGTCATAGTCACGCTTTCGGTCGCTGGAACAATTGCTCTAAACGCATTCATGCCTAAGAATAACATATCAATTCCCACGCAAACCGAAGCAACCGTTACTAGCGAAGTTGGCGGGCATTATGAGAGCGAAAGTGGTCTGTACTACATTGAAGGAACCCTCGAAAACAGCGGAAAGAAAGACGCAAAGAACGTCGCCATTGACGTCACACTTTTCAAGCTATCGATAAGCGCCAACGATGAAGAGATAAAACGAGAGACAGTAAACATAGGAGACATCCCAGCCGAGACCTCAAAGAATGTGAACTTCACCATTTCATTGCCAAAAGACTTGGGTGAAGTTAGAGGTCAATGGAACATCACCTGGGATTAACAGCTGCGAAAAAGCGCGCGTCTTAGCTTTTTTTAGATACTCCAATTCTTTATTCTCTAAAAAACATGTCTTAAATCGTAACATCGCGAGCTATTTTTTTCCTAATTGGAAAGTCTTCATCCCGTGTTCAGTGGAATTGTGCTCATCTTGACAGTAATTTTTTTTCTACTTGAATTTTTATAGGGTGGTTAAGCAAGTAGACAAGTAAACAAGCGAGCATGTATATGTAAGCAAGAGAATGTACCCCCTAAAGATTAAAATTTAAGCCAACAAAACACTGGAAAATCCTATGATAAACTCAAGTAAAAGCTTGAAACATCACCCGCAAAGCTTTCCCTTTTTTATAACTTAATGGAATCTGCATTAAACAATTACCGAGAATGGGAAGTGTCCGTGCAAAAAATGAGTACTTTAATAATTTACCAAGTGCAAAAACAATATTATGAAGACTTGGAAATCTGTTTTGAAATTAGATACGGTTGATTGGTTATTAGAGGAAAATAATCCTTCGGTTAGATATTTTGCCTTAACAGATCTCTTGGGCAAACACTTTTCGGATGATGATGCAAAAGCTGCAAAGGTTGAAATTATGAAAGTTGGACCGGTTCCCAAGATCTTGGCGAGACAAAATGTTAAAGGATATTGGATGGGTCCTGATAGATTCTATTCTGCTAAATATAAGGGGGCTGTTTGGCAACTAATTATTTTAGCTGAGTTGGGAGCCGATGGAGATGATGAAAGGGTTAGAAAAGCCTGCGAGTTCATCCTAGAAAACTCTCAGGATCGTGAGAGTGGGGGTTTTTCCATTTGGCACAGTGCGCGAAAAGGAGGAGGCAGGCATAGTGGAGTTATTCCTTGCTTAACTGGAAATATGGTCTGGTGCCTAATAAGATTTGGATATTTAAATGATCCCAGAGTAGAGGGAGGAATAGAGTGGATTACAACTTATCAGAGATTTGATGACGGGATTTATAATAGACCCAAAGGTTGGCCTTATGATAAGACGGCTGGCAGCTGTTTTGGAAAGCATTCTTGTCATATGGGTGTAGTGAAAACACTAAAGGCTTTGGCTGAGATCCCAGTTGAGAAGAGATCAAAAAAAGTTACAGCCACTATTGAAAAAAGTGTTGATTATTTATTAAAACATCATGTTTTCAAGAGAAGTCATGATTTGACTCGAGTGTCAAAATCTGGTTGGCTTCGTTTTGGCTTTCCTCTCATGTATCAAGATGATGTGCTTGAGATATTAGGGATCTTAACCAGACTTGGATGTAAAGATGAGCGAATGCAAGAGGCTGTTGATTTGGTTGTTTCTAAACAGGATGCTGACGGTCGGTGGAAGTTGGAAAATACTTACAATGGGCGTTTCCACATAAACATTGAGACGAAGGGAAAACCCAGTAAATGGATTACTTTGAACGCACTAAGTATGTTAAAGCGTTATTATTCATAATATATCTGGGTTTCATGTTAGGGCTGCTGGGGTTTGCACCCCCACCACAGTGGAGATATCACCCGTTTATTTTCCCGCAAACTCCCCTTTTTTGTTTAAACTAGTGCGTTTCATATAATTTTATAAGTGAATGAAATAGAATACGTGAATTGTTTGGAGAATGAACACAAAAGAAGTTGCGTTGACTATCGCTTTGGCTGGCGTTTCCTTAGTTCTGAATCCACGCTTGTCTGGACTAGCTATTCCTTCTTTTTTCCCTGGATTGTGGTTTTATTTCTGGGAAATACCGATATTGATAGCCCTATTTTTGTTAGGTTTTAAGTATGCAATTTCAATTGCGTTAGGTAATGGTTTTGTTCTAATTTTGTTCTGGGGTCCTGGGTTTAATAATCCTCTATTAAATCTTCTTTCAGCACTATCTACGGTTTTTGGAGTTTATTTTGCTCGTAAACTCCTGATCAGGAAGTATTTTCAGGAAAGAGGTATATCAAGATCAAAGGAAGTGATTGTTTGCACAGCTTCCGCAATGTTGCTTCGACTTGCGATAATGATGCCCGCTGTCTTTTTTTATGCAGGGTTCTTTATCCTATACGAAGTTATTATCATGCTAATTCCATTCTTGATAATATATGACATAATAATTGTAGCATACACTGTACCTTTGGCTTATTTAATTGAAAAAAGGGTTGAGAAAAACTGGTATAGGTTCAACAGCTGAAGAAGGATGGCAGGTTCAATCATTTCGAAAATATTTTGAGAATTTTTAGTCGTCAGCTAGTTTCCAGGAGTCGTTTCAGAAACTAAAAACTCTTCAAGTACCTTATTAAATTTGTCAGTTTCTTTGTATGTTATGAAGTATGCGTCTTTGAAAATGTGGACTCTTGAATTTGGGATCGTCTTCAGCAATTCAAGATTTTCTTTGGGGCTAGAGCTTTTTTCGGCTTGAAGAATTAATGTGGGAATCGTGATCTTGTTAAGTAATGGTCTAACTTCTGTGTCCATTATTATCCTAGTGTTAATGAGAAGTGTTGGCTTAACTAAAGTGGGTATTACTTTAACTAAATTCTGGTCTTCAACATATGTTCTTTTGCCAAAGTTGGTTGTCATCTGTTCGAGGATTTTTTTGCATCCCCAAGATGGATTTTGGAAAGCCATTGCCCAAAAAGTGTCAATTTTCTTCTGTTCAAGGGGGTCATGGGCTTTTCGTATGAGTGGCGTTGCAAATAATCCTAACTTACTTACTTTTCCTTGATTTTTGGCTAAGTAATCGATGGCTATGAGGCCCCCGAGACCTGAGCCTACCATATAGAGATTCTGGGATGTCTGGTCATCAATTATTGATTTCAAGATTTTTGAGTATAGCTTGAAAGTGTATTCTAAGGGAGCCTTTCCGGGAATTATGGTTTCTGATAAATCCATTACTATTACTTTGTATTTCTGGGAAAAATAGGCGATTTGAGGCATGAAATACCAAGATTCACCCAAAAAAAGGATGGCTTGCTGGCCTTCTCCATAAGTGAAGTAAGCAAATCTTACTTCATCTTTTTTCATTGGTATTTTCTTTCTAATTTTCTTTCTAATTCTCTCTGTAATT
>Ga0209742_10000583_pt1 | contig 18890 bp, 19 predicted proteins | sample DeeMarSeWOR38_10_FD_187462 | JGI IMG/M metagenome (GOLD analysis project Ga0209742, IMG submission 187462) | Marine sediment microbial communities from White Oak River estuary, North Carolina - WOR-3-8_10 (SPAdes) (version 2) | ecosystem: Environmental > Aquatic > Marine > Intertidal zone >... | reverse complement strand
TTCAAAGAGTTCGCCTCGAACCGAATCAAGAAATTCTTTCGGATCTTTGAGTTCCTGCAGCCACTGCACAAGTTGCTTCAGCCCTTTAAAAACCTTGGCATCCTCCTTGCTGATAGCTTGGCCTTCCTTGTAGGCCCAGTGTGCCGCCACGCCTTCCTGGGCCACCCGATCCATCTCACGGGTGCGGATCTGCACCTCCATGAATTCGCCATAGGGGCCAATAACCGTAGTATGCATTGACTGATAGTTATTGGCCTTGGGAGTACTGATAAAATCCTTGATACGTCCTGGCACCGGTGGCCAGTTTGCATGGACCACACCTAATGTTTCGTAACATTCCGTGATCGTATCAACAATGATCCTGAAGGCGACTTTGTCATAAACCTTCTCAAGGGGAATATTCTGGGCAATGATCTTTTTATAAATTGAGAACAAGTGCTTGGGGCGTCCAATTATCTCGCACCTTGTCAAGTTGATTTCGGCAAGTTTCTTCTGCAGGATACCTATGACTTCCTTGACATAATTTTCCCGGTCCGCTGTGGAGCTTTCGATCCTGGCTGTCAGATCAGCATATTCATCCGGATAGAGAAATTTGAAGGCCAGGTCCTCAAGCTCCCTTTTCATCCAGTCAATACCAAGCCGGCTGGCTAACGGGGCATAAAGCTCCAGGGTCTCCTGGGCCAATTCCACCCGGCGCTCCTTTTCATCAAGAATATATGAACGCATATCATGCAGCCGGTCAGCAAGCTTGACCAATAATACCCTGATATCCGAGGCCATTGCCAACAGCAGTTTTCTGATGTTTTCCGCCTGGTAAGTGAGCTTGCTGTTGAATTGTACATTGGTGATCTTGGTGGCACCACGGATTATAGTGGCTACATCTTTGCCAAACTCTTCTTCGACCTCCTTGATGGAAAGCGATGGGTCCTGTTTAAGCACACCATGCAGCAGACCGGAAATTACCGTCTGCAGGTCAAGCTTCATGGTAAGCAGAATTTCAGTGACTGAAAGAAGGTGGGCTATATATGGCTCCCCAGAAGTTGGGTGTACCTGGTCCGCGTGCACCTTTCCTGCAAAATGATACGCCTTTTCCAGGGGCTCGAGGTCAACGTCATGGAGGTAGTCTGCAGCAAGTTCTTTTATATCATTAAAACTGGGCATTGTTTTATTGAGTTTTAGAAATCCTGAATTTTACATTTTGAATTTTGAATACAAATCCGTCGTTAATTTATTTTCCGGCTGCATTCAGTACATCACGGACAGAGCTGACGATCTCTGCCACCACCTTATCAAGTGACAGGCTTTGTGTTTTGCCGTCAGCTCTTGTCCGGATCTCAACCTCACCTTCCTGAGCAAAACGTTTCCCGACGGTAATCCGATAAGGAATGCCGATGAGGTCTGCATCCTTGAACTTGATACCGGGCCGCTCATCACGATCATCGATTAAAACCTCTATCCCCACGTGTTGCAATTTCTCATATAAGGATTCTGCAGCAGAGCTTATTTCTTCATTTTTAGGATCAAGATTCAAAATAATGGCCTGCAACGGTGCCAGAGGCAGTGGGAATATAATACCATTCTTGTCATGATTTTGTTCTATCGCTGCAGCAACCGTTCTGGAAACACCTATGCCGTAGCAGCCCATGATAAAATTCTGCTCTTCACTGCTGCTGTCCTGAAAGGTGGCCTTAAGTGCCTTACTATAGCTGTCGCCCAGTTTGAAAATATGCCCGACCTCGATGCCCTTGGTTAACTCAAGACCGCCACGGCAGGAGGGACACCTGTCCTGCTCGGTAATCTGCCTGAGATCGGCCACCTGAAAAACCTTAAAATCTCTTGCGAGATTTATATTCTGCATGTGAAAATTCTTTTCATTGGCGCCGGCAGTGAAATTTGTCATAACCGCCACCTCCTGGTCTGCTGCCACAGGTATATCCAGACCAACAGGGCCAAGGTAACCGCTGGGCACCCCGGTAATGTCAAAAACCTGTTTCTCCTCCGCCAGTTCTACTTCTACTGCACCTAACATATTCTTGAGCTTTACAGGCTGCACCTCATGGTCGCCCCGAACCAACACGGCTACAGGATCCCCGTCTGCAAGATAAACCATGGTTTTGACAAGTTCCTGTGGAGAAATGCCAAGAAAATCACAAACCACTTCAGCTTTTTTCTTTCCAGGTGTTTCGACTTTCTGCAGCGGCTGCAGTTCAATTTCCTTTTCGGTTTTTTCAGGTTCCGGTACTGCCGCCTTTTCCATATTAGCAGCATAGGAACAGTTCTTACATATTGCCAGGGTATCTTCACCTGTATCTGCAAGCACCATGAACTCGTGGGAAAAACTGCCGCCGATGGTTCCGGTATCAGCCTCAACAGCACGAAAAGACAGGCCGCACCGTTTGAAGATACGATGATACGCATCATACATTTTCTGATAGGTTAGCTCAGCGCCCTTCTCAGTCGCATCAAAGCTGTAACCATCCTTCATGATGAACTCACGGCCACGCATAAGGCCAAAACGCGGCCTGATCTCATCACGGAATTTTGTCTGGATCTGGTAGAGGTTGACGGGTAGATTCCTGTACGAATGTATCTCCCGGCGAACCAGGTCGGTAATTACCTCTTCATGGGTCGGCCCCAGGCAGCTTTCCCTGTCGTGACGGTCTGTAAAACGCAGCAGTTCCGGGCCATATTTTTCCCAGCGCCCTGATTCCTTCCAAAGGTCGGCAGGCTGCACCATGGGCATCAGCAGTTCCTGGGCTCCAGCCCGGTTCATCTCCTCGCGGACAATCTGCTCAACTTTACGTATAGCGGCCAGCCCCAGAGGCAAATATGTATAAACCCCTGATGTAAGCTTGCGGATAAAGCCTGCCCGCAGCAGAAGTCTGTGGCTTATTACCTCGGCCTCGGTCGGCGTTTCTTTTAGGGTTGGCAGCAGCAGTTCTGAATAACGCATTGTAGGTATCCTGTTCTCAAATAAAAAAGTTTATTTCTTTTCTTCAGCCATTGCATCAAGTTCATTAAGGAAAACTTCCAACAGTTCATTTTCAGCTACTTTTTTATAAAGCTTACCTTTCTTGAAAATTATTCCCACACCTTTGCCCCCTGCCACACCGATATCAGCCTCTTTGGCTTCCCCTGGACCGTTTACCACGCAACCCATAACAGCAATTTTCATTGGCGTTTCCATACGTTGAATATGGTGTTCAACTTCATCTGCCAGACTGAAAAGATTGACCTGGCAGCGGCCACAGGTCGGGCAGGAGATCAGTTCCGGGCCACGGTGCCTGATGTTTAAAGCACGCAACAGTTCGTATCCAACCCGGACTTCTTCCACCGGGTCCCGGGTCAGGGATATGCGAAAAGTGTCCCCTATCCCTTCATGCAGCAGAATACCCAGGGCCACACTTGATTTTACCGTACCGGCAATAAGTCCTCCGGCCTCGGTTACTCCTAGATGAAAGGGATAATCACAGCGTTTGGCCAAATGCTGATAGGCTTCAACCGTGGTGAGAGGATCAGATGATTTAATGGAAATCTTTATATCGTAAAAACCCTGCTTCTCAAGGAGTTGCACATTGCGCAAAGCACTTTCAGTCAGCGCAGCCGGAGTGGGATGTCCGTATTTTTTTAACAGATCCTTTTCAAGAGAACCGCTGTTCACTCCAACGCGAATGGGAACCCCGTGGGCCTTTGCCGCATTAACAACCTTGGCAAGTTTTTTAGGACCGCCAATATTGCCGGGATTTATCCTGATAGCCTGGGCACCATTTTCCATGCTCGCAACAGCCAGCCTGGCATCAAAGTGGATATCTGCAATGAGGGGTATTTCTATCTGATCCTGAATCGAGTGTATGGCTGCTGCTGCCGCCATATCGACCACGGCAACCCGGATAAGTTCGCAGCCTGCTGCTTCAAGGCGCTTAATCTGGGAAACGGTAGCCGCAACATCGCGGGTATCGGTATTGGTCATGGACTGTACCGATATGGGGGCGTCACCGCCTATTGGAAAAGTACCGACTTTGATCTGTCTTGTTTTGCGTCGCTTTATCATTATAATAGTTTGTGGTTCAAGGGTTCAAGGGTTCAAGGGTTCAAGGGTTCAAGGGTTCAAGGGTTCAAGGGTTCAAGGGTTCAAGGGAGAAATTGTAATTCATTAATTCAAATGGCAATTATTTTTTCTGCTGTATGATGGATGTTATCTTTCTGCCTGTCAATTAGCAGCAGTCTTTTACAACGATAATTGACGGTGTAATTTATGTGCCGAAATTTTTTAATTTGTGCATGCTGAATTCTTCATTTACCCAGATTCAGCTCCGCCTCCGAAGGCCTTATATATATAGGTTCAGCAACTGCAGGGTCAAGAAACTCTTCCTGCTGCCATTTTTCCAGAGCCAGCAAACCGATCGTGGCTGCCCTAGGGAAATATACCTGGGCCGGCACTACTTTAAGAAAATGGGCCAGTTTTTCCTGAAAAAGACCGCCATAGAAAGTTGCTCCGTCTCCCAACAGCACCACAGGTTCATCAATCCTTCCGCACAACTCATCAGGACTGATAACCAGATACTGCCCCTGAAGCCTTGGTATACCCTGATCATCGCATTTATAAAAACCACAATATACTTCTTTTTTTCTGGCATCAAGAACAGGGCAGATCAATATGTCTCCTGCTGCAAAAAGTTGTGCTGCCAGGCCGTCGAGGGTCCCTACTCCTATGAGTTTTGCACCGCCTGCCAGCACCAGGCCCTTTGCCGTTGCAAGTCCTATGCGCAGGCCGGTAAAACTTCCCGGCCCCAGGCTCACCGCCACAGCATCAATTGTTGGCCAGTCGATGCCGGTCTCCTGCAGAAGCCAATTAACTCCTGCCAACAGCCTGCGGGAATGGGTTTCGCCTGTCTGCAGAGAAAATTCCGCCAGGCATCGATCTTGAGAAACGAGCGCAACGCTGCCGCACAAGGTTGCAGTTTCCAGTGCCAGTATTACAGGCTTCTGTAATTCTCGTGTATACTTTCCCGTATGAGCCATGTTTCATTGCTTTGAAAGTTGTTTACTTTGAAAAAAGCGGGCACTTTAAAAATATCCTCTTTTTCTATAAGTTTTTTCATGCAGCCGGGCAGTGAAAAAAGAATGGCTTAACGATTCGGTTGATCACCCCCCATGGGGTACGACTTTCTGAAACGTCCATTCTTTTGAGCAGCAAAGGATAACAGTCATCAGCTGTTTTAAATTCGCTGATTATTATGCTGAAAGCGGAACAAGCGGCCGACTGACCTTACCTTTGATTTTTTTCTTTGGTCAAGCTGCCTGTCAATTATCAGCAGTCTTGTATGCTGATTATCATCGGCAGATTCACATGCCGACAAAAAAATGAGTACTGAAAAAATTCTCCAATAGCTTTAATGATCGGTCGAAAAAATCTTTTCCGCTTGAACTATGACCAATAAAAACAGTAATCCATCTCAGCCACTGAAGACCCTGACCAGGTCATTATAAAAAACAAAAATCATCAGGGTGCCCAACAGCACAAGACCAATCTGCTGCAGGATCTCCATGGTTCTCAGGTTAAGAGGTTTGCGCAAAATTGCCTCAACAGAGAAAAAAACAAGGTGTCCGCCATCAAGAATAGGAATAGGGAGGAGATTTAGAATCCCCAAATTCACGCTTAAGACCCCCATGAAGTATAAAAAGTTTATCCAGCCCGCCTCCATTCGTTCACCGGCAATTTTCGCGATAAGAATGGGGCCACCCAATTCAGAGGCAGGCACTACCTTCTGAATTATTTTTACCAGCCCCATGACTGTGAGGTACATCCAACTCCATGTCTGGCTGATGCCGGCCTGCAAGGATTTTATAAATCCTACTTTTTCATAGATAACCTCTTCTGACCTGGCAATTCCAATCAGATAGCGCTGGCCAACCTCTTCACCAAAGATATTTCGCGTTGTTTCCATACGGGGCGTTACAGCCACATCAAGGGTCTGATCCTCTCTTTGCAGGGTCAGGACAACCTTCTTTCCTTCACTGTCTTTTATAAGCAGGGACACATCTTCCCAGTGCCTGGTTTCGTGACCGTCTATAGCAAGAATGGTATCACCTTCCTGCAAGCCTGCCTCTGCAGCAGGTGTATCCTGGCCAATCCCGCCAATGGTCGTGGTATCAACTGGCTGGGGCAACCCTGCCACCAGGGCAATGATGAAAAAAAGCAACATGGCAAAGATGAGGTTAAATACAGGGCCACCTGCTACGATAAGGAAACGCTGCCATACAGGACGTGTGGCAAAGGAACGTTTAAGCTCTCCCGGTGACAGACGTTCTTCAGCCAACTCCCCGGGGTTTTCCCCAAACATTTTAACATAGCCGCCTAAGGGAAAGGCGCTGATCAGATACTCTGTTTCTCCATACTGTTTACTGATAAGCTTCGGCCCAAACCCCAAAGAAAATTTCAGGACCTTGACGCCAAAAAATTTGGCCCAAAGAAAATGCCCAAACTCATGCACAAAAATGAGTAAACCAAGGACAATGGCAAAGGAAATTAAAGTATTCATTCAGTTTCAAACCTCTATAATAACTGCCCGCAGACAAGAGACTGTAAAGCAGGTTTTGCTTCAGTCAGCTCTGATAGGCTGCTTTATCATATGCCGCACCACTTCAGCAGACGCAATCCTCGCCTGGCAATCGGCTTCCAAAATTTTTTCAATATCAGTATCATCTATATAATCCATGCTGGTTATGGTTTCAGCAACCACTTGCGGGATCTCAGGAAATTTCAGTTTCCCTTCAAGAAATGCCGCTACGGCAATTTCATTTGCCGCATTAAGCACAGTTGGCATACAGCCCCCTGCTCTACAGGCCTCGTAAGCAATCCGCAGCGCAGGGAACCGGACTGTGTCCGGTTTGAGAAAGCTCAGATTACTGCATTCCGTCAAGTTCAGACGGGAAAGGCCTGTATCAAGCCTTTCCGGGTAGGATAGAGCGTAGCTGATGGGTACCCGCATGTCTGGGATGCCAAGCTGGGCAACGACTGATCCATCAACAAATTCAACGAGCGAATGGACAATGGACTGAGGATGTACAAGGACTTCAATCTTGGCCAGGTCTATATCAAAAAGCCAACGCGCCTCTATAACTTCAAGCCCTTTATTCATCAAGGTCGCGGAATCAATCGAAATCTTACGGCCCATATCCCAATTGGGGTGAGCCAGGGCTTTTTCAGGTGTAACCTGCCAGAGACTTTCCTCTTCCAGGTTCAAGAAAGGCCCACCCGAAGCGGTAAGAATAATACGGGCTACATCCTCTTTTCGCCCAGCCTCAAGGGCCTGGGCAATTGCACTGTGCTCACTGTCAATGGGAAGCAGCCGCACCTGTTGTTTTTTTACTTCAGCCATAATGAGCCGCCCTGCCATAACAAGGGTTTCCTTGTTTGCCAGGGCAATATCCTTGCCGGACCTGATCGCGGCAAATGTTGGCAACAATCCTGCGGCTCCTACAATGGCGGAGACAACCATATCTGCTTCAGTTAGACAGGCCACCTGCTTATTGCCCTCTTGGCCCCAGGCGATTTCGGTTTGGCTGTCGGGCCCCAAAAGCGTCCTGAGCCTGACTGCTGCCTCCTCCTCAGCAACGGATACAACGCGCGGTGAAAACGCTTCAACCTGCTGCCTCAGCAGATCAATATTCCATCCAGCTGTCAAGCCAACCACGGTAAAGTATTCTGGAAAGCCTGCTGCAACTTTAAGAACATTCCTGCCAATGGAGCCGGTGGAACCGAGTATGACAATTTTCTTATGCTTCATGAATACATTACTTACAGTTTTTAGAGAACAGAGCAGAGTACGCCGGGCTAATTGTGTATTCCTTCCCTCAATATAAGCATCCTCTCTATTTTTGCCGCAGACTTGTCTGCTGATGCGAAGTTGCTGAAACTACTTCAACAGTAATGTATGCCCCCAGAAGATAACATAATACAGAGCAGGAGCTGTAAGCAGCAGGCTGTCACATCGGTCCAGTAATCCGCCATGTCCGGGCAATATCTGCCCTGAATCTTTTACCCCTGATACGCGCTTGATGAAAGATTCAATCAAATCTCCAATAATGCCGATCGCACTTAAAAGCAGGCCCAGGATTGCTACTGTAACAGGGTTGATCCCCTCAAAGAGAATAGCTGCCACCACGAGCCCTCCCAGCATGCCGCCGATAATTCCACCTACTGCTCCAGCTCTGGTCTTCCCTGGACTTAAAGCAGGATACAGCTTGGTTTTACCAACAGCCCGGCCAACATAATAAGCTCCGGTATCAGAAAAGGCTGTGACGGCTGTCAAAACCAGCAACCAGTAAATTCCCTGGGGTAAGGAGCGCAGCAGGATTAGGTGGGCGGAACAAAAACCTACGTAGAAAATACCAAACCAGAGCCTTGATATAAAGAACAGGCCATTATCCAGAGACGGATAGACAGCTATGGTAATAATGACCAAAATGAAAAGGGCCAGAAAAAGGCTGGAAATTATACCGGTGCTGCCCCACAGAGATGCTGCAACGAGGGGGAAAATGCCGAGTATAACGCCAGGGGTGATATGTTTTTGCTCGGCCCTGGGAGAACTCATGCGCAGAAATTCATACAGGGTTACACCGCCACCAAGTGTAATAACGAAGCAGAACAAAGGATATGTCCCTACAAGCAGCAATAAAAGCCAGCCTATGGCAAGGATAAGGCCCGTGACAATTCTGCCCATGGATCACTCCGCCTGCAACTGTTCGCTGGTTTGACCAAATCTTCTTTCCCGGTTCTGATAATACCTGATAGCCTCAATAAGATTATCTCCCTTGAAATCGGGCCACATGGTTTCAGTAATATAAAGCTCCGCATAAGACAACTGCCAAAGGAGAAAATTACTCAGCCGTGCCTCACCACCTGATCTGATGAGCAAATCAGGATCAGGCAGCCCTACGGTGTAAAGATGGGAAGCAAAAAGCTGTTCAGAAATATCTTCCGGATCAAACTGGCCCTTGACGCATTTTTCCGCCATTATACGGGCGGCCCGGACAATCTCGGAACGACTGCCATAACTCAACGCCAAATTCAGAACCAAACCTGGTTTATCGCCCGTTTTCATGGCCGTCTCGTGGATGGCCTCGGTAAGAATTTCCTGCACATCAGCCGGCATTTTTTCTATTTCGCCGATACACCGCAGAGAAATGTCATTTTCCAGCATACTTTGCAGTTCTGATTTGAGATAGGTCTTGAGCAGGGCCATAATGCTCTGGACCTCAAAGGAAGGCCTTTTCCAATTTTCGGTTGAAAAAGCATAGAGAGTGAGAACCTCCAGATTCAACTCTCTGGCAGTTCTTACAATATTTTTAACAGATTCTGTTCCTGCCTTATGCCCCATAATTCTTGGCAGATTGCGCTGTTTCGCCCATCTGCCGTTACCATCCATTATAATGGCAACATGTCGGGGCATCCTCTTTGGATCAAGAACCGGATTTTCAGGCATATCAGATCATTATACACTTCAGAGGATGAGCTAAACCTCCATGACTTCATTTTCTTTGTCAGCGGCCACTTCATCTATTTTTGCAATATACGAATCTGTTTCTTTCTGGGCCTCATCCTGAAGTTTGAATTGCTCGTCTTCTGAAATTTCTTTGTTTTTCTTTTGTTTCTTAAGGGTATCGATGGCATCACGGCGATGATTCCGGACAGCGACACGGTATTCCTCGGCAATCCTTTTCACGATCTTAACAAGTTCCTTACGTCTCTCTTCCGTCAGCTGCGGGATGTTAATACGGATGACTTTACCGTCATTTACCGGGGTCAGGCCCAGATCAGACTTCAAGATGGCCTTCTCAATACTTGACATTACCTGGGGATCCCAAGGCTGAATTACAATCTGACGGCTTTCCGGTATGGTCAAGCTACCTACCTGGTTCAACGGCATGGAGGAACCGTAGGCTTCAACCTTAATCCCGTCAAGAAGTGACAATGAAGCCCGGCCGGTGCGAATCTTGGTCAACTCCTGTTTAAAAGCTTCCAGGCTGTTATCCATTTTTTCAGCCATTTCCATGATTACTTCACTTGTCATCATACTCTCCTTTCGGTTAATTCCCGGCTGTTAAGTATATACCTTGGTGCCACAAATATTGTTTAATCCCCAGCTAGTGGACTATTGTGCCTATAGATTCACCGCACACTGCCTTTTTGATATTTGCGGGAATTTTCAAGTTCAAAACTATAATTGGTTTATTGTTTTCACGGGCGAGTGATATGGCAGCCGCATCCATAACTTTGAGGCTTTTCCTCAGGACATCAGTGTAGGTCAAGGAGTCAAACTTTACCGCATCCGGATGAGCCAGCGGGTCTTTATCATAGACACCATCCACTCTGGTCGCCTTGCATATAAGATCCGCTTCAATTTCCAGTGCCCTGATGACCGCTGCAGTATCAGTAGTAAAATAAGGCGTCCCGATCCCGGCGGCAAAAACCACCACTCTGCCCTTTTCAAGATGACGAATTGCCCGGCGGCGGATATAGGGTTCACAAACACTCGGCATGGGAAAAGCAGACATGACCCTGGTAACTATATTGTTACGTTCCAGGGCATCCTGCATTGCCAGGCTATTGATAACTGTTGCCAGCATACCCATGTTGTCCGCTGTACTTCTGTCCATTCCTTTAGAAGCACCTGCAACACCTCTGAAGATATTACCTGCCCCGATAACCAGCCCAACCTCTATACCCAGGTCCACTAAATGTTTTACTTCACCTGCAACATAGTTCAGAATTTCGGTGCTGATACCAAATTCGGTATCACCCATAAGGGCTTCACCGCTAAGCTTCAACAATACTCTTTTGTATGGTGCCTCGGCCATCTGTTTTTCCTTAAAGAAAGTTGCAGGCTGTTAGAAAAGATCTCCTGGGGCTTTAAGCTTCAGCACCAACCTGAAAACGGACAAATCTCTTCACCGTTATATTCTCTCCCATCTTTGCAATCAAGTCATTTAATAGGTCCTGAATACTCAGATCGGGATTTTTAACAAATTTCTGTTCCAACAGGCTGACCTCTGAGAAAAATTTATCCAGCTTGCCGGTAACCATTTTCTCGGCAATATTTTCAGGCTTGCCAGAATCCATGGCCTGCTTTTTGTAAATTTCAGCTTCCCGGGCCACCAATTCCTCAGGGATATCCTCACGTTTAACAGCAACAGGATTCATGGCCGCTATATGCATGGCAATTTCTCTGGCGAAATTCTGGAAATCATCTGTTTTGGCAACAAAGTCAGTTTCGCAGTTGACCTCTACCATAACCCCGAGTTTGCCGCCGGCATGGATATATGTTTGGACCACACCTTCGCTGGTGGAGCGACCGGCCCGCTTCTGCGCGACAGCCAAACCTTTCTGACGCAGAAAATCGACGGCCTTCTCCATATCACCTTCGGTTTCACCAAGTGCTTTTTTGCAGTCCATCATTCCCGCATTGGTTTTATCCCGAAGTTCTTTAACCATTTGACTAGTAATTTTCACAATTTTTCTCCTTTGCAAACATCCTATGTAACATGTTGGAACTATTATTATCTTTTCTGTCCACGATTTCAGTATCTGGGCCTGCTTCCTCTCGAAGAGGGGCTACAACTCTTCAAACCATTCTGGCTGTGACAGCATAAATAGCTTAGCCATATATCGTTTTTGATGAATCCTGAATCGGAAATGAACAGTTTTGCAGCAGTTAAAAACAGTCGCTAATCCAGTGAACTTGATTCTAGTTCTCGTCTTCGAGGTCTTCCTTCGTTTCCACTTCCTCGGGATTCTCTGCCATTGCCTGTTCAACCATCTCCTCAACAACAGCATCTTTTTCCTTCAACTGTGAGCGGCCGTCCAACACTGCATCTGCTATTGCTGAAGCGATCAACTTGATTGCCCTGATGGCATCATCATTGCCAGGAATAATATGGTCTATGCCCTCAGGATCGCAATTGGTATCTGCCAGGGCAACTACCGGGATATTGAGTTTATTGGCTTCCTTGACTGCGATCTGCTCTTTATTGGGATCTATAACAAAAACTACAGCCGGGAGGCTGCGCATATTCTTAATACCGCCAATATTGCGCTCTAGCTTAACCCGCTCCTTTTCCATCAGCAGTATTTCTTTCTTGGGAAACTTGTTAATGGAACCGTCTTCCTGCATTGCTTCAATGCTCTTTAACCTCTCAACCCCTTTCTTAATTGTCTGAAAATTGGTCAGAGTACCCCCCAGCCAGCGATGATTTATATAATACATACCACAACGGCTGGCTTCCTCTTTGATAATGGCCTGGGCCTGCCGTTTGGTACCTACTAAGAGGACATAACCGCCTTTGGAAGTTTCCTCGACAATATAATCATAGGCTTTTCTGAACAGCTTAATGGTTTTGTCAAGGTTGATAATATAGATCCCGTTGCGCGGCGCAAAAATATACGGTTTCATTTTTGGATTCCAACGCCGCGTCTGATGGCCGAAATGGAGCCCGGCCTCCAGCATCTGTTTCATGCTAATTGCTGACATACTTTTTCCTCCGATTTTTTTGGTTTTTTCCTCCACCCTTTGCCTCGCCCCAGTACAGGGGACCGAGAGGTCCTTTTTCAATAGGGTGTGTGTATTTAGAAATCGCTGCCGGCTTCCTGTTACTTACGCCTGCAGCCAGATCAACATAAAACGTGGTTGTATACCATTTGTGGTCTGGTTTTGCAAATGAATCTCAACTTTTTGTCCTGATCCCATTATTTGCGCCTGAGATTCCCGGCCCCTGTTAATATATGCTTAAGCCACTCAAAACCAAACTTCAATAAGGCCTCATCATCATGGGCCAGAGCTCTGCGCTGAGAGCTTTCAAGCTTGAACTGATCAAAAAGCTTCTGCTCATCAGCAAACCTGCGGAAACCATCTATATTGTAACAAACCATAAATGCCATTTGTTGACGTGGGCCTCCTGCGCCTTCGCCCTGCCAGGGGTTCTGCGCAAACAGGGTATCAACCTCTGCCCAGAGATCATTGACTGCATTATAATGCTGAACCTTTTGATCCCGAATCCAGGTTTTCACGGTCCATTCCTTTTTTTCCTGATGCCCAAGACAATAAGAATGATTGGTCATAAAGTAATAGTCTCGCGGCCTGCCTCTGGCCGGACTTCGATCAACAGCTCTTTCCAGCGGATAGGTCCTGCAGGCCGTCGGCCGGTCCTCATATACAGTACAGCCCTCCTTATCCAGAAAAGGACAGGTCTGCTCTCTGTTTTCTGACATCAGGAGCATGACAGCCGGGAAAAAAGGATGGCTGGAAGGTCCAAGACGCGTATGGCTTCGCACAAATTCCTCGGAAGAAATGGAGAGTCGCTTCTTTAACCTTATTATATCATACGGGTAGAGGATCAGGTCCAGTTTGCGGCAGCATGACATGTAACACTTCACATCCGGACCGCAGCGAAAATGAAAAGCGGAATTTCCCAACGGCTCCATACCCTCAGGAAATTCTTTTATAATGTCATCATTTTTGCTCATAGCTTTACATTTAATTCATCCGTTCATTACACGCACAAACATTTTACATCTATATTTATCTGCCTTTTTACTCAGCCGGGCAGGAAATAGAAATTATGGACCAATTTTTCACAACAAAAAACCGGTGTGAAAATACTTTCATACCGGTTTTGCTCAAGCAGTGTAAAACCCAGCCAGGGGGCCTTGCTAATTAATTGGTTGCAGCCTCGGTTTCCTCAGTAAAGTTTACCAGTTCTATAATAGCCATTGATGCTGCATCACCAGCCCTGTTGCCGGTACGAATTATACGGGTGTAGCCTCCGTTGCGATCCATATATTCTTCTTTCAGTTTGGTGAAAAGTTTATCGACAACCTTCTTGCTGCGAATAACAGCTAGAGCCTGCCTTCTGGCATGCAGGTCACCCCTCTTCGCCAGAGTAATCATTTTATCTGCCAGCTTTCTCAATTCCTTGGCTTTCGGCGTTGTTGTTACAATCCTCTCGTGTTCAAGCAGAGAAGTTACCATATTTCGCATCATGGCTTGCTGGTGGGAACTATTACGCCCAAGCCTTCTTCCGGCTTTTCTATGTCTCATCGGTATACACCTCGCTTAAATATTCTCTTCTTCTGCTTTGGCCTCAGTTGGCACCGGCGGTTCCCACTCGTCAATCTTCATGCCCAGAGACAAGTCCATCTCTTCAAGGAGTTGTTTTATCTCATTTAACGACTTGCGTCCAAAATTCTTGGTTTTCAGCATCTCAGCTTCTGTTCTTTGTACCAATTCACCAATGTAGGTAATATTGGCATTCTTCAAACAGTTCGCTGACCGGACAGAGAGTTCGAGATCCTCAACCGTGCGATAGAGATTTTCATTCAGCGGCGACTCTTCACTTTCTTCGACTTCCTCAATTTCGGGTTCTGCTTTTTCTTCGTCGAAATTAATGAATATCGTCATGTGTTCCTTGAGTATCTTAGACGCATATGCCAGAGCGTTTTCAGGTTTTATACTGCCATCTGTGCGAATTTCCAGGGTCAACTTATCATAATCGGTCTGTTGGCCGACTCGGGCCTGGGTCACAATATACTGCACTTTCTTGACAGGAGTAAAAATAGAATCGATGGGGATCACCCCTATGGGCTGATCATCAGTTTTATTCATCTCAGCCGGCCTGTATCCCTTGCCCCATTTCACTTCGAGTTCAGCTTCAAATTTTCCTTTACCGGTTATAGTGCAGATGTGCTGTTCCGGATTCATAATTTCCACTGAACCATCAGAGATTATATCAACAGCTGTTACAGGTCCCTTCTCTTTTTTACTGATTCGGACTGTTTGGCCATTCTCTGTATTAAGCTTGAGCCGTACTTCCTTAAGGTTCAGAATGATTTCAGTCACATCTTCCAGAATCCCCGGGATAGCGGTAAACTCATGCAATGCTCCTTCAATTCTGACAGAAGTAATTGCTGCACCCTGGATGGAAGAAAGAAGAATGCGGCGCAGGGAGTTTCCAATAGTAGTAGCAAATCCTCGCTCCAAAGGCTGACAGATAAATTTTCCGTACGACTCTGTATGACTACCCTTGTCAACTTCAAGTCGATCAGGCTGAATCAGCTCGGTCCAGTTCTTATAAAAGGGAGTTTCCTCAATAAGGTTTTCAGTCATGGTGGGTTTTTCCCTTAGTAAATGTTATTTAGAATAAAGTTCAACTATCAACTGTTCTTGAATCGGCATCGTAATTTCATGCCGTTCGGGCATGCTCTTAACGCTGCCCTGCAGATTGTCCCTGTCAAGTTCCAGCCAGCTTGGGACTCCCCGTCTGGCCACGGCATCAAGGCTCTCATTGATAGCTTGATTTTTTTTGCTCTTTTCTTTGACAGTAATTACGTCACCGACAGAAACCAGAAAGGAGGGAATATTCACTTTTTTAGCATTAACCTGCACATGATTATGCCTGATAATCTGCCGGGCCTGATTTCTTGAATTGGCAAAACCGAGACGAAACAGGGTATTGTCAAGGCGTCTTTCCAAAAACATTAAAAGGGTTTCACCGGTAACACCCTTTGCTGATTCCGCCATGGCAAAATATCTTCTAAACTGCCCTTCAAGCATGCCATAGATACGTTTTACCTTCTGCTTCTCACGCAGCTGTACCGCATAGTCCGAAACCTTACGAAAACGCATCTGCCCGTGCTGGCCCGGGGCATAGGCCCGTCTTTCGAACGAACACCTGTCCGAATAACACCTGTCACCCTTGAGAAAAAGTTTCAGATTTTCGCGTCTGCATTGTCTGCAGGATGCACCTGTATATCTGGCCAATTTATACCTCCATTCAAAATCAGATTGATCCAAACACCTCGGATAAATCTTTTGTATTTATACTCTTCGCCGCTTGGGTGGTTTGCAGCCGTTATGGGGCAAAGGCGTCACATCCGAGATCTTGCTTACATCAAAGCCCTCAACCTGAAGCGCCCTCAGAGCCGCCTCACGACCTGGCCCAGGCCCTTTCACTCTTACTTCCACTCTTCGCATACCTTGATCCATGGCTTTTTTTGCTGCCTCGGCAACAGCCTTCTGGGCAGCAAACGGGGTACTTTTACGCGAACCTTTGAAGCCAAGACAACCTGAGCTGGACCACGAAATCACGTCACCCTGTTTATCCGCTATGGTCACGATAGTATTGTTAAAAGTCGACTGGATATAGACGATTCCTTCCGGGATATTCTTCTTTTCTTTCTTTTTCGATCTCCCGGTATTTTTCTTCGGATCAGCCATAAATCTTTATCTCCCTAACTGCTACACCCGCTGGGTATATGTTTTTTTTAAAGACAATTTAAAAGTAATCGGCAGGTTTTTAATGCCGCAGGTTATTTTCTTTTGATCCCTGCACCGCGGCGAGGACCCTTTCTGGTCCTGGCATTGGTGCTTGTGCGCTGTCCCCTGCAGGGCAAACCTTTGCGATGTCGCAGGCCGCGGTAACACCCTGAATCCATCAAACGCTTAATGTCCATAGATACTTCACGTCGCCTGTCACCTTCAACATGGTATTTCTCTTCAAGAACTTTTCTGATATTTGCGACATCACCGTCAGTGAGGTCATCGCTATTTGTATCATAGGATAATCCCACCTCATCAAGAATCTTTCGAGCCGAAGTAAGCCCGACACCATGAATATATGTCAGTGCTCTCTCCATGTGTTTTTTCTTCGGTAAATCTACACCTGCTATTCTAGCCAAGACTCTATTCCTCCACTTACAATTTATCAGTTTTCAGGGCAAACTATCCCTGACGCTGTTTGTGTTTTTTGGTTTTACAAGAGACACGGACTACGCCTTTTCGCTTGTAGACTTTACAGTCACTGCACATTTTTTTTACCGAAGCTCTTACTTTCATTACATCACCTGTATTATAAATCTTAGTACCTACGATTTTTACTTGGTTTTTGCACGGAAGGTTATCCTGCCACGGGTCAGATCATACGGTGAAAGTTCAACCGTTACCCTGTCTCCAGGAAGAATTTTTATAAAATGCATGCGCATTTTTCCTGAAATATGAGCAAGCACCTTATGGCCGTTATCAAGTTCAACCCGAAACATTGCATTTGGTAATGGTTCGACAATCGTTCCTTCAACTTGAATAGCCTCTTCCTTAGGCATAGGCAGCAATCCTCTTTTTTTTATTATATTTCTGGTTAGTTACAGCATTACCCATGGTCAATAATGTCGTCTTGCCTTCCGATAAAGCGGGTTAATATACTACAACTCACCCATTTTTTACAATTGTTTTTTTACGCCAAATATATGTTGTCACTCAAAATCAACGGTCCATCCTCGGTCACGGCAACTGAATGCTCAAAATGTGCCGAGGGGGACTTATCCTTGGTTGTGACCGTCCATCCGTCTTTCAACACCTTGACTTCAAAGGTGCCGAGGTTAACCATTGGTTCAATGGCCAGGACCATACCGGCCATTATTCTCGGTGTTCTTTTGTTGTCGCTGCTGTAATTGGGTACTTCCGGTCCTTCGTGCAGAGAGGAACCAATCCCATGTCCGACAAACTGTTTCACCACCGAATAGCCGTCTTTTTCAACATGAGCCTGTATAGCTGCGGATATATCATTTATCCTGTTGCCAACCATTGCCTGCTCAATCCCCTTATAGAGCGACTCACGTGTCACCCTGATCAGGTTCGCCTTTGCTGCATCTATTTTGCCTATGGCAAGGGTCACCGCAGCGTCGCCGTAAAATCCCTTATAACGCACGCCAAAATCGATACTGACTATATCTCCCTCTGCAAGAATAACTTTCTTGGAGGGTATGCCGTGTACCACCTGTTCATTCAGCGAGATACAGAGGCTGCCTGGAAAGCCATGGTAACCCTTGAATGCAGGGGTCGCGCCATTCTGCCGGGCAAACTCTTCGGCCCATAAATCCAACTCCCAGGTTGACACTCCCGCAGCAGCTTTTTCCTGGAGCATATTGAGCGCCCCACCGACAATCTGGTTTGCCTGCCGCATTACCTCGATCTCGGATGGGGTTTTCAAGATGATCTGTTTTGCAGTTGCCGGTGCGTTGCTCATCCGAGTACCAATAAATCTGACCAAAACTTAGCAGCAGCCTGATAGTACGAAAGGAATATTCACCTCTCCCCTAAGCAATATCAAGAAAAAATGCATTGCACTAAAATCAGGTCTTAGCGACGTCCCTTAATCCGGCCTTTTTTCATAAATCCCTCATAGTTTCGCATCACCATATGGGACTCAATCTGCGAGATAGTATCAATTGCAACACCAACTACAATCAGAAGTGCGGTACCGCCGAAGTAAAAAGGTACGTTGAATTTACTGATCAACACAGTCGGCATGACACAGATCACACTGACATATATGGCGCCGATAACAGTCAAGCGGGTCAAAGCTTTGTCAATAAAATCAGCTGTCTTTTTCCCGGGCCTGATACCAGGTATGAAGCCGCCGTGTTTCTTCAGATTTTCAGCCACATCCACCGGGTTGAAGGTGACTGCAGTATAAAAGAAGCAGAAAAAGACAATGAAACCTGTGAAAAGTATATAATAAAAAATAGTCCCGGGGCTCAGGGAGGCGGATACCCGCTGGATCCAGTCAATCTGGATAAGACCGCCGATGGTGGCCGGAAACATCATGATCGACGAGGCAAAGATCGGCGGGATAACACCGGCAACGTTAATTTTTAATGGCAGGTGCGAACTCTGTCCACCGTATACCCTGCGGCCCACGACTCGCTTGGCATACTGGATCGGAATACGCCTCTGGGCGGTTTCAAAAAAGATAATAACTCCAACCACAAGCACCATCAGCAGAAGCAGGAAAATAAGAAACAGAACGTTCATTTCACCTGCTGAAACCATCTGGAT
>Ga0209742_10000582_pt1 | contig 18902 bp, 12 predicted proteins | sample DeeMarSeWOR38_10_FD_187462 | JGI IMG/M metagenome (GOLD analysis project Ga0209742, IMG submission 187462) | Marine sediment microbial communities from White Oak River estuary, North Carolina - WOR-3-8_10 (SPAdes) (version 2) | ecosystem: Environmental > Aquatic > Marine > Intertidal zone >... | reverse complement strand
CGAACTCAAAGAGTCGAATCGCGCCAGGGAGGATCATGCCCGGGAAAAACTGCGTCTCATGAAACTGACGGATGAAGTCAAAGAAAAAGAAACAGAGTTGACACGGATTCGGCAGGAGAAGAACCTTCTGCTCAAAAAAGTCAACACAGAACAGCAGCTCTATGAGCAGGCTGTAACAGAGATTGAAGAAGCTGTTGCCGATCTGGCGGCAACGCTGCAAAAAGTACAGGCTGCAGCTGAATCCCAACCTGTTCCTGACCAATCTTCCAGCAAAATTGAAACAGAAAAAAACAGCTTAACGGAAAAAACAGCTGCGGCTCAAGAAGGATTCCCCTCCCGGAAAGGATTGCTCGACCCTCCTGTGGAAGGCACGATCATAAGCCTATTCGGCCAAAAGATCAAAGGCAAGTTTGATTCCTCCACCATAGCAAATGGAATCGACATCATGGTGGAGAAAAATGTGGCAATAAAAGCTGTCTATGAAGGTAAAATTATTCATTCCGGTTATCTTCGCGGCTATGGGAACCTCATGATCATTGATCATGGCACGCAGTACTTCTCCCTCATATCAAGAGCCGCTGACTTTTACAAAAATGAAGGCAGCAATGTCCTAACCGGTGAAGTTATCGGAATAACCGGTGAAGGAGATCCTTTATACGGTGAAGGTCTGCATTTTGAAATACGCAGGGGCTCTAATCCTGAGGATCCCCTGCTGTGGTTGAAAAGCAATGCCCTGCCTATTGAAACAGCAAAATCTGTAGCCAATTGAACTTACAGTAAAGAACTTTTTAGAAAAATCAATCTATAAACAGCCGTTCCATTAATCGCTTGCTCTTTTTTTACATAACTTTGCCTCACTCTTGCTGTTACTAACAGCATGCCGCAAGTTGTGAATTAATTTAATTTTTCTCAGCATAGGCTGTTGGACTTTTATCGACTTAATATTATATTGTGTATAGGAGATCAGCATGATATAAATTATATCTTTTCGTAACACATTATATATTTGTAAAAAATCAAACTTTTTTAAACCGATAATTTTCCATATTTCCCCATAAACAGCCCCTAACAGGCCAAAACATTATGAATCAAATAAAGAAACTACGCTATGCTTTCCTCATCATTCTATCTCTTTCCATTGCCATCAACTATAAGGCCTTTGGTTCAACTGATGATATGGAAGAAACCTACAGGAATCTAGAGGTATTCTCCAATGTTCTTAGCATAGTTCAACAGAATTACGTCGATGATATTAACACCCAGGAAACCCTTGAGGGAGCTATCAAAGGTATGCTCAGCAGCCTAGATCCCCATTCCTCCTATTTAAAAGCGGATGATTTCAAGGAACTCCAGGTGGAAACCAAGGGGAGTTTCAGCGGTATAGGTATTGAAATCACCGTTAAGGACGATGTGCTCACTGTCGTATCACCGATTGAGGACACCCCTGCATTTAAGGCTGGCATTCAGGCCGGAGACAGGATCATTAAGATAGAGGGCGAATCAACTAAGGATATGTCATTGGTTGAAGCAGTAAAAAAGCTTAGGGGGCAAAAGGGATCTGAGGTGAACATTTCTATTCATCGCGAAGGCTGGATAGACTTGCAGGAATTTACCATTGTCAGGGATGTCATACCGATTCATTCTGTACGTGCCAATATTCTTGAACCAGGATACGGATATGTCAGGATTACAAACTTCCAAAGAAACACCTCAAATGATCTCCAGGATAGCATCAAAAAACTGCTCAATGAAGGTACACTGAACGGGTTGGTTCTTGACCTGCGCAACAACCCTGGGGGGCTTCTTGATTCCTCAGTCAAAGTTGTGGATATTTTTCTGGATGAAGGTATCATTGTTTCTACGAAAGGGCGCCTTCAAGACCAGAACATGGAATTTTCCGCCCATGGTGGCGGGCAGGAATATGATTTTCCGATTGTTATTCTAATTAACAGCGGTACAGCTTCTGCATCAGAGATTGTGGCCGGCGCCCTGCAGGATCACAAAAGGGCACTTGTCCTCGGTACCCAGTCCTTTGGCAAAGGTTCGGTGCAGACCATAATACCCATGGCCGACGGTGCAGGACTGCGTTTGACCACAGCCCGGTATTTCACACCAAACGGTACTTCCATCCAGGCAACCGGCATTACCCCGGATGTGCTCGTACCCGTGATTACCGGTAATGAAGAAGACATCCCAGAAGACCACATGAAATTTCTCCGGGAGAAGGATTTGCGGCATCATCTGGAAAATGGAGGCAGCCTGGAATCCTCTGTAGAGAAGCCTTCGCCTCCGACTATTGATGAAAGCAACTTGATTTCGGACAAGGTTACTATTGATGAAGAGACAAAAGAAAAGCTGAAAAATGACAATCAACTCAACACCGCTCTCCTTGTTCTCAAAAGTCTGAATCTGGTTTCCGAGCAGAAAAGCGATAAATAATGGATCTCAGGTGTTTATTTCACCAGTAGAGAAAAATTTACGAATGTCTTCCCAATCTCACCAGAAAGTCTTGTGCAGAAAAAATTGCAGGGATATGCAGTAATTACAGTAAATTAGAAATAAAAACTGGCCGGGGGGAGTGTACCATATATGTTTTTTAAAAAATCAGATACGATGCATATCGGAACTTCACTTTTCCTCTGGACTCTTTAACTCGTGTCATGATTATATTGAGTCAATATTGCGGGCGAAGGTCTTTAGTTGCTTCACACCCAATAATAGCTCATTCATTCATATGATAAAAAGGATTTTTAAACTGGGAATTATAGTAGTCCTGTGCTTCAATAAACCTTGACAGAAGTAAATTTAGATCTTGATTTCCCTTGACACCAGCGAAATCCTATCGTTAAAAAATTATGCGATGACACTCGGCATAGAACGGGCTCTGAGTGGGGTGTATGCCTCTTTTTGCGTCGGCCGAATGCCAGCTCAATATCATCTTCACCTGAGTTCACTTCATATTAGCTCATTGAAAACCATGCAAAGGAATTGAAATGATCAAAATCGGTATAATTGGTGGTTCCGGCCTGGACAACCCTGATATTTTAAAAAATTCGGATGAAATAAATATAGATACCCCATTCGGCAAACCTTCATCTGCATTAACCTGCGGGAAAATTGCCGGGGCAAATATTGCCATTTTAGCCAGGCACGGTAAGCAGCATACAATAAGGCCCTCCCAAGTGAATTTCAGGGCCAATATCTGGGCATTGAAAGAACTTGGCTGCACACATATACTGGCTGCTACAGCAGTCGGTTCTCTGCGTGAGGAGATTGAGCCTGGACACCTTGTTTTCCCGGATCAGTTTATTGATTTTACAAAAAAAAGAGAAAAGACTTTTTTCCTTGAAGATGAGGTGGTGCATACCCCGATGGCTGAACCATTTTGTCCGAACCTTCGGCAGTTGTTAAAGGAGTCGGCTAATGCGCTTGGCATAAAACATCATATCAATAAAACCGTCATTACAATTGAGGGACCTCGCTTTTCAACCAAGGCGGAAAGCCATATGTTCAGAGCTTGGAACGCGGATGTGATCAATATGAGTACTGTACCGGAGGTTGTGTTGGCTCGGGAAAAAAAACTCCACTACGCATCGGTTGCCATGTCAACGGATTATGACTGCTGGCGGGAAGGGGAAGAATCAGTGACATGGGAGATGATTGTGGATACAATGAAAAAGAACTCTGATTCAGTCATTAAACTTTTTATGAGCGTGATACCGGAAATACAAATGTATGATGACGTCTGTTCCGTCTGATCAATCACAAATACATAACGATTATATTTATTGAATGGAGGTAAGAATGCCTGTTAAATCACGTATCAGAACGATACCGGATTATCCGAAAAAAGGAATTATGTTCCGGGATATTACAACACTCATTAAGGATCCGGTGGGTTTTCGGCTAGTAATTGATAATATAACGCAACGTTATATCTCAATTGGTGTTCCCTTTGATACAATAGTCGGTATTGAGGCCCGTGGTTTTATTATAGGCGGTGCATTGTCCTACACTCTAGGCAAAGGGTTTGTACCCATCAGAAAAGCCGGCAAGCTTCCCGGTTTGGTGGAAGAACAGGAGTATGCCCTGGAGTATGGCACCGACACAATTGAAATACATCAAGATGCTCTTATTAAAGGCGAGAGGGTTCTCGTGATTGATGATCTTTTAGCGACCGGTGGCACTGCTCTGGCAGCAGCAGCTCTTATCGAGAAACTGGGAGCGGAAATTTTTGAAATGGCTTTTATCGTTAATCTGCCGGATGTCGGCGGCGAGGCAAAGCTGAAGGAAAAAGGGTATAATATTTTCTCATTAACCGATTTTGAAGGAGAATAGATCAAACAACAATAGATACAATTTCTTCAGTACTCAGACGCACTACCCAAGAGCACTCAAGAAATTGTTTGCAAGAAAATGAACTATTCGTTTTCAAGGCAACGTTGAATTGGTCAACTGCTTCCGCCTGCGGTATCTTCTGCTCAGCAGAGTTTATACAAATAGCACCTCCTGTATACACTTCACCAAACCTAAAGCCAATGAACGGTGACGCACTTTAACATCCTTTGTACCATTTTAAGGTTTTTTGAGAGTATTCTAACAAATTGATATCATCTGAGGATCTTTGTTCTGATCCGGCTGTCATAGACCCAAGTCGCGAATAAAGCGCATATCTTTGGTCCAGTTCTTATGGACCTTGACCCAAAGTTTTAACAGTACGTGTTGTCCCAGAAGTTTTTCTATGTCCTGGCGGGAGTTTTTACCTATCTGTTGCAGCTTAGCACCTTTCCTGCCGATGATAATCGCTTTTTGTGACGACTTCTCCACAACTATCGTGGCATGTATAATTACCAGGTTTTTTCCTTGCTCTTCCTGAAAACTATCAATAATAACGGCGCTTGAATATGGAATTTCCTGACCGGTCAGAAGAAATATTTTCTCTCTGATAATCTCAGCTACAATAAAACGCTCGGTAGCATCTGTCGGGATATCATCCGGATAGAACTTAGGACCTTCCGGCAACAGACGCAGAAGCTCCTGCAATAGCACATCAGTTCCATTATTCAAAAGAGCTGAAATCGGAATTATGGCAGCAAAGGGATAGACTTTTCGATACGTTTCTATCATTGGCAATATCTGACCTTTACCCAGAAGATCAATCTTGTTCAAAATCAGGATCACCGGAACTGTTGCAGACTCGAGATATTCAACAGACTGCGCCTGTTTATCAGGCATAGGTAGGGAGACATCTATAAGAAACAGGATCGCATCAACCTCCGAAAGACTGGCTGCAGCTATTTTTACCATCTCCTGATTGAGAGGTTTTCGGGCTTTATGCAGACCGGGTGTATCAAGCAGGACTATCTGGTAGGCCGGATCATTCAATATGCCAATGATGCGGTTCCTGGTTGTTTGTGGTTTTGGTGTTACTATGGAAATCTTTTGGCCCAGCAAAACATTCAACAGCGTAGACTTGCCTGCATTGGGCGGACCCACAATAGCTACCATACCTGATTTGATTTTCTCTTCCAGCATTGCATTCTATCCAATTCTATTCAACTAACTGATCTTCAGAAAAGTCTCAACTTAGCAGTTTTTTTATTATCATAAAATATTTTCCCAAAGTGAACGTTGTAGGTCTTGCAAAAAAACATGATTCGGACAGGAGTCTCCCCCCATAACATTTTGATATTACTTGATTCTGTTGATAGTCAGGAGATTTATTACTGTAGCATCAAGCATTCATAGCTTTACGGAACCATTAATACATGGTAATTCGAGCAGGCATTTTATATGGTCCTTAAATAACTGATTACCGGCTATGGTGATCAACAGGATAAAGAGCTGATTATATGACATTAGACGGCAGAATAGTCGAATATCTAGAAAACGGCAAATTCATCTGCGCCTTTGTCTATGAAGATACAGATAGTCGTCTCCGTCTGTTCAACCAGAACGGCAGAGAGGTTAATCTGTCGCATAACAGGATTGTTCATTACACGAATAAAAAAATCACACCACCTCTTTCCAGGGAAGAAACCTTAACTAGCCTGCAAAAAACAGCTGAACTGCGTACTGGTCTGGCTCAAACCATCAACCTTGATGAAATATGGGAAATTGTCTCGGAAAAATCTAACGACTCCTTCAGGGTCGATTTCCTTGCCAGCCTTTATTTCGGAGATGACCCATCAGATGATCAGTGCGCCGCTTTTCTGAGGGCCGTCGTTGCCAATCGGCTTTACTTCAAATACAAATCCGGCTCCATTCACGCCAACTCCCCTGAAACTGTTGAGCAGATAAAACTCAAGCAGGAAGAGGAAAAAAATCAGGAAGATTTTATTGCTAGAAATACGATGGCCCTGCGCCGCATTTGGGAAACTGGTGCACCATTACAGGATTGGGATGACCGTGAGACCACCCTGCAACTACTTGCTGACTCCTACCTTTTCGACAAGGATGCATCCGGGTACGACATGGCCCGCAAACTTATGAAAAATACGGGCCTGACAGGCCCTCATGATATCTTCCATTTACTTGTTAAAGCGAGAGTCTGGGATAAAAACGAAAATCTCCCTCTCCTTAGACAGCATATTCCCACTTCTTTTTCCGAAGCAGCCCTGCTGGAAGTACGGGAAATAAAAATCGCCAGTGCCAACGATTTTATTACTTCAGGCAGAAAGGATTTCAGAGACTCACCTGTTTTTACCATCGACGGCCCTGCCACCAGGGATTATGATGACGCCATTCACATTGAAAAGCAGGGCGACAACTATCTTGTCGGTATCCACATCTCGGATGTCGGCCTTTCAGTCAGGCAGGGAACCGCACTTTTTGAAGAAACTCTGAAAAGAGGGACATCAATCTATTTTCCTGAAGAGCCTCTCGCCATGCTGCCACCGGCACTTTCCGAAGATAAATTAAGTCTTTTAAAAGACCAGGAACGCCCCACACTCAGTTTTTTGGTTCTGCTCAGTCCCAAAGCAGAAGTTCTCAAGTTTGAGGTCGTTCACGGTGTTGTATCTGTTAAACAGCAACTGACCTACCAGGAAGCGGACAGCCTGATCAGACAGGATAAAAAAATGGCCGCTCTGGCAGCATTGAGTATATTACTGCGGCAAAGGCGTGTTAACAACGGGGCTTTGCTTCTGCCCCTGCCGGAATTAAATATCAGTATCAGGAATAGTTCCATAGAAATCAGCAGGTCAGCGGTTGATACTCCGAGTAGAATTCTTATCGCTGAATTCATGATCCTGACAAATACACTTGGCGCCCAATTCGTGGCTGAACGCGAGGCACCGGGACTTTTTCGCTGTCAACCAGAACCTCGCCAACGCATCATCGACGGTTTTGAAAAAGAAATAACCAAAGTTATCCAACAACGAAAACGTCTATCTCCCATGTCGCTTCTGACGACTCCAAAAAGTCACAGTGGAGTTGGTGCACCACAATACACCACTGTCACTTCACCCATACGCCGCCTGCTTGACCTGATCATGCAGTTGCAAATCAATTACCTGGTTATGGGTAAAGGTGTTCTTTTCAGTAAAAAAGACATGAAACATTTTGGTTCCATTATCCAGACAACCCTTGAAAAAGCGAATCAGGCCAAGTATCTGCGCCAGCGTTATTGGATCCTGAAATATCTGCAAGCAAAAAAAGGGGAAAAGCTTCCTGCCCTTGTTATTGACAGCGGTCCCAAACGTGTACACATTTTCCTGGAAGAGTTCCTTCTGGATGCTGATTTGCCCCTGAACCATGCCTTTAAGGTTGCTGCCGGTGACATCATTATGGTTAAACTCGCTAAAGTTGATCCTTTAAGCAATATTCTCAGGCTGGAATGGTGAAATTCCTTTATATCCTGTAATTACCTGAATAAAAAAAATATTTGCCTGTTCTACCTCCTGTGCCAGAAAGTATTTTTCAGTTTCAACAACACACTACATATAGTATCCTTCGCTAAAGATATACACAATATGTAGAATCATTGCCGGTTTTTTGGCGAAAATCTGCTTTCCCTTTCCTGCAGCCAGTTAAATTTTCATTAATTTTTCCTTGACATTGGTCCAATTTATCCGATAAAAGATACTGCTAGTGGTGCAAAGTGGGACAAAAGGGAAGAAAGGGGTGGCTTCATGCCAAAAACCGGCAGCAGCAAATCATCAAAAAGCAGGTTTCGCAGCCGTTCAGAACATGCACTGGACACAAAGGGAAGGCTTAATATTCCCAGCAGGTTTCGTGATGTGCTTCAGGACCATGATAATGAAATTTTAATGGTCACAAACTGGCACAAGTGCTTGAAGGCCTTCCCAGCAATAGTCTGGGAGCGGATTGAAACGACCCTGCTTGTCCAGGGGAAAAAACAACCGGGTATGGACTCTTTCAGACGCTATGTTATTTCCGGTGTTGCTGAATGTACCCTTGACAAACAAGGCAGGATCCTTCTGCCGCCAACTCTGCGGACGGATTTTGACTTGAAAAAAGATGTGGTCCTAAATGGTATGCTTGACCATTTCGAAATCTGGGACAAAACTGCCTGGGAAAAGGAAAGAAAACTGACCAGAGACAAATTCAGCGATTTCGAACAGAGCTTGTCAGTCCTGGGCATACTCTGAGAATTGTGGTTAACGTGGCAGATGCGGGGAAAAATCTTTCAAATAAAAAGCTCTGCCCTCCCATGGCTCAATCCTCGAATCCCGATACTTCCCAAACATTTCATACACCCGTCCTTCTGAATGAAGTAATTCAATATTTGGCTCCGGTTGATGGCGGGATATATGTTGATGGCACCCTGGGCCTTGGTGGACATGCTGAAAAAATTTTGCGGTATTGCGGACCTTCTGGACGGGTCATCGGTTTTGAGTGGGATGCAGCTGCACTTAAACTGGCCATGAATAGACTTACATCTTATGGCCAAAGATTTTGCGCCCTGCATCGAAATTATGCAGAAATTAGGGAAGGACTCAATGAAATAGATATACTCAGAGTGGATGGCTTGTTGTTGGACCTCGGTGTTTCCTCATTACAGTTTGACTCTGATGAAAGAGGCTTCAGTTTTCAGAAAAATGGACCACTTGACATGCGAATGGATAATCGTACACATCTTACCGCAGAGAAACTAATAAACGATTTTAGCCAAGAGGATCTGGCAGACATATTTTTCTACTACGGTGAAGAAAGACAGGCACGGCGCATTGCAGCACATATTGTTGAGCAAAGAGCCAAGGCGAAAATTACAACAACATCGCATCTTGCCCGCATAGTTGCCGCTGCTGTTCCCAAAAAATATCAGCCCCGGAAAATTCATGTCGCAACAAAAATTTTTCAGGCACTGCGAATCGCTGTTAACAGGGAACTTGACAACCTGACAACAATACTGGACAGCATATCAAAAATTCTTAAACCCGGTGGCCGGATATGTATTATTTCATTCCATTCTTTGGAAGACAGGTTGGTAAAAAGAAAATTTAAAGACAATCCTGAACTGCATATTTTAACCAAAAAGCCAGTAACCCCAAACGAAGAAGAAATCAAGGCAAACCCACGGGCAAGAAGCGCAAAGCTCCGGGCTGCATATATGAAAGGTTGAGAAAAGGGAGGGACTGAAAATGTACAAGGACTATTCCGGCAGCATGATTGCTGTGAGCGGCAGGAACAAGATAATAACTTCAAAGCGGAAAAATGTTTCTGTCTCTCATGAACTGCTCCCCACAACCAGAGTTATGTGGAAAACAATAGGTGCCATGCTTCTGCTGACACTCGTTATCGGCATCAGCTCAACTATTTGGTACGGACTGCAAGTCCAGGTTGCCCTCGACCAAATAGGCAGCAGTGCGGGGATTAACAACGAATTACAAAATGAAAACAAACTGCTGCTGGCACAACGTAATTTAATGCTGACTACGGATCATATGAGGGAGACAGCTCAGAAAATCGGCTTGGTTTCCCCCACAGAAAACCAACTCCGATATCGGTAAAAATTCATACTGTATGAAATGCAGAACAAATTTCTATTCATATACTCAGAAATCCACAACCTGCAGTAATGCACCGGAGTTTTTAATGTTACATGACTGATCATGCCAGGAAACAATTGCAGCGGCGAAAAAACCTGCTCCCAAATCAAAGAAGGAAGAAACTTCGCCTCCTTCTTCTGGCCCTTGTTCTTATTCTTGGATCCGGGGCTTTCTTGTTTCATGGAGAGAGGTTTGATACCATCTCAGAAATCCTGATATGGCTCAAGGAAAACAAACCTGAAGATGCCAAAACTTCGATTACATCAGCCACCCCGAGAGGCAACATATACGATCGTAATTTCAGGCCACTGGCAGCCACATATGATACCTACACCATATACGCGCGCCCCCTTGAAATGGAAGACCCAGCAGCTGCAGCAGCTCTTCTGGAAGAAATCCTGGGGTTTGAACAAAAAAACCTTTTAGCAAATTTAAAGAGTGAGCGGGGATTTGTCTGGATTGCCAGGGGAATTGATCAGGATCTGGCCGACTCCATAAAAAAACACAATATAAAAGGCCTCCACCAGGTCGTTGAGACAAAACGATTTTACCCTAACTATGAAACTGCCGCTCATGCGGTAGGATTTGTTGAGGATGGGCAAGGACTCGACGGCATAGAGTTTCAATACAATTCTCTCCTGAAGGGGAGTGAGATCAGCATAGAGGAATTGAAAGATTTAAACTTTAGTCCAAATGCCGAATTCAGTCAAACCGCAACCCATCTGGTCCTAAATCTTGACCTGTTGATCCAATCAAAAATCGAACGTTATCTGACAAAAAGGGTTAAAGTTACCGGCGCAACAAGTGGCTGCGTTCTCGTGATGGACGCCAATACCGGCGGAATACTCGGTATGGCCAGCTTTCCTGCTTTTAATCCGAACCGTTATTGGGAGTTTTCCAGCTCAGCACTTAATAATCATGTGGTAAGCGAAGCTGTTTACCCCGGCGAACTTTCTCTTATTTTCCAGCAGGCGGCAGCAATTAATTCTCAAAATGAAAAAAAATCACTCGATTTAAACAGTCCAGCCACCGTAGAGTTCATACCTGTTATTGAACCGGAAATACTCAAACGTAGAAATATATCCGTGGCGCCACAAATTGATCCTATTGATTCTGAATATTTTGCCCGTTTTGCGCAGCTATTGGGCTTCAGCCAAAAACCGGCCACCGACATACCACTCAAAAATGAAACACCTGAAACTTCATCTCTCCTGTTAACTGATCCTATCTTTCACTCATCTGCCTTGCGGCTTCTCACCGGCTTTACAACGCTTGTCAATAACGGCAGAACCGTTACCCCGCACCTGTTGAATAAGGCATATCCCAGGGGGAACACCACACCGGTTGAACCGACCCTGACCGCAATGAAACAAACTGGTTTTCTTCATCCTGACACCAGCAGCGACCTGATTGATTTCCTTGCTGTCAAATGGCTGAAAATGAACAACAGCAGCAAAACTCTGAAAAGTCCAATGTTCTTTGAGTCCCACCAATTTGCAGCACCATCAAAAAATTTTGACCAGATACCGGAGGGATACGATAATACAGCCGAAACGACTGAGCATGATCCTCGCATCCTGCAGAGTGTAATGCTCGGTTTTATTCCGGGTAAGGATACAAAACTGACCATGATCGCGGTACTTTCCTATCCGGACAATTACGATGATATCTATCCGGATGCCTTTGAATCATTGGGCAACAAATTTTCAATCCTGAAACCGGGCCGGGATATGGTTCAAAAATTGCTCTATGTTGCAGAACTGGCTCCGCCGGTGCCTTCCCCTGATTTCTGGAATAACAGCAATAGTGCATTGGCAAAAAACATCGACAACCTTGCCCCAGAGAAAAAAGCATCTGTTGCCTGGGGGCCAAATCATATAAAACAGATGCCTGACGTTACTGGAAAAAGTTTGCGGGCAGGTCTGCAAACCCTGCAGCATTTTAACCTGGATATCAGACTTGTCGGCAACGGCAAAATAGTATCGCAACATCCTGCTGCAGGTTCAGAACTTAAGAACGGCAGCGAATGTATACTCAAAATGCAGCAGGAGATTTGACAACATACGTAAGGATCAGTGAACTTTCTGGATAGTATAGATGACGGTAACTACTTCGGAAACAAGACAACTCGGACATATTCTTGCAGGAGTTGAGTGCAACATTACCGGCAATATGGAACAAACTGAAATTACCGGACTATGTTCAGACTCAAGGAAAGTGCAGCCGGGAAATATGTTTGCAGCCATTAAAGGTCTTATGGTTGATGGTCACAACTATATAGGCCAGGCTGTTGCTGCAGGCTGCTCTGCCCTGTTGGTTAATCATGGCTGGAAGCAATATGTTTCGGGTGACAGTAGATGGCCCGAGGTTTCAATTGTAGAGGTCGAGGATACGAAAACTGCCCTGGGAAATATCGCGGCAAATTTTTATGATCACCCTGATCGGCAGTTGACTGTGATCGGGATAACCGGGACGAACGGCAAAACAACCACTTCATTTTTGCTTGAGTCCCTTTTAAAAGCCTGCGGTAAGCGTCCCGGAGTGATTGGTACAATAAACTACCGGTATGTCGATAAACAAGGCAAACATATTGAAATGGAGGCGCCTTTTACCACTCCAGAGTCCCCCACCCTCTTTGCCCTGCTTCGCAAAATGGCTGATGAGAATATTACTGATGTGGTCATGGAAGTATCATCACACGCCCTGGCCCAATCACGACTCGCCGGAATGGCATTTGATATCGGAGTATTTACTAATTTGAGCAGGGATCACCTGGATTTTCATACTGACATGCATCACTATTTCAAGAGCAAAAGACTCCTGTTCACCAATTACTTGAAGCCCACGGGGCGGGTAGTGCTAATGCTGGATGATGCAGTGGTCCAAAAACCTGATAATAAACCGGCTACAGGAACAAACAATAACTGGGCTGAACTCTTACACAATGAGTTGCAGTCTCTTTTCCTCGACAGAAAAAATTCTCAACCAATAATCACTTGCGGTCTGAGCCGCAACTGTGATGTGCATCCACAGAATTTCACCGGTGACATTAACGGCATATTCTCAGAAATTATTACACCTTTAGGAGTTTTGGCCCTCAAAACACCACTGGTGGGTGAATTCAACCTGCGGAATATGCTCTGTGCTATCGGGGTTGGCATAGCTCATGATGAAAAACCCGGCTGCATAAAAGAAGGCCTGGAAGATATAAAAACAATTCCCGGGAGGCTCGAAAGAGTTCTCTTAAATAAACCGCATAAGCTTTGTCCTGCAGTCTTTGTAGATTACGCCCACACCCCTGACGCCCTGGAAAAAGTATTGAATGCCCTCCTGAAACTCAAACGCGGACGGCTTGTCTGCGTTTTTGGCTGCGGGGGAGACCGTGACCCTGGGAAAAGGATTCTTATGGGCGAAGTTGCAGGTAGACTTTGTGATGTGGTGCTGGCAACCTCCGATAATCCCCGTTCTGAGTCGCCTGAGATGATTCTGGCCCAGATCGAAGAGGGACTTTCCAGGGCAGAGCTCAAAAAGGTAACTGCCGCTAAAGCTCTCAGCAAACAGGAAGAAAGAGGTTATGACATCATAGTAAACAGGCGTATGGCGATCAGAACTGCTATCAGGTTTGGGAGACCGGAAGATATTATTCTCATCAGCGGTAAAGGGCATGAAAATTACCAGATCAGCAGAGCAGGAAAAATATTCTTTGATGACCGGATAGAAGCTGAAATACAGCTGCAGGAAAAATCCGGCTCACCTCTTCTGTGGAAACATGAATGGGTTCAACAGGTTACCGGCGGCCGGCTTCTTTTTCCAGTCGAAACATCTGAAATTTTTAGCAGCATCTCAACTGATACCAGAACAATTAAAACCGGTGACCTCTTTGTCGGCCTGAAAGGTGAAAATTTTGACGGTAAAACATTTGCTGAAAGAGCAATAGAAAAAGGTGCTGCCGGACTCCTCATTAATTACCTCCCAGGCCAGCAGGAAGCTGCACTTCATTTCCAGGCATCGATCCCTGTCATTCTGGTTCCTGATACAGTTTTTGCCCTTGGGCAGCTGGCTGGCAGTTTACGCCGCTGGTATAAGAACCTTCAGGTTGTTGCCATTACCGGCAGTTCCGGCAAAACTACGGTCAAGGAAATGACAGGGGCGATTCTCAGTCAAAATCGTCATATTTTAAAAACAGAAGGCAATTTCAACAATTTGATCGGTCTGCCCTTAACCCTGTTTAAACTCAAACCTGAACACGAAATAGCCGTGTTGGAAATGGGCATGAACAGGCCGGGGGAAATTGCCCGCCTGACAGAAATTGCAGACCCTGATGTTGCCTGCATCATTAATGTACAAGAGGCCCACCTGGAAGGACTTGGTGATATTTGGGGAGTCGCAAAAGCCAAAAACGAACTTTTTGCAGGTCTCAAACCAGAGGCATCGGTTGCCGTCAACCTGGATGACGAGATCGTCAGCTCTCTGGCTGAGGCAATAACACAGGAAAAAATAACATTTGGCTGCCACCCTGACGCCTTTGTCCGGGCAACCGATATAAAAAGCCGGGCTGAAGAAGGCATGGAATATGTCCTCCATATAGGTGATGAAGCCCGACAGGTCACAATCAAAGGCCTTGGTAAGCATAACGTGACAAACAGTCTTGCTGCTGCTGCCATGGCCCATGGGTGCGGCAGCAGCATCCATGAGATTGCCGATGGACTTGAAATTTTCAGGCCCTATGATAAACGGGCCCGTGTCGAAGATCTGCCTTCAGGGATAAGAGTTTTAAACGACTGTTATAATGCCAACCCGGCATCAATGCAGGCTGCTCTGGAGACCGTATTGGATCTGAAAAAAGATCATCGGGCCGTGGCTGTTCTGGGTGACATGCTGGAGTTGGGAGATAAAAGCGACGCAGCACACTCAACATTAGGCAGAACAGTAGAAAAGCTTGGCATCGACTTTCTGGCCGCTTTCGGTAATCAGGCAGAAAATGTTGTTGCCAGTGCAAGAAAAGCTGGAATGGACGCGGCGGCGGCTCATGGTTTCAGCAGCAAAAAAGAACTTGCATCCTGGCTTCAAAAATTACTGCAGGATGGCAGAATCGAAGCAGGCGACTGGTTTCTTGTCAAAGGTTCAAGGGGCATGCGCATGGAAGAGGTTCTTGAACTTATTCGCGACAATAATTCTCGTATCAAGGCAGAGGGCAACTAAAAACTCATGTTATACCATCTTTTATACCCACTCAGCACCCTGTTTGCAGGATTCAATGTCTTCCGCTACATCACTTTTCGGACCATTGGCGCTGCAGTCACCGCTTTTCTTTTCTTTGTTTTAATTGCCCCTGCCTTCATACGATTCGTCAGAAAACTGCAGCTTGGACAGGTGATCAGAGACGATGGTCCGGAAACCCACTTGCAGAAAGAGGGGATTCCCACCATGGGCGGCATGCTGATAATTTTCACCATAATCAACACCACCCTTCTCTGGGCAGATCTGACAAATCGCTATATCTGGGTGATCTTAGGCGTTACTCTGTGGTTTGGAACCATAGGCGCCATAGATGATTTCAAAAAAATTACAGGAAACAGCAGTAAGGGTTTAAGCGCCCGCGGCAAATTACTCCTGCAGGTAATCGGTGCCATGTTTCTTGGCATTATTCTCTACAGTCATCCAAATTTTGACGGACACCTGAGTGTGCCATTCTTTAAAATGCTCAGACCTGATCTGGGCTGGTTTTATATTATTTTTGCTATTTTGGTTATTGTCGGGGCTTCCAATGCCGTCAACCTTACTGACGGCCTTGACGGTCTGGCTGCCGGACCTATCATTATTACAGGCACAGTTTATCTTATCTTTTCATACCTGGCGGGACATGCGGTTCTGGCAGATTATCTGCAGATCTCTTTTGTGCCGGGTGCAGGAGAAATTGCAGTTTATTGCGGCGCCCTTGTCGGTGGTTCCCTGGGTTTTCTCTGGTTCAACGCCTATCCGGCCCAGATGTTCATGGGTGACGTTGGCTCGCTCGCCATGGGAGGGACGCTCGGCACCATTGCAATTATAACCAAACAGGAAATGTTACTGGCAATTGTCGGTGGCATTTTTGTCATGGAGGCACTGTCTGTCATCATCCAGGTAGGCTTTTTTAAAATTACAGGGGGTAAACGGGTCTTCCTCATGGCCCCGTTTCATCATCATTTTGAAAAAAAAGGCTGGGCTGAACCTAAGGTTGTGGTGCGCTTCTGGATAATCTCCATCATCCTTGGGCTCCTTGCTATTGCAACATTAAAACTGAGATAGGATTCTGTTACTACCGGAAACAGTTATGGCACAATCGATGCAAACCCCAGAGACAAACTTTCAACTGCATGATCTGCATATTCTGGTCGTCGGTCTGGGAAAAACCGGCCAGGCTGCTGTCAGGTTTTTCTTGCAGCATGGTGCCAGGGTCTCGGTGTCTGAATCATTGCCCCAAAACTCATTACTGCCTGAAGTTGTTTCAATGCTTGAAGACCAAAAAATAACATATGAGACAGGCGGGCACAGTAAAGACCTTTTTGCTGCAGCTGATCTCATTTTTGTCAGCCCGGGAATTCCTCTCACCATAGAACCTCTGGCTGCTGCCAGACGCAAAAATATACCCGTTATCGGGGAGCTGGCAATTGCAGCTCATTTTATCCAGACACCTGTTGTGGCAGTAACTGGCACTAATGGTAAAACCACGGTGACAACCCTTTTGGCCAATATTTTTATAACTGGCGCCAAAAAAGTTTTTGTTGGAGGCAATATCGGCACTCCTCTTTTTGAATATCTTAGCGGACCGCAGGATGCGGATCTTATTGTAGCTGAGTTAAGCAGTTTCCAACTGGACACAGGCGGCGGCAAAAAAGGGCTGCCTTTCAAGGTTGCCGTCCTGCTGAATATAACCCCGGATCATCTGGAACGATATACCTCTTTTGCTGCATATGCGGATTCAAAATTTTCAATTTTTGCAGCACAAAGCCACGATGATTTTGCTGTTCTCAATGGCGATGATTTTGAGATCATGAACCGCAGGAATTTATGGCCTGCCTGCCGGAAATTCTTTTTTGGGGAAAAACTAGGTGATCTTGCCGGTGCATCAATCCATGGTGAAAAAATTCATTTAAAAAACAGCAGCACTACTACCCTTCCCGATAATATGCATGGTGAGATATACGACTTAGACGGTACCAGTTTAAAAAATCCACCCAACCTGCAAAATGCTGCCGCAGCCATTCTTGCTTCCCGTCTGATGGGCTGTCAGCAGCAGGACATTGCAAAGGCTCTTGCCTCCTTTAAGCCTCTTGAACATCGCATGACCCTGGTGGCTGAGATTGGCGGAGTCAGCTTTATCAATGACTCAAAGGCTACCAACGTTGGAGCAGTATATTCTGCTCTGAAAGCCATGCATCAGCCGGTAATTCTTATTGCCGGCGGCCGGGATAAAGGAGGAGACTATTCAATACTTGCGGAACCGATCCGACAGAAAGTAAAGCATTTGCTCCTCATAGGGGAAGCAAAAGATACAATGGCCCGCGCCTTTCTGGCTTTCACAGACGTTGAAATGTTCGATACTCTCCAGGAAGCTGTTTTAAGGGGAGCAACTCTTGCTGTGCCTGGTGACGTGGTTCTCCTGTCACCTGCCTGTGCAAGTTTTGATATGTTTTCAAGTTATGCTGAAAGGGGGAATGTTTTCAGGAAATCTGTATTGGAATTGAAGGAGAGTCCTGCCGGTACCGGTGAAGGGGCGATGCTCAATTAAAATGAAAGACTCAAACGAACACAGTATACGGCTGATAATTACTGGCGGGGGTACCGGCGGCCATCTCTTTCCCGGTATTTCTCTGGCGCAGGCCATGACGCAGGCCTATCCCGACTGTGAGGTCCTCTATATCGGAACAGAAAGAAAGGTAGACAAAACAGCCTTAGCTGACCTCGGTTTTAAGGTCATGACCATCAAGAGCCAAGGCATAAAAGGAAAAAGCCTGGCCGCAAAGGTAAGTGCCCTGTTTCAACAGCCTTCCGCACTGTTCGAAGCTTCCAGAATAATCCGACAATTCAAACCGGACCTGGTATTTGGCGTTGGGGGCTATGTGACGGTCCCAGTTATCCTTGCTGCACGTTTCCTGGGTGTAACTACCTGCATCCATGAACAGAATTCAATACCCGGTCTGGCCAATAAGCTGCTTGGTCATTTAACCAACAGGATTTTTGTCTCCCTGCCGGGCAGTGAAAAATATTTTCCAGCTTCCAAAACTGTTTTAAGCGGCAACCCGGTACGCAGCTTGATCGTTAAGGCAGCAAAACGGATGGACCATAAAGCATTTCATGACCCCTTAACACTGCTTATTCTGGGCGGCAGTCAGGGAGCAAGACGCTTGAACAGCCTTGTGCTTGAGGCAACTGAGGAATCTTTGATTCAACTGGCACCGAAGCCCAATATTATTCACCAGACAGGTGTGGATGACGAAATTCATGTGCGGACGAAATATTCAGAACTTGGAATCAAAGCCAGGGTAGAGGCTTTTTTCAATAACATGGCGGAGATTTACTCCCAGGCAGACCTGGTAATTTCACGGGCAGGGGCCACTACCCTGGCAGAACTCACGGTATTTCACAAACCTGTAATTCTTGTGCCTTATCCCTACGCTGCTGACAATCACCAGGAAATCAACGGCCGTTATCTCGTCCAGGCAGGTGGCGGTCTCATGTTCAAACAGTCTGAGTTGGATGGCAAAAAACTCGGAAAGGAAATAAGACGACTTCTGACAGACAGAAAACTTCTGGCTGAAATGGCAGCAAACTCAGGCAAAATAGCAAAACCAGAGGCAACTGAAACGATTATCAACAGTTGCATGGAACTTTTAAAAGACAAGCTGC
>Ga0209742_10000581_pt1 | contig 18930 bp, 15 predicted proteins | sample DeeMarSeWOR38_10_FD_187462 | JGI IMG/M metagenome (GOLD analysis project Ga0209742, IMG submission 187462) | Marine sediment microbial communities from White Oak River estuary, North Carolina - WOR-3-8_10 (SPAdes) (version 2) | ecosystem: Environmental > Aquatic > Marine > Intertidal zone >... | reverse complement strand
GCCTTCCAGCTGCTCGCGCGTACGCTGCATCGTCGTGCGCCGGATCTTCGACTTGTAGTTGCCGGGCTCGATGACACTGACCGATACACCGTGTTCGGCCATCTCGCCGGCGAGCGAGTCGGTGTACGCCTCGACAGCGTGCTTGCTCATGCTGTAGACGCCCAGCGTCGGGCTCGACAAGATCCCGGAGATCGAGCCGGTGGTCATGATGCGGCCCTTGCTCTCAATGATCATCGGCGCGAATGCACGCGTCACGCGAACGACACCGCCAACGTTGACGTCGAACACGAAATGCAGATTCGAGTCGGGCGTCTGCGACAGGGGTCCGACAACGGCCACGCCGGCATTGTTGATCAGGCCATAGAGCCCCTTGCCTTCCTGCCTGACGGTCTCGACCGCCGCATCGATGTCCTCCTGCGAGGTGACGTCGAGCCGCACGGCCCTGACGTTGTCGATGGCATCGAGCTCCGCCAGATCGCCCTCTTTCCTCGCGCCCGCGAATACGAAATAGCCTTCGGCGGCGAGCCGCTCGGTGATGTTGCGACCGATGCCGGTGCTCGCGCCCGTGACCAGAACGGCTTTCTCTGCTTTGTGTTCGTCCGCGCTTACTGCCAGAGGCGCAGTAACCAGAAGTGCGGCCAGAGCCACTGCATGGACAAGATATTTCATTGCCTCTCCTTGTTGTTGTCGTTAGTCGATGCCAGGAGAGGCCGATCTTAGCGCATAGCCTCAGGCGCGCAGGCGTGAATCGCGCTTGCGCTCGACCTCTGTCAGTAACTTCTTGCGGAGCCGGATGCTCTGCGGCGTCACCTCAACGAGTTCATCGTCGTCGATGAACTCGAGTGCTTGCTCCAGCGAATACCGTATGGCTGGCGACAGCACGAGGTTCTCATCGGTTCCCGCAGCACGAATATTCGTCAGCTGCTTCGCCTTGGTCGGATTGACGACGAGGTCGTTGCCGCGACTGTGTATGCCGATAATCATGCCCTCGTAGACCGGTTCGCCGTGGCCGAGCATGAGCCGGCCACGCTCCTGCAGGTTGAACAACGCGTAGGCAAGTGCTTTACCCTGGACCATCGATACCAGCACGCCGTTGTTTCTCTGCCCCAGATCCTCCGGGATGTAGCGGTCGTATTTCTCGAATACGTGATACATCAGCCCCGTGCCCGATGTCGCGGTCAGGTATTCGGTACGAAATCCGATGAGCCCCCGAGTAGGAATCCGGTAGTCGATACGTACCCGTCCCTTGCCGTCCGGGATGATCGCCTGTACTTCACCCTTGCGGTCCGCGAGCCGGGTCATCACGGCACCCTGGTAGGCTTCCTCAAAATCGACGGTGAGTTGCTCCCAGGGCTCCGTGCGCACGCCATTCTCCTCGTGCACGATGACTTCCGGCCGCGATACGGCCAGCTCGAAGCCTTCGCGGCGCATGTTCTCGATGAGCACGGACAGGTGCAGTTCGCCACGTCCCGATACACGAAACTTGTCCGGGTCTTCCCTGGGCTCGACCCGTAGCGCAACGTTATGCTTCAGTTCCGTTTCCAGGCGCTCGCGGATCTGGCGACTGGTCAGGTACTTGCCTTCCTTGCCGGCGAATGGCGACTTGTTGACCTGGAACGTCATGCTGATCGTCGGCTCGTCCACGGCCAGCGCGGGCAATCCTTCCGGCTGATCCCTCGGACACAGCGTGTCCGAAATCGCGAGATCATCTATGCCGCTGAAGACGATGATGTCCCCGGCTCCGGCGCGCTCGATCTTCTTGCGCTCGAGCCCATCGAAACCATACAACTCGAGCACTCGCGCATTGCGTACCGATTCATCTGCGGCCACGATACTGACACGCGAATTCGCCGCTATTTCCCCGCGCTGGATGCGGCCGATACCGAGCACGCCGACGTACGGGTCGTAATCGAGGCTCGACACCTGTAGCTGCAGCGGACCGGTTGCATCGACGGACGGCGGCGGCACTTTCGATACGATCGCTTCCAAGAGAGGTGTCATGTCGCCTTCGCGCACGTCCGGCTCGGTGCCCGCATAGCCCTGCAGCGCCGACGCGTAGATCACGGGGAAGTCCAGCTGTTCCTCGGTGGCGCCGAGACGGTCGAACAGGTCGAAGGTCTGGTCCAGCACCCAACCCGGCCGCGCGCCATCGCGGTCGATCTTGTTGATCACCACGAGCGGCACCAGCCCGCGCGCGAACGCTTTCTGCGTGACGAAACGTGTCTGCGGCATTGGCCCTTCGACGGCATCGACCAGCAACAACACGCTATCCACCATTGACAGCACACGCTCGACCTCGCCGCCGAAGTCGGCGTGTCCGGGTGTATCCACGATATTGATGCGGTAATCCTGCCAACGGATGGAAGTGTTCTTCGCGAGGATCGTTATGCCGCGCTCGCGCTCCAGGTCGTTCGAGTCCATCACCCGATCGGGCACGGCCGCACGCGGCCCGAGGGTCCCGGACTGTTGCAGGAGCTGATCGACCAGGGTCGTCTTGCCGTGATCGACGTGAGCAATGATCGCGATGTTTCGCAATCGGGCGATATCTGACATGGGGCGTATCGGGGAGAAGCAGGGTGGGCGCGGATTATAAGGTTGGCTCGCACTATTTGATACAGGTGAATGCTTGTCCGGGGCGTGTTTATTGATGTTACTTTGGTAACATGGTAACCTTCACCGGTAATCGACCGAAGGAGAACGCCATGAACCACGCACAACAGAGCATCGCGCATTCGGGCACTCTGCACGTGGATGCCTCGCCCCGGCACGCTTTCCAGCTATTCACGGCGCCGGGCGAGAGACTCTGGATAGACGGCTGGGATCCCGACGTCCTCAGCGGCGGTGACGGGCGCGCCAGGGGCGCTGTCTTCGTCACGAATGTGGCGGGCGAGAAAGCCTGGTGGGTCGTTGTCGACTACGATGACGAGGCCCTTCACGCCCGGTATGCGCGAATCGCGCCCGGGACCCGGGCCGGAACGGTCGAGGTCTTTGCGCGCGACGACGGCTCGGGCTCAACCGAGGTAACGGTGAATTACGAATTGACCGCGCTGAGCGAGGAAGGCCGTGAACTCCTTGCAGAATTCGACAGCCAGGCATTCGCTCGCATGCTCGGCGACTGGGAGCGACTGATTCGCGACGCCAGACTCGAGTACCCCCTGTCGTTCGTTACTGCTGAACCGACTTCGCGCGCTGCTTCTCCGGGTCGACAAACGGCACGTCGACGACCGTAGCGGGACGATCCCCGGAATAGCTGCAGACGATTAACTCCGATCCCTTGCCGGCCGATTCCACCGATACCATCGCGAGGGCGATATTGCGTTCGAGCCGCGGCGAATACACTGCAGACGTAACGACACCGACTTCCTTATCGTCAATCTTCGCCGGCCAGAATCGCGTATTCGTACCCTCGATGGGCAAGCCCGCGATCTCCAGCCCAACCTGCCTTCGGCGTATGCCCTCGGCCTTGATGCGTTTGAGAGCCGCTTTGCCAATGAACGCCGGGTCCATGTCGAGATCCACGAGCCGATCCAGTCCGAGCTCGAACGGATTCGTGCCGATGTCCATGTCGGCATGGTAGGAGAGCATGCCGGCCTCGATCCGGCGTATCGTCGATGTATGCCCGGCGCGCAGCCCGGAGGGCTTCCCGGCGGCCATGATGCGTTCCCACAGCTCATCGCCACGAGACGCGTCGCGCAGATAGAGCTCGTAGCCCAGCTCGCCGGACCAGCCGGTGCGCGAAACGACGAGCGGAATCCCGTCGAGCTCGAGTTCCTGCAACCAGAAGTAACGCAGCGTGCTGATCTCCTCGCCAAAGAGCGCTTTCATGATCTCGAGTGATTTCGGCCCCTGCAGCTGTAGCGGCGACACGTCCGGCTCGCCGATATTCACGTCCATGCCGGAGTGAACGGCGACGCCCTTTGCCCACAACAGGACGTCGCTGTCGGCGAGCGACAGCCAGAAGTGGTTTTCTCCGAGACGCAGCAGGATGGGATCGTTGATGATGCCGCCCTCCTCGGACGTGATCATCACGTACTTGCACTGCCCCGCCTGGCATTGCGACAGGTTCCGCGGCGTGAGCAGCTGCATGAATTCCGCGGCATCGGGGCCGGTGATCTCGACCTGGCGCTCGACGGCCACGTCGCAGAGGATCGCCGCGTTGATCAGGTTCCAGTAGTTCTCGACGGGGTCGCCGAAATCACGTGGGATATACATGTGGTTGTAGACCGAGAACGCCCGTGCCCCGTACCGCAATGTCGCGTCGAAATACGGCGACTTGCGAATCTGGGTTCCGAACCCGATATCTCTGATCTGTTTTCTCACCGAGGCCCTCGCACCAGCCGATGGCGTATGGTCCGTCCACGCTAACAGGTCGACCTTGCGGCGATCAAACGCGACGCGCCCGCTGGCGGTAGCGTTTGCCGGAGTACGAAGGTACTGTTACGCCCCGAATTTGCCCGTCGAGGAACCGATGCTGAAACGCGCCCGCTGCAACTGTGTGACGCTCTGCGCCGCTCTCGCGCTGCTCGCAGCGTGTTCGAAGCCCGCACCCGAACCGGACCTGCAGTCGGAGCCGGCATCGGGCGTCGACTATCACTCGTTCGCGAACACGGACGACTATCGCACGCGCCACATCGACCTCGACTTCACGGTCGACTTCCAGCGCAAGGTGCTCGTGAGTGAGGCGCGTTTGCACCTCGAGCGCCTCAACCAGGCCAATAACCCCCTGGTTCTCGACACCCGCGACCTCGCGATCGAATCCGTACGCGCCGGCCACGACGATGTTCTTGCGGAGGTGCCCTTCTCGATTGGCGAGCACTCGGACGATCTCGGTGCGCCGCTGACCATCGAGATGCCGGCGGACGCGACCGAAGCGGTCATCCGCTACGAGACCTCCCCGGGGGCACTCGCATTACAGTGGCTCGAGCCGCAGCAGACCGCGGGCAAGCGCCATCCCTTCCTGTATACCCAGGCACAGTCGATTCACGCGCGCAGCTTCATCCCGCTACAGGATACGCCGGGCGTGCGTGTCACTTACGACGCAACCGTGCGCACGCCGCCGGAACTCCGGGCCGTGATGAGCGCCGACAACGACCCCGACGCGGAGCTGGACGGCGAGTTCTCGTTCAGCATGCCGCAACCCATCCCGCCCTATCTTATCGCGCTCGCGGTCGGCGACCTCGAGTTCCAGGCCATGGGCCAGCGAACAGGGGTTTATGCGGAAAAGGAGATCCTCGGCGCCGCGGCGGCCGAATTCGAGGATACCGAGGCGATGCTCGAGACCACGGAGGAGACTTTCGGGCCCTACCGCTGGGACCGCTACGACCTGTTGATACTGCCACCCGCATTCCCCATCGGCGGCATGGAACACCCGCGCCTGAGTTTCATCACGCCGACGGTCATCGCCGGCGACAAGAGTCTGGTCGCACTGATCGCCCACGAACTCGCGCATTCCTGGTCGGGCAACCTGGTGACGAACGCGAGCTGGCGGGACCTCTGGCTCAACGAAGGCTTCACGACCTACCTCACCAACCGCATCATGCAGGCCGTATTCGGCGACGAGCGCTACCGCATGGAGATGGCGCTCGGCTATGCCGAGCTGATCGACGAGCTGCCCGATCTCGATGACCACGACGAGGCACTCGCCGTGGACCTGCGCGACCGCGATCCGGACGATGTGTTCACGAGCATCGCGTACGAGAAGGGTTCCCTGTTTCTCTACGAACTCGAACTGGCTGTCGGGCGCGAGGCATTCGATCACTTCCTTGTGGAGTATTTCAACGAGTTCGCGTTCCGGAGCATCTCGACGGAAGAGTTCCTGGATTACGTGGAACGCACGCTGGTCGCGGACCACGCCGAGTCCGTCAGCATGGAGCGCGTGAGACAGTGGGTATTCGAACCGGGCATACCGGATGGCGCGCCGGTGCCGCGCTCGGAGGCCTTCGCCGACATCGAGCCGGTGCGGCAGGACTGGCTGTCCGGCCGCATCGCCGCCGAGGACATCGATACCAGTGAATGGACGTACCACCACTGGAAACGTTTCCTCGACGGCATGCCGAAGCAGCTGCGCCGCGACAAGCTCGAGGATCTCGACCAGGCGTTCCAGCTAACAGCGGCGCGCAACAACGAGATCGCGTTCAGCTGGCTCCGAATCGCGATTCGTAACGGTTACGAACCGGCGTTCGAACGCCTCGAGAGCTTCCTGGAGACCATCGGGCGCACCAAGTTCATCGGCGTGCTTTACGAGGACATGATGGACGCGGGCATGGAGGATATGGCGCAAAGGATCTTCGAGGAAGCGAAGCCGACGTACCACCCGCTCGCCGCGAAAGAGATCGAAACCACAATCAGGGGACAGTGACCCTGATCTCTTATCGATGCTGATCGATCAGGATCGGATTGCCGTCCGGGTCGAAAAGCGTAATGCTCGCCGGTCCTTTCGACGTTTCGTCCGCCTCACTATAAAGTTCCACCCCCTGCTCCTTCAGCATGCGCTGTATCTCGCGCACATCCGTGAATGCGTCAGTCTCCTTGCACTGCTGGTTCCAGCCGGGATTGAAGGTGAGCATATTCTTGTCGAACATACCCTGGAACAGGCCGATGACGTGATTCCCGTTCCTCAGGATCAGCCAGTTATCATCGGCATTCCCGCCGATCGGCTCGAAGCCGAGTTTTTCGTAAAAGTCGCGGGACGCGGCGATGTCCTTTACGCTCAGACTGACAGAAAATGCTCCCAGGTCCATGATTTACCTCCGGGCCGGATTGGAAGAGTTAGGGTCACTGTCCCCTAATCTGTCCCCAAAATTACAAATCTAGCCCAAATCTAGCTGCTTTGGTTAGACTTCGCACCATGCGCATTCTCGGAAAACAGATCGGGCGTTCCATCCTGGTGTTCGCGGCCGTGCTCGCGGCTGCCTGCAGCTCGTTGCAGCCCGTAGATCTGCCGCCGGAGTACACGCCGGCGCCCGCCGAGGCCGTCATCTGGGATACGCTCGCGCAGGAGCGTCCCGGCGACTGGTTTGCCCTGCTCAACGACGGGCCCGGCGCGCTGGACTGGCGGCTGCGCGCCATCGACAGCGCAACCGAGAGTATCGACCTGCAGACGTTCCTGTGGACGTTCGACACCGTTGGCGCGCTCATTCTCGATCACCTGGTGGCTGCCGCCGAACGCGGAGTCGTCATCAAGCTGCTCGTCGATGACACGTTCTTGCTCGGCGAGGACGACGTACTGCTCGAACTCGCCCATCACCCGAACATCGAATACCGTATCTACAATCCCTACCAGCGGCGCGCGGATGGTTTCGCGACGCGGCAGGCCCTGAACCTGGCCGAGTTCCATCGGCTCGACCATCGCATGCATAACAAGGCCATGATTGTCGACAATCGCGTCGCGATCGTTGGCGGGCGCAATCTTGCCGACGAGTATTTCGGAATTCACGCCGTTGTAAACTTCCGCGACCTCGAAGTCATGATTGGCGGCCCGATCGTGCTCGACGTCAGCGAGGAATTCGACAAGTACTGGAATGATCGCTGGTCGGTGCCGATCGAAATGCTGAGCCACATCAGCCACGTGGCGGCCGACCTCGATGCAGCCCGCGCTGTTCACGAGGCCAATGTCCATTTGCACGCTGAGCAGAGCCCCGCTGAGCGCCTCGAGGCATGGCGCAAACTCGTCACCAGCGCAGTCGACGGCGTGGCCACGCTGTTCGCCGATGAGCCGCCGGAAGAGAATCCGGCAGAGGTCAGCGAGGCGCCTGTCCAGGTTGCCAATGCACTCGTTGAAATACTCGACGCCGCCAGAGAGGAAGTGGTGATCGTCTCCGCTTACCTGATCCCGACGCCGGAGCTCGAGGGCGCGGTGGAGCGAGCGGTCAATCGTGGCGTACGTATACGCATGCTGACCAACTCGATACGGTCAAACAACCACATTACCGCCCACAGCGCCTATCGAAACCATATCCGTGAGCTGCTTGACAACGGCGCGGAACTCCACGAGGTCCGTATCGATGCGACCGACAGGGATATCTACATGCTGGCGCCAATCGAGCAGAAACAGCTAGCGCTGCATGCCAAGGCGCTCGTCATCGATTACGACAGGGTATTTATCGGCAGCGCCAATCTCGACCCGCGATCGCTCCGGATCAATACCGAGATGGGCTTGCTGATCGAAAGCGAGGCGCTCAATGCCAAGGTGCGAAAGGCAGTTACACCGGACTTCAGCAATGCCAACTCCTGGCAGCTGCAATTCGATGAACAGGGCCAGGTGGTGTGGGTCTCCAACGACGTCACGCTCACCGAACAGCCGGCCGCGTCCTGGCTGCAGCGGATCGAGGACTGGTTCTTCGCGCACCTGCCGCTCGAGGACGAGCTTTAGCCGCTCGGCGCCCGCGTACCCCATGTAAGATGCCTGAATGCGCAGAATCGAGCTGACCGATGCGGCATTCCTGTATGTGGAGTCCCGCGAGACTCCGATGCACGTGGGTGGCATCAACCTGTTCGAGTTCCCGGACGGTGCCGACGAACAGAAATTCATAAGACGCCTCGCAGACGCTTGCCTGTCGACGACCGAGCTGCGCGAACCATTTGGCGACTTCGTCGCAACCGGGCGGTTAGGTCGGTTCGGGCCGCTGTATTGGGAACGGGATCAGGATCTCGACCTGGACTATCACGTCCGGCACTCGGCGTTGCCGCAGCCCGGCCGCTACCGCGAACTGTTCGCGCTGACGTCTCGCCTCCACGGTGCGCTGCTCGATCGCAATCGACCGCTTTGGGAAGTGCATCTGATCGAAGGCCTGCAGGACCGTCGCTTCGCCGTCTATTCGAAGTTGCACCACGCCATCATCGACGGAGTCGCCGGGCTACGCCTTACCGAGGGCATATGCTCCACGAACAAGCGCACTCGCAACGACTATTCGCCGTTTTCCCAGCAGGCGTTCGAACGAGTTCTCGCCAGGCGGCAGCAGCGCCCTGAACTCGCGATGCCGAAAGAAAGGGACCTGCGTAACCTGACGGCAATTTTCAAGGAGCTGCTGGGTACGTCGGCGCATTTGCTGGGCATGACCAGGAGTTACACGCAGTCCTGGCTCGGCGCAGGCGGCGCGCTCACCGTCCCGTTCAGGCACGTACCGCGTACCAGCATCAATAGCCGGGTGTCGGGTTCGCGCCGCTTCGTGGCGCAGTCGTGGAGCCTCGATCGCGTCAAGGCTGTCAGCAAGGCGGTGGATGGCACGATCAACGATATCGTTCTCGCAATGTGTTCCGGGGCGCTGCGCCGCTACCTTCTCGTTCATGATGACCTGCCCGACCATTCGCTGCGCGCAATGGTGCCCGTTTCGGTGCGCGCCGCCGACGACTTCGAATCCTCCAATGCCGTCAGCTTCATCACCGCGAACCTCGGCACGAAGTTCCCGGACCCGGAGGACCGTCTGCGGGCGATCATGGAGTCGACGCGCGCGGGCAAGGCGGTTCTCGACGGACTGACGGCGACGGAAGCCACACTGTTTGCGGGCCTGTCTCAAATGCCGCTGTTCGTTTCGAACCTGCTCGGCGTCGCGGAATTGTTCCCGGCCTTCAGCACCACGATCTCGAACGTGCCCGGCCCGAAGAAGCAGCTCTATTGGAATGGGGCGCCACTGATAGGAATGTATCCGGCATCCGCGATCTTCCACGGTTTCGCACTGAACATCACGCTGATAAGTTACCGCGGCAGCCTCGATTTCGGCATCATGGCGTGCCGGCGATCGGTACCGCAGGTGCAGCGTCTGATCGACTATCTCGACGAGGCGCTCGTGGAACTGGAAGAGATGGTCGGCGCCGGGTAAGGCTTTGTCCTTTCCGGCCTTCCGCGGGTGATGGGTGGTCCCGCCCCTGCGGAGCGCCTGCGGCGCCCGAAACGCTATCGCGCTTTGTGAACTACCTTGTGTGGTTCCGATTCACTCTGCCACACAAGGCAAACAAAAAAGGCACCCCGTCGGGGTGCCTTTTTTGTTTACTGGTGGTGATGGGTGGAATCGAATGGGATTCGTATCTGTTTGATTATTATTAACTTCTCTAGCTCGTATCAGGGCAGTTGCCCCCAGAGCTGCCCCAGAAATTCGCGGCTGTAGGCAAACGATTTCGGAAGGCTCCGAGCTTCTCTGTCCTACGTTTGAATCTGTCGGATCTTCCCGGAAATCCATTCACAGGTTGCCGGGCTTCGAGGTCAAAACTCCGCCGGACCGCGCATATCCTGCTTGCATTGAATACCCCATTGGGGTAGTCTCGGTTCATGGAGTTCGTCGAAACGACAGGGTTCTCGAGTATCCGAGAAAATTACTTCGATGACTCGCAATTTCAGATGCTGCAGCTCTACCTGATGGATCATCCAGATGCCGGAGACATTATCAAAGGATCGGGAGGAGTAAGAAAGCTGCGTTGGGGATTGCAAGGAACAGGGAAACGCGGTGGCATCCGAGTCATCTACTACTGGATTACAAAGAGCCACCAGATTTTGTTCCTGACAGCATACGCCAAGAACGAAGCGAGTGATCTTTCTCGCGATGCGATTAAGGCGATGCGTGAAATTGTGAAAGATCTTTGACCAGAGAAAAGGAGACAGACATGGCGAAGCGAGATATCGGTGCTGAAATTGTCGCCGGTCTGAAAGAGTTTCGAGACAACCCGGACAAGCTGAAGCGGTACGAGTTCGAACCCGCGGACGTTAAGGGTATTCGTCAGAAGTTCGGCATGACGCAGCAGCAGTTCGCCGACTTCCTGATGATCTCTGTTCGCACGCTTCAGAAGTGGGAACAGGGAGAACGCCAGCCGGATGGCGCATCGCATACCCTGCTACGTGTAATGGAGAAAGAGCCCGAGGCTGTTAAGCGAGCGCTGCACGGCTGAGCGTGTTTTAACGACAGATAGACTACAGATTATTCCGAGCACACCGTTCATACGTTTCGGAATCCGAGTGAAGCTGGGGGCAACTGCATTTCCTGCAGCGAGAGTTGCCCCCAAAGTTGCCCCCAGTTGGTCGTCCTGGCACGAAAAAAGCCTTGTTAACCAATTGATTAACAAGGCTTTTCTTGGGTTTTTGGTGGTGATGGGTGGAATTGAACCACCGACCTGCGGGTTATGAGTCCGCCGCTCTAACCATCTGAGCTACATCACCGACAATCTCTGTCCCATCATAACTTCAGCAATTGATGGGTGGAATGGACTCGGGCCGTTCCGGCCCTCACCCTGCGGGCGCGCTGCGCGCGTCTGTCGCACGGCTGCGCCGTGCTCGGATGAACCACCGACCTGCGGGTTATGAGTCCGCCGCTCTAACCCTGCGACTGCGTCGCCCCGCTACATCACCATTTTTCGGTGCGGCCTTTCGGCCAGCGGGGCGCAGATTGTCCGCGCGAGGCGCCTGCCTGTCAAGGTGGCGGGAACCCCTAGAACACGTCGAGGTCGTCGGCCAGGACGACTTCTCCGGCATATTTCTCGCGCACCTCGCGCAGTACCGTCTCCTCGCTCGAGCCCCAGAACAGCACGTGGTAAAGGACGAGCAGTTTTGGCTTTGCCCGGCTGGCCAGCTCACCGAGCTCGTGCGTCGAGGTGTGATTGGTGCTGTGGTACTTCTGCCAGTAAGGGTTTCGCTTCCTGAATCCCTCGACCGAATACACCTCGTGGATCAGGATGTCGGCCCCTTTCGCATGCTGCTCGACGGCCTCGTCGGGCGCTGCGTCTCCGGAGATCACGATTACGCGGTCGGGCGTCGTGAAACGGTAACCGAAGGCGTTGGGCCAGGTTCCGTGGCGTACACGAAATGCCTCGACCCTGACGTTAGCGACAGCCGGCCCCGATCGCTCCGGGTCGGCGTTCGGCGTCCCGGTGCCGAGCATGACCACCTGCGTGACATCAGACGGCGGCAGCTCCGCAAAACACGGACTCGCAAGGCTCAGGGTAAGCGCGACTGACATCACAACGAGTTTCCGCATAACTTTCGACCTGCAAATCGTGCCGATACAACCGAACCCGAGGACAACCATCAGCTGTCCGTTCGACCAGTTTCGACATTATGTTGATATTCGGGAACCTGAGAAATATTCGCAAACCGCGCTGCACACCGCGACAGTGAAGGGCATTTCTGCTTCGCGTTACATAAATTGCGAACTATGTCTCGCTTTTTTTTGTGAGTCACTCGGGCGCATGGTCGGGCGGAAGCTGTCAGAGTATGACCAACAACTCGCGCAGTCCGCGGACCGAGCCAAACCATGAAGAATGTACAACGGGGATTCACGCTGATCGAGCTCATGATCGTCGTCGCGATCATCGGGATCATCGCGAGTATCGCAATCCCTGCTTACACGAACTACATCATTCGTTCGCAGGTCTCGGAGGGCATCAACCTGAGCGCAGCCGCCAAGATAGCGGCGGCGGAGTACTTCCAGACTTACGGTGCATTCGCCAGCAGCAACGGCTCGGCCGGACTCGAAACCGCGACAAACATCACCGGTCCATACGTCACGCAGGTCGAAATCGTGGCTGGCGGTGCCATAGAGGTCAGCTACGGCAACACAGCGCACCCGAATCTAGTCGGCGCGATACTCTCCATGACGCCCGACTCGACCAACCCCGGCAGCGTAACCTGGGATTGCAACGGTAATGCCGCGCTGCCTAACAAGTATCTTCCTGCTGCCTGCCGGATGTAATACTTCCCCCAGGAAAACGCCATAACGTGCGTTTTCACCGAGCTGCCGGCGCAACTCCTTGAGCGTCGGCAGCTCATTTTCTCACTGCAGTCTCCACTCACAGCCTGAGGTTCATGCCCGCGAACCAGTAGCGACCGAGTGCGTCATAGACCCCGGCGACAGTGTTGCCGCCGCAACAGGTTGCGAGGGGCGGATCCTCGTCCAACAGGTTGTTAATACCGAGACGCAACGAGATTGAGTCCGTTACGTTCCAGGTGCCGGCGAGGTCGAAATAGTCTGTCGATGGCAGGGGGTAATCGAATTCGCTCTCGTCCGTTATCTCGCTCATGTAGCGCCACAATAACGAGATCGAGGCGTCCCACGGCGTTACCCAGGTTGTTCGCAGGTTTGTTGCCAGCTCCGGCCTGGGCCTGAAGCAAGGGCCGTTCAGGTATGAGCCGGCGCACTCGAACGGTACCTGACCGGGCAGCTCCTGCCACTGCCAGCTGTCGACGTAAGTACCGACGAGACCAAATTCCAGGTCACCAAAGCGACCAACGGGCTGGACATAGTCGGCACTGAAATCCACTCCAGACGTCTTGATCGCGCCGATATTGGTATTGCGCACGTCGACGAAGCCATCGCCCAGGAACAGGAGACCGGTTGCCGTATCGCGGTTCACCGCATCGCAGAATCGAGGCAGCCCGGTCTGGATGCATTGATCGAAAATGAACTTCGAATCGGGTTCGGCGATTGCGCCGTCGATGTCGATGTCGAAGTAATCGACCGACAGCGTAAACTCGGGCAGAAATTCCGGGGTCACGATGAAGCCGAATGATACGGTGTCGGATTCTTCGGGATCCAGCTCGGGATTGCCGCCGAACCGCGTCTGGAAACCTTCATTATTGACGTCGGGAATCGGCAGCGTGCCGTATTGCGCTGGCGTGAGACCGGTTCTCTGGCACTCCTCGAGCGTCGACACAGGGTTCGGGCCGACACAGGTGTCTGCTCCGCCACTGAAGCCGTCCTGCAGCGGCCGGAACAGCTCGTTGACGTTGCCGACGCGTACCGCGCGCTGGAAACTGGCGCGAAAGCGGAGGCTCGGAAAGACCATCCACTCGCCGGCATACTTGTAAGTGTTGGTGGCCTTGCCGGTGGAATAATCCGAGTATCGGTAAGCAAGATCGACAGATACGAGTTCGGCCGCCGTCCTGCCCTCGAGCAGCGGTATCGACGCTTCGGTGAACGCTTCTTTGACCGAGTAGCCGGCGTCAATCGGCGTCACATTTGACGTGAAACCCGCGACATCGCCGGTCAACGCAGCCGGGTCCGGATCGTATTCCAGCCGCTCATCGCGGTATTCGAGGCCGACCACGACCTTGATCCCGTTGTCTGCGGCCGGCAGCCGTATTCCGTAGTCACCGAGATCGCCGCTGAGATAGCCGTTCAGCTGATACTGGCGCGTCGACCCTTCGAAGAACAGCGGCTGCGTAATGTAGTCGAGCGCTTCCTGCGTGACCGCACCGGACTCGAACACGTTCCAGGGCACACAGGCCGGATCGGTACCATCCAGCGCCGAGCGACACACCGGTGAACCCGACCCGGGATCGGTAATGACATCGACGGCCCGCACCATCCGGGTAATTGACAGGTCTTCGTCAAAGAACTCGGAATGTTCGACCTCGCCGTAATTGGCGTACGCATCATACGACCAGGTATTCCCGAGGTCCCCGCGCACACCGAGCACGACGCGCCGCTGCTCGTGTTTCAGCTCCGAGCGCCGCGATCCGCCCTCGATGTTTCGCTTGCCCAGGAAGGCTACCTGGAAATCGTCCGTCGTCAGGTTGTACTGGCCGCAAACGCGGTCGAACTGCTGCTGCGACAGCAGCGGATTGCCGCAATAAATCGTGTCTGGCCAGAAGAAACTGCCGGATGGCGCAAGCTGCGCCACGGTCTTGTCATCCATGAAATTCAATTCCACGTAGAGCTCGGCCGCCGCGTTGATCTCATAGTGTCCGAGCAAACCTGCCGTGATTCGTTCGTCCGGCCGCATGAAGTAGTTCGTCGGCGCGAAGTTGTAGAACGCGTTCGGATGCCCCCGGCGGTCCACAAACGTGTTGGTGCCGGGGTCGACCAGCAGATCGAAGCCGCCGGGCCACGGCATCGTGGCGCTGCCGCTGGTGTTCCCGAACCAGGGCGATATCGGCTCATTGACCAGCACCGGGTTGCCGTTCTCGTCGATCTCGCCGGTAGGCGTGCCCGTCAGCGGGTCGAATGCCGGAATTCGATTGCACGTCATCGCATTCGGATCCTCCGGCGTCGGACTGGGCACCATGACGCAGGGCGGATTCGCCAGCAGGCCGAAGTCCGTGAAACGCCCATCGGGAATCGTGCTCGAGCCACCGCAGCTGAGATCAAACGGGCTGAGCGCGCAGGCGCTGTAATCTCGTTCGGACTCCGTTACGCCCTTGACGTCGCGCCAGGTCGCGTAGGCGGTCAGGTTGCCGCGTTGATCCGGCGAGTTGACGCCCAGTATCAGCGAGAAATTGTGGGTATCGCCGTCGCTGACACTACCGGATGGAAGCTCATAGCCCGCGTCCACGACCGCTTGCGCGAGCGAGCTGCTGTTTTTGTGCGCGTACTGGCTGAACTGGTAGTCGAACTCGATGCCTTCGAAATCGGTGTCGGTGATGAAGTTGACCACACCCGAGATTGCATCGGATCCATACGTCGCCGATGCGCCCCCCGTGAGGACCTCGACTCGATCGATCAATATGCCCGGGATCTGGTTGATGTCAGCGACGGGATACGCCGGTGTGCCGGCTGGGAGCCTGCGGCCGTTCAACAGGGTCAGCGTGCGTACCGCTTCCAGGCCGCGAAGATCGACCGTGGCCGTACCGGACGTACCGTTATTCGTCCAGGACGCCTGGTCCGCGATGACCTGCGGCAGGTCGTTCAACAGGTCTTCGATGCGCGTAGTGCCCTGGAACAGGAACTCCTCGGAGTTGACCTGCGTAACCGGGCTGGTGCTGACAAGGTTGCGCTTCTTGATGCGCGTGCCGGTGACGACGATCTCCTCGACGGCGTCGACGTCGGAACCCTCGCCGGACTGAGCGGGCGCAAGAATCGGCGCCGCAAGAAGCAGTGCCGCAACGATGGTTGCGGCGACGCATGGCCCAAGCGCGAACGTAGATGGATTGACCGAGGCCACTCGGTTCCCCCCCCGGAGCGCTGTTTAACGCTTTGAGTATACTGCCTGCGACCAAAAAGAAAAATGTTGGCCGGGCGCAGGATGCGGCTTGATCGCCGCGATTCACGCCAGGGAATGTGTTTGCCTAGACATTGAATCGGAAGTGCATCACGTCGGCTTCCTGCACGATGTACTCCTTGCCCTCGAGCCTTAGCCGCCCCGCTTCCTTCGCACCGTGCTCGCCGTTGTACGTCACGAAATCGTCGTAGCCGATGACCTCGGCGCGAATGAAGCCCTTCTGGAAGTCCGTGTGGATCTCGCCCGCCGCCTCGGGCGCCGTGGCGCCGATCTTCGTCGTCCAGGCGCGCACCTCCTTGGGGCCGGCAGTGAAGAAAGTCTCCAGTCCCAGCAGCTTGTAACCGGTTCGAATGACGCGATTCAGGCCCGGCTCGTCGAAGCCGAGGTCGGCAAGGAAGTCCTTCTTGTCCTCTTCATCCAGCTGCGCGATCTCCGCTTCGATGGCGGCACAGATCGCCACGACCTCGGCGCCCTCCGCGACAGCATATTCGGTCACGGCATCGAGGTGCGGGTTGTTCTCGAAGCCGCCCTCGTCGACGTTGGCGATGTACATGACGGGCTTCGCCGTGATCAGGTGCAGGTCTTTCAGGATCTTGCGCTCGTTATCGTCGAGGTCGAGCGTGCGCGCCGCATTGCCATCGGCCAGGTGATCGCGGATTTTCCTGATCGTGTCGCGGACGTAGATATCTTCCTTCTTCGCAGTCTTCGCGTTCTTCTCCGCTTTGACGTATTGCTTCTCCACGGACTCGAGGTCGGCCAGCGCAAGCTCGGTGTTGATGGTCTCGATGTCGTCGATCGGGTTGATGCGGCCTGACACGTGCGTGACATCGTCATCCTCGAAACACCGCACGACGTGCGCGATCGCATTGGTCTCGCGGATGTTCGCGAGGAATTTGTTGCCCAGCCCCTCGCCTTTCGACGCGCCCGCAACAAGACCCGCGATATCCACGAACTCCATCGTCGTCGGGATCGTCTTGGCCGGCTTGACGATCTTCGTCAGCACGTCGAGACGCGTGTCCGGCACGGGCACGACGCCGACGTTCGGATCGATGGTACAGAACGGATAGTTCTCCGCCGCGATCTCGGCCGCGGTAAGCGCGTTGAATAATGTCGACTTGCCGACGTTGGGCAGGCCGACGATGCCGCAGGTAATCGCCACTCAGTCTTCCTTTTCTTTCTTCGTATGCAGCGCTTTCATCGCTGCGTTGAGGCCATCGTCCAGCAACACGGGCAGCATGGCGACAGATTCATCGATGTTCTTTTCGACCAGCGCCTCGACGTCCGACGACGCCCGCTTCAGCACGTAGCCCGTGACCTTGTCCTTCTCGCCGGGATGCCCGACACCGATCCGCAGGCGCAGGAAATCCGGGCCACAGTGCCGGATAACATCGCGGATACCGTTGTGACCGCCATGTCCGCCGCCTTTCTTCAACCGCACCGTACCCGGCGGCAGGTCGATCTCGTCGTGGGCCACAAGGAGTCCTGCCGGCGACGCACGGTAGTAGTCCATCGCGGCGCGAACCGGTCCACCGCTGTGGTTCATGTAGCTTTGCGGCTTCACGAGCCAGATATCGTTCCCGCCGACACTCACCTTGCAGCACTCGGCATCGAACTTCTTTTCGTATTTGAAACTGCCGCCGAACTTGCGCGCGAGTTCGTCCACGAACCAGAAGCCCGCGTTGTGAAGCGTCCGCAGATACTTCTCGTCCGGGTTCCCGAGCCCGGCAATCATTCGCAATGTCGTCATATCGCTAGTGGTACAAACAAGAAGACCGCCCTTGGGCGGTCTTCTCTCAACTGATAACCGCTACTTGCCCGGCAATCAGTCTTCCTTGGTCTCCTCGTCCCCAGAGGCTTCTTCGCCTTCCTCCGGCTCCTCGCCGGCAACAGGCACTTCGCCCGGCGCCGCAGCCTCGAGACCTTCCTCTTCTTCCTCGATGACCACTTCCTTGATGATGTGGATCGAGACGATCGGCTGGTCCGCTTCCTCGCCCTGCGCCAGCGCCGGAATCTCGACGCCCTCGGGCAACGGAATGTCCGAGATGTAACGCATTTCGTCCAGTTCGAGGTCGGCAATGTCGATCTCGAGGTATTCGGGCAGGAACCTCGGCAGGCAGACCACTTCGACATCGGTCATCAGGCGCGACACCTTGCCGCCGCCCTGCTTGACGCCCGGCGCCGTATCCTCGTTCAGGAAATGGATCGGCACGTTCATGCGGATCTCCTCGTCCTCGAGGATGCGCTGCAGATCCATGTGCAAGATCTGGCGCTTGGCGGGATGACGCTGCATGTCCTTGAGAATCACGGCCTGTTGCTTACCGCCGACCTTGACGTTGAGGACGCTCGAATAGAACGACTCATTCTCGAGCTGTTGCAGGACCCTGTTGTGGTCAAATGCGAGGTTGCGCGGCGGACGGCCGCCACCGTACAGGATTGCGGGTACTTTTCCTTCGCGACGCAGGCGGCGGCTCGCACCTTTCCCCATGTCGTCCCGGAATTCCGCAATCAGATCAAAATCTTCAGCCATGACTGAGCTCCGTTATCTGATTGATTTAATTGTAAATTTGCCAGAACCTGGCACCCGCGGGCCTGCGACCGACCCGTTGCGGGCGGCGCATGGTACCCCAACCCTCAGTCGAGGTCTACCTCGACCCCCGCCGCTTCTTCAAGCGCCCGGGCGTAAATGTGGGCCGCCGCGAACAGGTCCTGGGCAACGATTCCGAGGGACTTGTAGAGGGTGATGTCCGTGTCGCCGGTCCGTCCGGGCACCGCGCCCGCCAGGACCTGGCCGATCTCGCCGAGGATGTGCGCCTGGTCGATCGCTCCTTCGCCGATGGGGAGCAGGATATCGCCCGCTTCGCTCAGCGCGGACTCCATGAAATCGACATACACCCGCGATCGCTCGATTGCCCTGGTATCGGCCTCGCGGGCCTCCGGTGTGTGCACGCCGACGAGGTTCAGGTGGCACCCGGGCCGCAGCCAGTCGCCGCACAATATCGGCTCGCTCGC
>Ga0209742_10000580_pt1 | contig 18964 bp, 19 predicted proteins | sample DeeMarSeWOR38_10_FD_187462 | JGI IMG/M metagenome (GOLD analysis project Ga0209742, IMG submission 187462) | Marine sediment microbial communities from White Oak River estuary, North Carolina - WOR-3-8_10 (SPAdes) (version 2) | ecosystem: Environmental > Aquatic > Marine > Intertidal zone >... | reverse complement strand
TGCAGTCGGTATTGGACGAGTTTCAACTGGTGCCCCTGGTCGTCGGTGACGCCACGGCAGAAGAGGTGGCCGAAGTGCTGGAGCAACTCTGGGGCGGCCCCGAGACCCTGATCGTGATCAGCTCGGATCTCAGTCATTACCATGACTACCAGACGGCACAGCAAATGGACCAGGCGACGTCTTCGGCGATCGAGCATCTTGCCTTTGAGGACATACATTATGAACAGGCCTGCGGGCGCAAGCCGGTGAGCGGGTTGCTGTTGCTGGCGCGAAAGCACGGCCTGCAGGGAAAAACCATCGATCTGCGTAACTCCGGGGATACAGCCGGGCCACGGGATCAGGTGGTTGGTTACGGTGCCTATGTCTTCCACTAGCGATCTCGTCTTTAGCCCGGCGCAACGCGAAGCGCTGCTTGGGCTCGCGTGGGAATCGATCGAGCGGGGTCTGCATGGCGAGCGGATCAGGCTCGACGCGAGCCACTACGATGATGTGCTTGGTGCAGACGGCGCCAGTTTCGTGACCCTGAACCTGTCGGGTAATCTGCGCGGCTGTATTGGATCGCTGGAAGCGCATCAGCCGCTGGTGCTGGATGTCAGCAGCAATGCCCACAGTGCGGCTTTTCGTGATCCCCGGTTTAGCCCTGTGAGCGCCCGGGATCTGCCGCAGCTCGATATCCATATTTCAGTCCTGACGCCGGCCAGCCCAATGACCTTTCGCTCTGAGGCGCACCTGATTGAACAGCTGCAGCCGGGGGTGGACGGGCTGATCCTGTCGCTGGGCACCCAGCGCGGCACCTTCCTGCCATCGGTGTGGGAGTCCCTGCCCGACGCGCGCGATTTCCTGCAACAGTTAAAGCGAAAAGCCGGTCTGCCGGCGGATTTCTGGTCTGATGATGTGCGTGTAGACCGGTATTCCACGGTTTCTGTTTCCCGCTAGCCTTTTTTCAACCCTTGAGCCAGATCAATGCGGCCACCGCTCACCAGCGGTGTAATGCAGTTGCGAGTTAAATAAATATTATAAGGAATCAATTTATGTCAGAGCGCGGAAAGGCCCCCGATGTCGGTGCACCCGACCCCGAATTACGCAATTCCCCGATTTTTGATGAAAGCAGCAGTGACGAGCTCGATCTTGATATGGAGCTTGAAGAAGGTGTTTGCTTTTTCAATAACGAAACCTTCGATATCGGTGCATACGTCTGCAGCGGCGACGAACTGTTGCGCTGTGAAGAGCGTGGCGTCTGGGTACGTGAAGGATCATGTTTCGAAAAATAGCCCCTAATTAGAGGAGGGCGGGATGAAGTTACCGTTACAAATCACCTGGCGCAATCTGGATCAGTCTGACGCCATCGAGGCGTCAATCCGTGAGCATGCAGAGAAGCTGGACCAGTTCTGTGATCACATCATGTCCTGTCGTGTTGTTGTCGAGGTCCCCCATGGCCACCACCACAAGGGCAAGCTGTACCACATTGGTGTTGATATCACCGTTCCCGGTACCGAGATCGTGGTGAAGCGCGACCCGGCAAAGCATTCGGCACACGAAGACATTTATGTCTCCATTCGCGATTCGTTCGAAGCGGCGAAACGGCAATTGCAGGACTACGTTCGCAAGCAGCGTGGTGATGTGAAAACTCACGCTCAATACGATTAACCTGCATTCCGGGATCGCGCTACCCTTCGGGCAGGCACAACCATGCGTTTTCATGATCGCATCGACGCCGGCAAACAGCTTGCCGACCTGGTGGCTGAAAAATACAAGGGGACGGATTCCGTAATCTATCCGCTTCCCCGCGGCGGCGTACCGTTGGGAATCGAGGTCGCGCGTGTGCTTGCTATGCCGCTGGACCTGGTGATCCCGAGGAAAATCGGCCACCCCTACAATCCTGAATACGCAATCTGTGCGGTCGCCGAGACTGGTGAGACGGTTTGCAATGAGCGTGAACTTGCACGCGTTGACAAGGCATGGTTCGAGCAACGCGTAGCCGAAGAACGCGAAGAGTCCCGGCGACGGCGCGAACTCTACCTGGCCGGACGATCACCGGCAGCGATCGAAGGCAAGACCGCAATCCTCGTGGATGACGGTATTGCTACCGGTCTGACCATGCGCGCGGCGATCAAGGACATGCGCGCCCGGAAAGCAGCGCGCGTCGTCGTCGCGATCCCGGTGGTACCGGAAGATACGGCGGCGTTGCTTGCGCGTGAGGTCGATGACGTTGTTGCCCTGTCGATCGACGTCCACTACATGGGCGCGGTCGGTGCCTATTACGACGATTTCAGCCAGGTTAGCGATCAGGAAGTGCTCGAGATGATGCAGCAGCTGGATGATCGCGGATTGCCCAAATAAAGGTGAGTGACGCGATGGGAAAAACCGAGGTCATGGATATCGAGATCCCGATTGGCGGGCGGGTGCACATGGGTCTGCTCGGAATACCAGCGTCGGCGAACGCCATCGTGGTCTTTGCCCACGGCAGTGGCAGCAGTCGACTGAGTCGGCGCAATAACTATGTTGCCGAACTGATACGTGTGCGAGGCATTGCCACCCTGCTGTTCGATTTGCTAACCGAAGAGGAAGACCGGGTCTACGAGAACCGGTTTGATATCCCGCTACTGACCGACCGGCTGATAGAGGTATCTCAGTGGGTGGCGACGCGGGACGAACTGGTGAACATGGCGATCGGATATTTTGGTGCGAGCACCGGTGCGGCGGCAGCGCTGAGAGCGGCGGCTGAGCTCGGGGACACAATCGCGGCGGTGGTTTCACGGGGCGGTCGACCCGATCTCGCCGGCGATGAAGACCTGGCACGGGTACAGGCGCCGACGTTGTTGATCGTTGGCGGCTACGACGACGTGGTGATTGAGCTGAATCAACGCGCCTACCGTGCAATGCAATGCACCAGGAAGCTGGAGATCGTCCCGGGTGCCACCCACTTGTTCGAAGAGCCGGGCACACTGGACCAGGCAGCGAATCTCGCCTGTGACTGGTTCAGCCAGTATCTCGTGACGGCATAAGCACCCCATGCACGAGCTGGATCAGCGTATAAGGGCGGAAGCCGTCTATCTTGGAGATGGCATCGTCAAGCTCGACAGCTTTCTTAACCATCGCATCGATACCCTGCTCATGACGCAGATCGGTGTGGAACTCGCCAGACTGCTGATCGCAGCGGGGGCATCCTCCGTTTCTACCGTACTCACCGCCGAGACCAGCGGTATTGCGCCAGCGCTGACAACGGCCCAGGCGCTAGGGGTGCCGATGGTGTTTGCGCGCAAAAAGCGGCCGGCCACGCTGGCGGCTGAGTGTTATCAGTCCAGCGCGCGCAGCCACACGAAAGGCGAGATCGCAACATTATATGTTTCGACGGAATTTCTTTCGCGCGATGACCGTGTTGTCATTGTTGATGATTTTCTCGGTACTGGAGAGACGGCCGAGGCTTTGCTTGACCTGGTGGAGCAGAGTAGTGCGACACTCTGCGGGATTGGCTATGTCATCGAGAAAGTGTATGAGCACGGCCGTGATCATATGCGGAAAATTGATGCGCCAATCGTGTCGCTGGCGCGCATCGATATTGACAACGAGCAAGTGGTTTTACGATAGCGACGGTTTTACCAGCCTTCAAACCAGTTTATTGCCTTGCCCGGCGCAGGCTGGCGTGACTACACTGGCGCCTGATGAGTCAGGCTAACGCTCGATCCGTGAACGATTCCAGGCCGCCACCGTTTTCCCGGTGGTTGGTGGTTTCCTACTCCGCGTTTATCGCCGTGCTGGTTCCGGTTTACTGGGTGTATCTCGGGCCGCAGAATTTTCTCTGGGGCTGTGACATTGCACTGCTACTGACATTGGTGGCGTTGTGGAGAAAAGCGGCACTGCCAGCCAGCATGGCGGTCCTGGTGACCCTGATTCCGGATATTGTCTGGAATATCGACTTTTTACTGCATCTGGTTTTCGGTCGCGATGTCCTGGGCGCCAATGCCACGGCGTATATGTTTGAACAGTCCACGCCGTTGTTTGTCCGTGCACTGTCCCTGTTCCATGTGTTCCTTGCGCCGTTGCTGCTGTGGATGGTTTATCGTGTCGGCTACGACCGTCGTGCCCTGATCTGGATAACGGTGGTTGCTTGGCTAGCCATTGTTGCCAGTTATTTAGTAAGCGATGCAGATCAAAATGTTAACTGGGTTTATGGTGTTGGTCCGATCCCGCCCGTCTGGATGTCGGATCAGGTTTACCTGATCCTGTATATGCTGGCGGTACCGGTGATTATATTTCTGCCCACCCACTGGTTCGTGAAGCGCTGGTTCTAGGGTCGGATTCGGTTTTCCTAGTATTCCGCTACGATATAATTGACCCACGACTCCTGATTTTCCGGTTCGGTAACTTCTTCATAGTCGCCGGTACCTTCCATTTCCTCATCGTCATCATCGCTGTCAATGAATTCTTCCCAGAATACACGTACCTTGCTGAAGCCGGCCTCTTTCATTAATTCGATTACCTCTGGCATGGTCCAGAGTCTCCAGTCGTAGGTAAAGGCTTTTTTCAGTTTTGATCCGTCAGGGAAAATGAAGTGAATGTAGCAAAGCATTTCGTGGGTAATCGGGTTGAACTTGTCCTGATCCCAGATATAGGTAAAGTCCTCGTCGTCCACATCGCGCTCTTCCTCGAGCTCGTCCATGGTCTCGGTGCCGCCAAACATATCAATAATAAACAAGCCATCTTCTTTCAGCCCGTTGCGAGCAGCAGTGAAATACTCGCGCAACGCGTCCCGGGTTTTGAAAATGTTATAGCTGAAGTTCAGGGCACAGGTGATGTCAGCCTTGATCGGAGTGGCATCACTATCAAGTACGTTGGCCTCAATCAGCGTGACGCGCTGTTTCATGTCGACGCCGGCGGCGTCAATGTTATGTTTCTGCCCCCAGTCCAGCGTCGGTTTATCGAGGTCGACGCCAATGGCGGTGCGTGAAGGGTCGGTTTTACACCACTCGACAGACAGCAGGGCGGTGCCGCAAAAGTCTTCGCGCATCAGCAGGGCCGGTTTGCCGCGAAGCTTCTTGTAGGTATCGATGAAGAATTCGACATCGGCCTCGGGCGCCTGTACTGCCTTCTGATAGAGGTCGTGGATATTGGCCCGCTTGGCCTGTGATTTTCCTTTCTGGTGTTTTGAGCTCATAATTTTACTGTAATTCTGTTGCTAGGTGGTCGGTGGGGCGTCGGGCGCCAATGTTAGTCGTTTTCGGGAGCAATGACTACGCGGTCACGGGGATTAAAGCCGATGGCCAGCCCCTCGGTTTGCGCTAGAATAGCCAATTAAATGGTTCTTGCCTGGACCATGACCGTAGCTGGATGGTGTCATGGAAGTCCGGTCATTAGCGGGTTAAGTGTTGTGGCCGATTCCGAGCTGGTTCGCTGGCAGGGAAGTGATGTATACCTGACGACCAAGATAATGGTTCTGAAATGGAGCGAGCATTTTGATAATTGGTCCTGAAACCGGCGATCATCAAAGGTGAAATAACGAAATGGACTTCTGGTTGAGCTGGCAACGAGTGAGCGATTATCGCATGACGCGGTATGGCGCCGGGCGGGCCGGCTTCCAGAAGCGCATTTCTCCAAACCGCGTATTGACTGACTACTACATTGAATTTTAAGCGTATTTCAATCCGGACGATTCTTGCCGGTGCCATTTTTGTGATTGGAAATCTGGCGGTTGTGCTTGTCTATATCAGTGGCGAGGTATTTCAGTACAACTCGATTCAGCGAGAGGAAGCGTTGGTCAGGCAGATCACCGAAACGGAAGTGAAAAACCTTCGGCGTGATCTCGAGCAAACATCGCAGCAATTGATCAGCACACTGGTGCTTCGCCAGCAATTTCTTCCCGATGCCAAGAAACGGGACGTTGATTCGCTGACGAACCATTTGCGTTTGCAGATGAATTCCTATCTGCAGTCTCCGGGAAATCACAGTATTCGCCGTCTCTATGTCTATGACACCGATCTGAAATTCCTGGCCCAGTCACCGCAAAAAGACTTCAAGGAAATTCTGGTTCCCGGCATGTGCCCGGGTCTGCGCCAGGCAGCATTAAAAAGCGCGCTAAACAGCAGTACAACACCGGTCTCCGGTGTTTGTCACTCCGGCAAACACTCGCTTTTTGTCACTATCATGCCGCTCGGGGAAATGGCTGCTGGCGGGTATATCGAGGTCGTATCGAGCCTGTTGCCACGCTTCGCAGCAACCGAGAGGAGCCTGGGCATGCCAATCCGGGTGACGACGGGTGGCGGAAAAGAACTGTTTCGTTCACCAGGATTTCCTTCGGCAACGCAGGAGTCCGGGTTTGTCATCACCGATACCGCGCTGAGCAGCAGCTCGGCGGCGACCCAGATCGACATTGAGGCTGCACGGGATCTCGCCGGGCTCCGCAGTGAGCTGAGCCGTACCAGCTATATCGTGCTGATTGTCGCCGGCGCAGTCGTGCTGATCGTGATCGTCGTGTCAATCAGTGTATTGCAGCGCACAGCGATCGAGCCCATTACCGAGCTGACCTACCAGGTTGCCAAGATCCGCGCCGACCAGTCGGAACTTGGCCGGCGGGTAGTGGCGGAGGGTAACGCCGAGGTCTACGAGTTGGCGGAAGGGTTCAACGAAATGACTGCCAAGTTGAAGGAGTCCTACGAGAGCCTGCAACGCATGGCGTTCATGGATCCGCTGACCAAGCTTCCCAATCGCACCTTGTTTCACGATCGACTGGAACAGTCGATCCTGGCGGCGCGGCGGACCGAGCGAACTTTCGCCGTGTTCATTATGGATCTTGACCGGTTCAAGGACATCAACGATAGCGTGGGCCACCATGTTGGCGACCTGATCCTGCAGCAGGTAGGCATGCGGCTGGTGGATCAGTTGCGGGAAAGCGACACGGTGGCGAGACTCGGTGGTGATGAGTTCGCGATTCTGCTGCAATCAGTCGACCGTCATTTTGCCACGCAAATGGCCGCCGCCCTGCTGGAAGCATTGCGACTGCCCTTTGAGGTTAACGGCGACAAGTTCTACATCAGTGCCAGCATCGGTATCGCCATGTTCCCCGCCCATGGAGACAATGTCAGCACGCTGATGCAAAAGGCCGATATTTCCATGTACGAGGCGAAAAACGAGAAGAAGGGTTTTACCGTCTACAACGAAGAACTGGATCGCGACAGCTCCAGTCGCCTGGAGTTGATGGGGGATTTGCGCCAGGCAGTCGATCTCAAGGCATTCGAGTTGTACTACCAACCCAAGATCAATCTCCGGACTCGGGAGATCGAAGGCGTCGAGGCACTGGCGCGCTGGAAGCGCAACGGCCATGAAGTCACATCCCCGGAAGTCTTTATCCCGATACTGGAACAGACTGGTCAGATCCGGAGCCTGACCCAGTGGGTGCTGGAGGAGTCACTCTCCCAGTATCAGCGCTGGAAGGAGCAGGGGCTGAATACCCGGATCGCAATCAACCTATCGACCCGTGATCTGCAGGATCCGGATATTGCCATTCGTATTTCTTCGTTGCTGTCTGAAAAGCAGATCAGTTCTCATCGCCTGGAACTGGAGATTACGGAGAGCTCGATGATGCACGATCCGATTCGTGCGCTGGATATCCTGGGGCACTTGTCAGCCATGGGCATCAATATCACCATTGATGATTTTGGGACCGGCTATTCGTCGCTGGCCTATCTCAAGCGCTTGCCGGCCAATTCAGTCAAAATAGACAAGTCCTTTATTATTGGTATGTTGCAGGATCCGAATGATGCCGCCATCGTTCGCACCAGTATCGACCTGGCACATAACATGGGCCTGAAGGTAGTAGCAGAAGGCGTGGAAAGCCGGGACTTGTTGGATATGCTGGGGACACAGGGGTGTGACGCTGCCCAGGGCTATTTTATCAGTCGCCCGTTACCGGCGGACGAGTTCTTTGCCTGGACCCGCCAATCGCCGTGGCCAATTCGCCAGGCGCTGGCGTAATCACCGTTTGCCCGGCGTTGCCTAGGCGCCGGCGGGCAACGATGTATCGCTGCTCTCTTCCTGCTGCTGAATTGCCCACATCCGCGCGTAGACACTATTTCTGGCAATCAATTGCTGGTGGCTGCCCCGCTCAACAATTCGACCCTGATCCATTACCAGGATCTGATCCGCGTCCATGATGGTGGACAGCCGGTGCGCGATCACCAGGGTGGTGTGGTGGCGTGCAATATCGGCGAGTTCCGCCTGAATCCGTTTCTCGGTGGATGAATCGAGCGCCGATGTCGCCTCATCGAACACCAGGATACAGGGATCTTTGAGCAGGGTGCGAGCGATCGCGACACGCTGTTTTTCGCCGCCGGAAAGTTTGAGGCCCCTCTCACCGACCAGTGTGTCGTAACCATCGGGCAGTGTTTCCACAAACTCGTGAATGTGCGCCTGCTGTGCCGCTTTAGTTACCTGTTCACGGGTCGCATCCGGATTGCCGTACGCGATGTTGTAATAAATCGAATCGTTAAACAGTACGGTGTCCTGCGGCACGATACCGATCGCGTCGCGCACGCTTTTCTGGGTGACGTTACGAATATCCTGACCATCAATGGTGATGCGTCCGCCGGTCACGTCATAAAACCTGAACAACAGTCGCGACAGGGTGGACTTGCCGGCACCACTGTGACCGACCACGGCAACCTTGTTGCCGGCAGGCACCTCAAAATCGACATCATCCAGAATCTGGCGTTTCGGATCATATGCAAAACTGACGTGCTCGAATCGAATGCTGCCGGCGGATATTTCAAGATCCGCTGCACCCGGCTTGTCCTGAACTTCGGTATTGGTTTCCAGCAGGCCAAACATGCGCTCCATGTCGGCCAGCGAATGCCGGATTTCCCGATAGACAAATCCGAGAAAATGCAGCGGCATATAGAGCTGCAACAGGAAAGCATTGATCATGACCAGGTCACCCAGGGTCATCTCGCCGTCGACCACGCCCTGGCCGGCAAGCATCATCAGTATGGTTACACCAATGGCGATGATTGCGCTTTGGCCGCTGTTAAGAAACGACAGTGAAGTCTGGTTGCGTACCGCTGCCTTTTCCCATTGCTGCATGCTGCTGTCATAGCGCCGCGTCTCGTATTCCTCGTTGCCAAAATATTTGACGGTCTCATAGTTCAGCAGACTGTCGATCGCCGCGGTGTTGGCTTTGGAATCCATCTCGTTCATGTTGCGCCGGAACACCATGCGCCACTCGGTAACGATCAGGGTAAAGGCGATATAGCCAACGAGAGTCCCCAGGATGACGAGGGTGAATACCACCGCGTACTTGCTTAGCAGGATGGCCGCGACCAGCGCGATTTCGAGTATCGTCGGCAGAATATTGAACAGCATGAAGTTCAGCAGAAAACGAATACCGGCGGTACCGCGTTCGATATCGCGTGACATGCCGCCGGTCTGTCGTTCGAGATGAAAACGCAGCGACAGCGCATGCAGGTGGCGAAATACTTTTATTGCCACGCGCCGGATGGATCGTTGCACGACCTTGGCAAACACGGCATCACGCAGTTCCCCGAAGAGCGAGGAAGCCAGTCGCAGGGCACCATAAGCCAGCAGCAGGAAGACCGGGAGGACCAGCAGCGCCTGCGGCTTGTCCAGTGAATCGACAACTTCTTTCAGGATAAGCGGAATGCTGACATTGGCGAACTTGGCCAGTGCCAGCAGTGCCAGTGCCAGCAATACCCGGCCACGAAACTCCCATAGGTATGGCAGCAGGGTGGCGATTGTTCTCCAATCGTCACGATTTTTCGGCGGGGCACCGTAATGACGAACACGCATGGGACTGAATCTAGATCAACAGAGAGTGCCTGAGTTTACACAAGCGGGATTGGCAACACGAGGCGTGTGTCCGGCGAATCCAGGTATCCGGACGAACGCAATGGTTTGAAGGGTGACGAGGTGTTACTGGGACCAGGTCGGTGTCGACAGGCCGTCTTCGGACAAGGTGGTTTCGTCGTCAGCGGCGAATTCGTAGCTCATGTCCGCATCCGGTTGCTGGAAATAGTGACCCTGGACAAAGTCGAAGCCGTAGGGCCAGATTTCAGACAGGGCAGAGGCATCTTCAATGTGGGTTGCAACGGTGCGAATTGCCAGTTGTTTGGCCATATCCATTACCGCTGTCAGCGCGTCCTTGTCATCGGACTGCGCCAGTTGACTGATGACGTTGCCGTCGAACTTCAGGAATTTTACCGACTGGCGCGGAAGCTTGAGCAGGGTCTCGGTTACCGGGCCGGAGTTATCGAGAGAGATCTGGCAGCCCAGCTCTTTCATGCGGGTGATGAAGGCTGATACCTTGTCAATATTCTGCGCCACCGACGGCTGTGACATCTCGATGACCAGGTTATGCGCATCGATCCCGCTATTGTTGACGCCGTTCTGGACGACATTGATTAGCGCATCATTGCCGACACTCATGGGTGAAACGTTTACGAAGTAGCTGACGGCGCGACCCTCCTGGGCCATGGCAGTCATGGCCTCCAGTGTGCGCTGCATAACCCAGCAGTCTATTTCGACCAGCTGTCCGCTGGCCTCGGCCTTGGGAATGAACTGTCCTGGTGAAATCAGCTCGTTGTTTTCGCCGAGCATGCGCACCAGTACCTCGTACATTTCCTCGGTCTCACCCTGCATGCTGACGATCGGCTGGTACACCAGCCGGAAGCCATTACTCTGCAGTGCTGCCGTAATTAGCGGGTCGCCCGCACCGGTTGCAGCCGCCGGTTCCTCCGAAGCAGGTGCAAGATCGGCCTGCACCGCCAGTTCTGCAATAGGGGGCTCAATTTCGATCGGGCTTTCGATTTTGGGGGGTTCCGCCACCGGTGGCGCCGGTTCGGGTGCGGCGGCAGGCGCCGCTGTTTTCGCGGTCGGGCGTTGTCCCTTGCTCTTGATCACCGCCTGGGTGATCGCTTCATGCACGCTCTTCATGTCTGCGGTAATTTGAGCTGTGCCCACTGCGCAACCACATTTCTGTTTCTGATTGCCCGCGATGATATTGGCATTGTCCAGTGCCTGCTTCAGCTCCGCGGCAAGGGTTTCTGCGGCTGCATGATCCTTGGCCGGCAGCAGGATGGTCAGTTCCTCGTCACCGAAACGGGCGAGCATGCTATCGGCGTCCAGGTGCTCTTTCAGCAACTTGGTGATCTTGAGCAACATGCCGTCACCCACGGTATAACCCAGTGTATTGTTGATCTCTTCCAGCTGGTAAAGATCGAAATAGATCAGGGAAACTGCCTTGCCTTCTTTTTTCACCGCATTCAGGGCGTGTCCCAGTTCCTTGGTGAAATAGTGGCGATTAAACAACCCTGTCAGTGCATCGCGCTGGGTCAGGTACTGCAAACGGTCTTCGGTGGCCTTGCGCGCGGAGATGTCGGTAAAGGTTATCTGGATAGTGTCTTCGCCCTTCATTTTTACCGGAGCGAATACAGCTTCAATATTGATTTGATCACCATTGGCCCGTACAGCCTCGAGTTCGAGGCTTGAATCGAGTTTGCCCCTGGCCGCCTTTTTCAGTGCGTCCTTGAACTGCTTCTGGTCGTTTTTGGCTATCAGGTTCAGTACCGGAATGATTTCGAGGTCAGCCAGGCTGTCGTAACCAAACATGTTCAGATAAGCCTGGTTTGCCTCAATATGCATGCCCTCGTGGCAGTAGCAAACGGCCTCCTGGGTGCCGGTTACCATGGCCGAATGCTGCACCTCCATTTCCTTCACTTTCTTTCGCGCGACTTCGAGTTCGCGGCGCATTTCAGCGACTTCGAGTTCGCGGCGAATGGCGGGCACCAGTCTGCCGGTGTAATTTTTGCGAATCACATCTCGGGCACCCGCGGCAGTCACTGCGGCAAAGTCTTCATCACTCAGCGAGCGCGTAATGACGATCAATGGCGTGTCGAGCTTCTTGCGTTTCAGCAGTTCCAGCGCCATCTGAGCGCTGTACTGCAACAGGGTGAAATCGGAGAGTACCAGGTCCCATTTCTCTTTTTGCAACGCCGATTCCATGCCGGCCAGGTTGTACACCCGCTCGGTCTTCACGCGATAACCCGAGGCGCGCAGCTCCCTTACCGGGAGTTCGGCGTCATCCGGTGAGTCATCGACAATCAGGACGCTTAGTACCTTGTTTTCCATTGAAGCCAGAATCTTTATCCGTGTTGTATGTCTGAGTGCTGTCTTCCTGCTGCGGGAGTGGCCCCGGCCACAGGCTTAAATATAGCCGATCCGTCGCGGGCGTACAGTCGTCCGCTCAGGTTTTTGGAAAGGCGACCAGGTGGTCTGCTTCGATACGGATGCCAACTTTTTCGCCAATTCGGTGATCGGCGTGGCTCGGGAACAGCGACAGCAGGCGACCGCCGTTGGGTAACCTAAGGGTATACATGATCTCGGCGCCTTTAAAGGCCTTCTGCATAATCTCCAGCTGCAGCATGCTGTCCGGATCCGGAATAATATCATCGGGCCGGAACAATACCTCGACGGGAGTGCCTTCACCCCAGTCGTAGGCGCGGTTGCCCTGGTATTCCCCGAGCTCTGTTTTCACCCGGTCGGGCGATGTCAGCTTGCCGTCCAGAAATACACCCTGGCCGATAAAATCTGCGACAAATCGGCAATTCGGTTCGTGGTACAGGTTGTAGGGCGTGTCCCACTGCAGCAGCTTGCCTGCGTGCATTACCCCGACCTGGTCGCCCAGCGCAAAGGCCTCCTGCTGGTCGTGGGTAACCAGTACCATGGTAATACCCTGTTTTTTAAGGATCTGGCGCACTTCCTCGCTCAGGCGTTCGCGCAATTCCACGTCCAGGTTGGAAAAGGGCTCATCCATCAACAGCAAATCCGGTTGCGGTGCCAGGGCCCGGGCGAGGGCAACACGTTGCTGTTGACCACCGGACAATTCGTGCGGATAGCGATTTTCCATGCCTTCCAGACCTACCACCTCCAGCATCGCCTGAACTACCTGTTGTTGACGGCTCTCCGGCAAGTGGCGCAGACCAAAGGCAATATTTTTTGCCAGGTCCAGGTGCGGGAACAACGCGTAGTCCTGAAACACCATGCCCAGTCGGCGTTTCTCTGGTGGCAGGGTGTAGCCGGGTGACGAAACCGGTCGGCCGTTGATGCAGATTTCACCGGCGTCCAGCGGGTGGAATCCGGCAATGGCACGCAGCACGGTAGTCTTGCCGCAGCCGCTTGGGCCCAGCACGCAGACCAGGTTGCCACGATTGACGTGCAAATTGAGATCGCGCACGACAACGCGATCTTCATAACTACACTGAACGCTTTTGAGGGAGAGCAGCTCGCTCAACGGGGTGGTTTCCTGGAAAGGTTACGGTAATTCAGTAAATGATAACAAATCTCATTCACAGATGTGTGACTAATTTGGTTGACTCGCTACCGGGTCAGCAAAAATTCGAGCAGCGCTTTCTGTGCGTGCAGGCGGTTCTCGGCTTCGTCCCATACCACGCTCTGCGGCCCGTCAATGACCTCGGCTTCAACCTCGGAGCCGCGGTAGGCAGGCAGGCAATGCATGAAGATGGCGTCCGGTTTCGCCGCGGCCATGGTATCGCGGGTCACGATGTAGGGTGCAAAGGCCTTCATCCGCGCCGCTTTTTCATCTTCCTGGCCCATGCTGGCCCAGGTGTCGGTGACGACAATATCGGCTGCCTTCGCCGCCTCGGCGGGGTCGCTGGTAAGCGAGACATGGTCGGCGCAAAGCGCCAGCAGTTGCGCGTCCGGTTCATAACCCTCCGGTACCGCTACCACCAGGTTGAACTCGAGCTGGCGCGCGGCGTTCATCCATGAGTGACAGACATTATTGCCGTCACCAATCCAGGCCACGGTCTTGCCTCGAATGTCACCGCGATGTTCGATATAGGTCTGCATGTCGGCCAGCAGCTGGCAAGGGTGGTACATATCGGTGAGCGCGTTGATGACCGGCACCTGTGAGTTGGCCGCGAAAGTCTCGACGTTGCTATGCTCGCCCGTGCGCATAACGATCACGTCGACCATGCGCGACATCACCCGTGCCGTGTCTTCAATCGGTTCGCCACGGCCGATCTGCAGGTCACGCGGTGACAGGAACATGGAGCTTCCACCCAGATGCGCCATGCCAGCTTCGAACGACACACGCGTGCGGGTGCTGGATTTGTCGAACACCATGGCCAGGGTCTTGCCATCCAGCGGCTTGATGACCTGCCCCGATTTGTGAATCGTCTTGAGCTCGGCGGCCCGTGCCAGTATCTGGCGAAATTCGTCCGCGCTCAGATCCATCAGCGACAGGAAATGGCGCGTCATTGTGCCGCCCCCAGGAAATCACTGATGAGCCCGGCGACGCCAGACACGATCTGGCCGGCCTCATCATCACTCAGAATCATGGGCGGTAGCAGGCGCACGACATTGCCGGCCGTCACATTGATCAGCAGGTTCTTTTTCAGCGCCAGCGCCATCAATTCACCACAATCACGATCGAGTTCGACTGCAATCATCAATCCCTTGCCACGTATCTCCCGAACGCCATCGGTCCCGTTCAGCGACGACCTCAGGCCGTCGAGGATGCGTTTCCCGAGTTGCGCAGTGCGTTTGTCCATCGCAGCTGATTCCATGGTATCGATAACCGCCGTCGCGGCGGCGCAGGCAAGCGGATTACCGCCGAAGGTCGAGCCATGTTTGCCGGCGCCAAGGGTTTCTGCAGCAGCGCCACGTGCCAGGCAGGCGCCGATGGGCATGCCATTACCAAGCGCCTTGGCCAGTGTCATGACATCCGGCAGGACATTTTCATGCTGGCCGGCGAACCACTTGCCGGTCCGGCACATGCCAGTCTGGATCTCGTCGAGAATCAGTAGCCAGCCGTTTTCGTCACAAATCTCGCGCAGGCCCCGGAGGTAGCCGTCATCAGGTATGACCACACCGCCTTCTCCCAAAACCGGCTCCACCATCACCGCTACCACGTTGCTGTTATTGGCGGCGACCTGGCGGACCGCCTCCAGATCGTTGTACGGCACCCGGTTAAATCCCTGTACCAGTGGCTCGAATCCGGCCTGCACCTTGCGGTTACCGGTGGCGGTCAGGGTGGCCATAGTGCGCCCGTGGAAGCTGTGCTCGGTAACCACGATTGATGGCAGATCAATGCCCTTGTTGTGGCCGTACATTCTTGCCAGCTTGATCGCGGCCTCGTTGGCCTCGGCACCGGAGTTGCTGAAAAATACGGCATCCATTCCGGACAGTTTGCATAACCGTTCGGCCAGGGCTTCCTGCTTCGGGATCTGGTACCAGTTGGAGGTATGCATCAGGGTACCGGCCTGGTCGCAAATGGCCTGGCTCACCGCCGGGTGTGCGTGCCCGAGCGAACACACCGCAATGCCGGTCATGGCGTCCAGGTATTTGTTGCCGTCGGTATCCCACACCCAGGCGCCTTCACCGCGCGTCATTGCCACGGGCAGCCGGCCATAGGTGTGCATCAGATAAGAGTCATGTGCCATAAAAACAGAAAGCGCCCCGCAAGCAGGGCGCTACCATCAATTAAAAAGAAATTTTAGACCTTAAAAACCGGCCTGCCAACCCCTTTAAACGAACAAGCCCGGCAAATGCCGGGCTTGTTTATGTCTGATCAGCTGTTCCAGATCAGTATCTTACATCATGGGTAGGCCGTGCGGGCCGGCGACCATGAAGAATGCCATCGGGATCGACAGCATGGTATTGGTGCGTGACGCAAGGAAGGCGATACGTGCCGCACTGGCCTTCTGCTCGTCGGAGGCCTCGGTGATACCCAGTACTTTTTTCTGGTTCGGCCAGATCAGTACCCAGACGTTAAAGAACATGATGGTGCCGAGCCATGCGCCGATGCCGATGGTGGCGCTGGCACCCTTTAGCATAAAGGCATCACCAAAGCTCAGGTGAGACGCGCTGATCAGATAGTAAGCGCCTGTCAGCCAGGTCACGAGCGCGGCATAGCGGAACCACGCGAGGGCCTTCGGTGCGATCAGCTTCGGTACGATATCGGCGGCAATGCCGCCGGCCTTGGCTTTGCCCATGGAGGGCACTTGAATGAAATTGAAGTAATAGAGCAGGCCGATCCAGGTAATACCGGCCATAACGTGTAACCAACGATCAAGGATGAGATCCATAGCTAATAACCTTATATAGTGAATTCGTTTTAGATTGATTGCTTAACCAGCGACAACCAGAAATTTGGCCGCGATCAGATAAAGGATCACTGTCAGAACGAGTCCCGAAATGATGGTTCCGGTGATGGAATCCAGTGGATTCTTCATAGTCTTGCCTCTTTGAATTTTTTGGGTTGGAGTGACAAAAATAGTTGACTGAAACTGTCGGGCGCTAATCTAAGCCAGAGCCTATTCGATTTCAAGCAAGAGATTCGGCGTCGAGTGCCAGGCCGTCATGGCTGATTTCCGCTTCCGGCAGCAGGCGCTCCTGCAACACACGCCATTTCCCGTCATCTTCTTTCTGGATAATGATCTCGACACCGTTGGTGTTGCTGGTGCCATCGGTCGCTTCCACTTTTTCGATGGTTTTGAACATCACGCGACCGGGCGCGTGTGCGACGATTTTCATGGGCCCGTAGGAGACCTGTTTCAAAATATTGTTTTCGAATTCATGCTTGCATTGGCGTGCCCAGTCGTCGTACCCGATGACCTCGAAACCGGGAAAACCGAAAACGCTAACTTGTCGTGATATGAGGTCCATGTGTGCCTGGTAGTCTTTTTCGTTGGCTGATTGCTGCAAGTCCTCCAGCCAGCGTTGTGCAATATCAAGACCCATGGTTATTGCTTCCTCCGAAATTGATTGTCGCTCGCCATTTTCCAATCTGGCTTTTATCATTAATTACCGACTTTGTCGGGGGTGGTTCATGCTACAGGAAATCGGGCTTTTTCTGCACCCGTGTCTCGGCTAAATCTGCAGGGTTATCAGTTGCCCCGGCACGATCATCTGCACTTCCCGCCAGCGACACAGTAGCGCCTTTTTGGCATTAAAATATGAAAACTTGCCGACAACTCTCGTTAACTGTTGGTAACGTGCAGAATCAGAATGCGCGGGGGCTTTGTCCGGCAATTGTCGCTCCGGGGAAGTTTTGTCTTCTTGACCTGTATAGGCAAAAAAACGATCATACCGCCCTCACAACGGCAGGCTAACAGTGCCTGTCCGTCAACAACGAATACATAGCAGCGTGGTGACGACTCGCTATCCCACCATTATCTAAGGGAGTTCCATGAAGCCAGAGGACCAGAAACGCCTACTGCGTGAAATGATTTTTTATCGCCGCTTCGAAGATCGCTGCTTCGAGGCCTATATGGAGCGGAAGGTCGGCGGTTTCCTGCACCTGTATTCAGGGCAAGAGGCAGTGGCCACCGGCGTGCTGGAGCAAGCCAAAACCGGGCACGATTATGTCATCACCGGTTACCGCGACCACGTACACGCTCTCAAATCCGGTGCACCGGCGAGAGAAGTGATGGCGGAGTTATATGGTAAGGAGACCGGCTCCAGCAAGGGCCGCGGCGGCTCCATGCATATCTTTGATCCGACCGCGAACTTCATGGGCGGCTACGCCCTGGTTGGGCAACCGTTTCCGCTGGCAGCAGGTCTTGCTCTCGGTGCCAAACATCGCGGCGAAGGCCAGATTGCCATCTGTTTTCTTGGTGACGGCGCCAATAATCAGGGCACATTCCACGAGACCATGAACATGGCGTCGGTCTGGAACCTGCCGGTCCTGTTCGTTTGCGAAAATAACGAATACGCCATCGGTACCCATATTGACCGATCTACCGCGGTGCGCGATCAGTACAAGCGGGTTTGCGGCTATAACATGGAAGCCAGCCAGCATGATGGCATGGATATCGATACCGTCATGGAAGCGGCGGCCAAGGCCATCGACTACGTGCGCGGAAAATCGAAACCCTACTTCATTGAATTCATGACCTACCGTTTCCGCGGCCACTCGATGTCGGACGCCAAGAGTTATCGCACCAAGGAAGAAGAGGCCGAGTGGGAGAAGCGGGACCCGATCAAGGTCTATAGCCGTCGCCTGAAAAAGGCCGGCATCATTAGCGATGCCGACATCAAGGCGATGGAAAAGGAAATCGATGATGAAATCGAAAATGACATTATCAAGTTCGCCGAGGAAAGCCCTGAGCCCAAGATCGAGGACCTGACCCGATACGTGCTTGATGACAACCCGGATCCGCGCTGGATCGGGCCGTTGGTAAACGAAGGAGAATAAGCGTGGCCGAGACTGCATATTGGGAAGCCATTCGGCGCGCCCACGACGAAGAAATGACCAATGACAAGATGGTAATCGCCATGGGCGAAGACATCGGTGTCGCTGGTGGTACGTATAAAGCCACTTCCGGGCTGTTCGACAAGTACGGTCCGGAGCGCATCATCGATACTCCGATTTCGGAGAACTCCTATACCGGTATCGGTATCGGTGCGTCGATGGTGGGCATGCGCCCGATCATCGAGATCATGTCGATCAACTTCGCGCTGCTGGCACTGGATACCATTATTAATGCGGCGGCAAAGATACGTTACATGTCCGGTGGCCGCATCGCCTGCCCCGTGGTCATCCGTACCCCGGGCGGTACGGCACACCAGTTGGCAGCCCAGCATTCGGCGCGTCTCGCACGCATGTTCATGAGTACGGCCGGTCTGCGTGTGGTGACCCCGCGCGGTCCGGTGGATGCCTATGGCATGCTCAAATCGGCGGTTCGCTGCAACGATCCGGTCATCATCATCGAGCACGAGCGCATGTACAACATGAAAGAGGAGATGCCGGACGAAGAGTTCTTCCGTCCGCTCGAGGGTGCCGAAATCGTTCGTCATGGAACCGATATCACCCTTATTGGCTACAACTACAATGTGCACCTGTGCCTGGGTGCGGCCGACAAGCTGGCCAAAGACGGCATTAGCGCCGAAGTCCTGGATCTGCGTTCGCTGAAGCCACTTGATCGTGAGACCATTC
>Ga0209742_10000578_pt1 | contig 18985 bp, 19 predicted proteins | sample DeeMarSeWOR38_10_FD_187462 | JGI IMG/M metagenome (GOLD analysis project Ga0209742, IMG submission 187462) | Marine sediment microbial communities from White Oak River estuary, North Carolina - WOR-3-8_10 (SPAdes) (version 2) | ecosystem: Environmental > Aquatic > Marine > Intertidal zone >... | reverse complement strand
CAGCGTTTTTCGACCGAAGTAAAGCGCAGCGAAGCGAGCCATGAGGGAGAGAAATGCTGCGGGCGCCCGACCCATGTTTCTATTGGCACTATCGTTGGACACTTACCCGAAGACGGTCAGGCTGCCCGGGATGTTGTAACCTACGTCCATCATGCCTGACACGCGATCAATAACGGTCGAACTCGGCGAGCGCAGCTACCCGATCTTCATTGGTGGTGGCCTGCTCGGCGGCGGCTTCGATCTCTCGGCGCACGTTCGCGGTCCCGACTGTCTCGTGGTCACCAACGAAACCGTCGAACCGCTGTATCTCGACGCACTCTCGGCAAACCTCGCCGGCAAGCAGTTGCGGGCGATCAGCCTGCCCGACGGCGAAGCGTACAAGACCCTCGAAACCGTCGAGGACATACTCGATACGCTCGTCGAGAATGGCGCCAACCGCGACACGACCGTTGTGGCGCTTGGCGGCGGTGTCGTCGGGGACATTGCCGGTTTCGCGGCCGCCTGTTACATGCGCGGTGTCGACTTCATACAGGTCCCGACCACCCTGCTTGCGCAGGTGGACAGCTCGGTAGGGGGCAAGACCGGTGTCAATCACGCGTCGGGCAAGAACCTGATCGGGGCATTCCATCAGCCGCGCGCGGTACTGATCGACACGGACACCCTGAAGACGCTTCCCGACCGGGAACTCAAGGCGGGTCTTGCCGAGGTCATCAAGTACGGCGCCATCGTCGACGCGGATTTTTTCGCCTGGATCGAAGACAACCTGGAAGCGCTGATTGCTCGCGATGCGGATGCCCTCGCGGCCGCGATACGTCGCTCCTGCGAACTCAAGGCCGGGATCGTCGCCGAAGACGAGCGCGAGAGCGGCCGGCGAGCGCTCCTCAATTTCGGTCATACCTTCGGTCACGCCATCGAGCACTGCCAGGGCTACGGTGAGTGGCTGCACGGCGAGGCGGTAGCGGCCGGCATGGTGATGGCGGCGCAGCTGAGCGCGAGCGACGCGGCCCTGGCCAGGCGCATCGCAAGGCTGCTCGAGCGCGCGGGACTGCCATCACGGCCGCCGGCAATTGCCGCGAACGACTTGCTGGCGGCGATGAGCCTGGACAAGAAGGTGCAGGGCAAGCAACTGCGTTTCGTGCTGCTGCGCTCGCTTGGCGACGCCTTCGTCACGAGCGACTACGATACGGCGCGGCTCGAAACCGTCCTGGAGGAGGCCCGCTGATGCAGCCGGCGCCGCTCGCGCCGTATGCCGCAACGGAGTCGCGGTCGAAGGGCCGGCGCTACCGCGAGCCGGACGCCCGGTACCGCGGCCAATACCAGCGCGACCGGGACCGCATCATCCATTCCACCGCCTTCCGACGGCTGGTCTACAAAACCCAGGTGTTCGTGAATCACGAAGGCGATCTGTATCGCACGCGCCTGACACATTCGCTCGAAGTCGCGCAGATCGGCCGGTCGGTGGCCGTCGCGCTGCAGCTCAACGAACCGCTCACCGAGGCCATCTGTCTCGCGCACGATCTCGGCCATACGCCGTTCGGCCACGCAGGGCAGGATACCCTGAATGCCTGTATGCGCGATTACGGCGGCTTCGAGCACAATCTCCAATCGCTCCGAGTGGTTGACGAACTCGAAGCAAAGTACGCCGATTTTCCGGGCCTCAACCTGATGTTCGAAACACGTGAGGGCATCCTCAAGCATTGTTCGAAGAAGAACGCGCGGCGGCTGGGCGACCTCGGCGAACGGTTTCTGAACCGCACCCAGCCGGGGCTGGAAGCACAGCTCGCGGACATCTGCGACGCGGTGGCCTACAACAATCACGACGTCGACGACGGTTACCGGGCCGGCCTCATCAGCCTCGGGCAACTCAGGGAACAGCCGCTGTTCGAATCGCGATATCGGGAGGTCGCAGAGCGCTATCCCGGCCTCGAAGACCGGCGGCTGATTTACGAGATCATTCGCCGCATGATCAATACCGTCGTCACCGATCTCATCGAAACGACACAGCGCAATCTCGATGAAGTCGCGCCCCGGTCCATCGACGACGTTCGCGCGGCCGGCAGGCCACTGGTCGGGTTCTCCGCGGAAATCGGAGAACAGCACCGGCTGCTCAAGCAGTTCCTGCACCAGCACCTGTACAGCCACGAACAGAAGCTGGAAATGACGCGCAAGGTGCAGACCGTCCTGCGGGAACTGTTCGAGACGTTCATGAACGACGTCGACAAAATGCCCCCGGAGTTTGCCGCCAGTGCCGCAGAGGGCGGCGCGCCGGCGCGGGCGCGCGTCGTGGCCGACTATATTGCCGGCATGACGGATCGTTACGCATTCGCTGAACACAAACGCATCTCGGGTTAGAATTCGCGGCCGGCAAACAAACCTGGATTCCTACGTGCCCCCGAAAGACATTCCCGCCAGAGACCGGCTGATATTCGCCATGGACGTCCCCGACTGCGATGCAGCGATGGCGCTGGCGGAAGAGCTCGGCGACGCCGTGACGTTCTACAAGCTCGGTCTCGAGCTTATGATGAGCGGCGGCTATTTCGACCTGCTCGACTGGATGCTCGCGCGCGACCGCAAGGTGTTCTGCGATCTCAAGTTCTTCGACATCCCGGCCACGGTCGGGTCCGCAGTGCGGCAGCTCAAAGACCGGGGTGCGAGTTTCGTGACCGTGCACGGCAACCAGTCGATCATGGAGGCGGCCGCCGAAAACAAGGGCGACACGCTCAGGGTGCTCGGTGTGACCGTGCTGACCAGTCTCGATCGCGGCGACCTGGACGACCTGGGTTTCGATTGCGATGTCGGCGACCTCGTCCTCTCGCGGGCAAGGCGTGCGCTCGAGGCCGGCTGCGACGGCGTCATCTCCTCCGGGCTCGAGGTGCCGCGGCTGCGGGAATTCGTCGACGAGAAGCTGGTCGTTGTGACCCCGGGGATCCGGCCGGTCGACAACAAGCCGGCCGGCGACCAGAAGCGGGTGGTCACCGTCGAGACCGCATTTTCCAATGGCGCCGACTACATCGTCGTTGGCCGCCCTATCCGCGATGCGTCCAGTCCCCGCGAGGCCGCGGAATCCATTCAGGCATCCATCGAGGCACAGTTCTCATGACCACGCTCAAAAACGATCTGCTGATACGCGCGCTGTTGCGCCAGCCCGTACCGCGCACCCCGGTATGGATCATGCGCCAGGCGGGGCGGTATCTGCCCGAGTACCGGGCAACGCGGGCCGAAGCGGGCGACTTCATGAGCCTGTGCCGCAATCCCGAGCTCGCCTGCGAGGTAACGATGCAGCCGCTTCGGCGCTACAAGCTCGATGCCGCGATCCTGTTTTCGGACATTCTCACCGTGCCCGACGCGATGGGTCTCGGGCTCCATTTCGCGACCGGGGAAGGACCGAAGTTCGAGCGCCCGGTACGCTCGGCCGCCGAGATTCACAAGCTGCCGGTTCCGGATGTCAGCGAGACGCTGGGCTACGTATTCGACGCCGTGCGCACGATTCGCCGGGAGCTGGACGGCGCCGTGCCGTTGATCGGTTTCGCCGGCAGCCCGTGGACGGTCGGCACCTACATGGTCGAGGGTGGATCGAGCCGTGAGCTTGCAATCATCAAGGGGCTCGCAAAAGACGACCCGGCCGCACTGGAAGAGCTGCTCGGTAAGGTCGCGGCGATGACAACCGACTATCTCAATGCGCAGATCGAAGCCGGGGCCCAGGCCATCCAGATTTTCGATACCTGGGGCGCCGCGCTGGAGCGCGATGACTACCGGCGCTTCTCCCTGGCAAGCATGCAGCAGATCATCGACGGGCTGACGCGCGAGAAAGACGGCCAGCGCATCCCGGTCATCCTGTTCACCAAAGGGGCGGGTGAAATGCTGGCCGACATGGTCGGCACGGGCTGCGACGCCCTCGGAGTCGACTGGACGACCGACCTGAAGACAGCCCGTGCCTATGTCGAGGACAAGGTTGCACTGCAGGGTAACGTGGATCCCGCAACCCTGCGCGAGTCCCCGCAAGTCATCCGGCAGGCGGTGGCGGATGCCCTGGCCAGCTACGGCACCGGGCCGGGGCACGTGTTCAACCTCGGCCACGGCATAACGCCCGACATCGATCCCGACCACCTCGGCGTACTGGTGGACGCTGTTCACGAACTGAGCCCCCGGTACCACCAGTAGGCGCGGTTCTCGAACCGCGATTACGCCGAAGCGTCCTCAGTAGTAGTACGTATGGTGGGCGCCGGCGGCGCCTCTGAGAATGACTGGATGAGTGCCAAGACGGATGAGAGGTTGTCCGTCGAGAAGGCCATGTCACGCGTTCTCAGCGCCGAGAGCGATGCGCTGGCGCAGATTGCTGCGTGCCAAAGCCGGGCAGACGAGACACTGCAATCCACCCGCAAGAAGATTCGGGCGATGCTGCGAAGAACGCAGCAGCGCATCGTCCGGCTGCATGCCGCCTGTGAAGAACGCACGCACCAGCTCGTATCGCGCATGGAAAAGGACGTTGCCTCGGATAGCGAGCCTCCGCCCGGCAGATACGGACGAGAAAGTTTACTGGAGGCCGTACGTGCCGTTGCTGAGGAGCTGACGACACCAGGCTCCCCCGATGCCCGTTGAGTTCGCCTATGCCCAGGCACGCGCGCAGGCGCGACAGGGGGACCGGCTAAGCGCGGATACGTGGGGACTGCTCGAGTCGAGCGTCGGCCTGGCGCAATTCCTGCACCTGCTGCGCGGCACGACGTTGGCGCCCAGGGTCGAGCACTTCTCAGCGGTGACGTCGCCGCACGTAATCGAGAGGTCCCTGCGGCGTGACTGGCACAGCGAGGTCAACTCGGCAACGAGATGGGTGCCCCTGCGCTGGCGCGCAGCGGTCGCCTGGACCGCCTGGCTCGCGGAATTGCCGGCCATCGGTCATTTCCTGCAGGGTGGCGCGGCCCTGCCCTGGATGACCGAAGACCAGGCCCTGTCGGCCTTCGCCGCCGAGGATGCCGATACCGTTCGGGCGGCGCTCGAAAAAGCGCTCCCGGGCCTCGCCGCAGATGACCGAAGTGGTGATGATGTACGCGCAGCCTGGCTGCGGCACTGGCGGCGACTTTGGGCCGACGAGGCTGCCGGCGATCGGGCGCTAGCGAGCCTGGTGTCGCTGGTCGAGCGGTATGCCATCGCTGGCGATGGAGGGGGCGCCGTCGACTGGCGCAGTGATCTGGAGCTGCGTGTCCTTCGTATCCTGCGCGGACACCGCGAGCAGCCGGTTACCGTCTTCTGTCATTTGCTGCTTAGCGCACTGGAGCTGCATCGGTTGCGGCAGGGCCTGTTGCAGAGGGCGGTCTTCAACGACCTCGAACCGGAGGCCGCCGCATGAGCCTCAGGCCGAAAAGCGCCAACTGGTTCGAGCTGCTGGTCATGCGTGATGACCTCGCCGCAGCAATGAAAGTACTCGCGGCTTCGAGGCGCGTCGAGTTGCAAAGCCACGGCGAGGGAAGAGCGCCGATGCTGATGCCGGAATGCCGCGAGCTGCTGGAGGAATTCGACGAACTGGAGCGCCTCTACCGACATCATTGGCCACCGCCGTCGCCTCACGAGCACGATGAACGTGCGGAGCCTTACAACATGCTGCAGCGCGCCCTCGATCGCCTGCGCCGGTGGGCAGCGGAGGCGAGAGATGTCGTCGAACGCCTGGAACTCCTCACCGTGCGAAGTAACGACCAGGAACTGCTGCTCGAGATGTTGCGTGATGCGGAATCCTTGCCGGACCTGTCGCAGTTTTCGCGAGCCGGCCCGTTGCTGGACAGCGGGCTGTTTCTGCTCGGCTCCGGGGAATGGCCCGGCACCACACCGGGCACGGTAATAACGCAGCGCGTGGTGATTCCGGCACATCGCTTCCTGGCGGCGGTCGGGTTGCCGGACGAGATGTCGGAACTCGAGCACCAGCTGCACGCGCAGAGAGCGCGCAGGCTGGACTTGCCGAAAGACTTGCCGCCGCAGGCGGCCGACGCGGAAGTGGCGATGCGAGACCGCTTGTTCGAGACTCGCAGGCAAATCGAGGATGCACAACAGGCGCTGCGCACGCTGCACGAGCGCCATGACGTTGCCGATGCCCTCGCCGACGCGCTGTTCGTGCGCTGGTACGTTAACAGCGTGCCCGAGATTTCGGCCACGGAAAACTTTGCCTGGATCAGCGGCTGGACCAGCGTCGAAGACGAGGATGAACTGCAAGCGATGCTCGCTGACGGTGGCATCAAGGGGCTTCTGCAGCTGACCCAGGCGCCGGCCGGGTACGAGGCGCCGCTGTTGCTGAAGAATCCGCGGTGGATGCGTCCGTTCGAGATGTTCACCGAGATGCTCGGTATACCCGCCGCCGGCGAAGCGGATCCGACTCGCGTGATCGCCATAGCGACCCCGCTCATGTTCGGCTACATGTTCGGCGATGTCGGGCACGGTACCGTGTTGCTCATTGCAGGACTCATGCTGCAGCGGCGATACCCGGTGCTGCGGTTACTGGTTTACGGCGGCGCAATGAGCATCCTGTTCGGTTTCGCATTCGGCAGCGTGTTTGCGCTCGAATCAATTGTTACGCCGATGTGGGTTCACCCCATCGAAGAGCCGGTACTGATGCTCCTGGTCCCCATGGCCGGCGGGGCAGTCCTTTTGTTGATCGGTATGTGTCTCGATGCACTGCAGTCGTACTGGCAACATAAGGGCCGCTACTGGTGGGAAACGGGCGCCGGCCTGATGCTCTGTTACATCGCCCTGCTGGGTTCGATACTCGAACCGCGCCTGCTGTGGCTGGCACTCGTCGGTGCAATTTGGTTCGTCGTCGGCCATGCGCTGGTATCTCCCGGGCACCGGTTACGCGCGGGCGCTGCTGCGGTAGCGGAATTTGTCGAGGCGGCGCTGCAGCTCATCGTCAACACGGTCTCGTTCGTGCGCATCGGCGCATTTGCGCTCGCCCATGCCGGGTTGTCCATGGCAGTCGTGGGATTGTCGGATGCCACGGAATCGGTGGTTATCACCGCAATCGTGCTCGTGCTCGGCAACGTGCTGATCATCGGGCTCGAAGGTCTCGTCGTTTCCATCCAGACAACGCGACTGGTCCTGTTCGAGTTTTTCATCCGGTTTCTGCATGCCGAGGGAAGGCCGTTTCGCCCTCTGGCACCACTCGACACAACTCCGCCCCCGAAACACAGGAGGCAACAATGACCAAGAAAAGGGCAGCGGCTTCGATCGCTGCGTTCCTCACTATTTTCACCGCCGTCCTCGCGACCGCGGCGCTGATCCTGAGCGGCACCTCCCTTGCCGCAGAAGCGACCGCCGCCGTCGATCCCGGGATCGTCGGCTGGGGCCTGATGGCGGCTGCGATAGCCGCGGGGTTGTCCGCCGTCGGCGCCGCGTACGCCGTTGCCCATGTCGGCAGCGCAGCGGTCGGCGCACTCGCGGAGAAACCCGAGCTGCTGGGTCGTGTGCTCATCTTCGTGGGACTTGCAGAAGGCATCGCGATTTACGGACTGATCGTGGCAATCCTTATCCTGAACAGGATCGGGTAGCGTGCCGGTTACGATCTTCATCGGTGACGAGGTCTCGGCAAGCGCATGGCGCCTTATCGGCGTTCGCGCGACGGCCGTCGATACGGGCAGTGTCGCGGCAGCGTTCGACGCAGCAGTCGGAGATACCGGGTTGCTCATGGTGACCGCCGCCTGTGCCAGGGAGCTGGACAGCGAGCGGCTCGATGCGGCCGTGCGTGATGCGAAACCACTGATCCTCGTCGTCCCCGACGCGGCGAACCGGGCTGCGCCGCCCGACCTGGATAAACAGGTCGATCGCGTACTGGGTATCGAGCAATGAACGAGTTTCGGGGCATCCTCGATCTGCAGGTCGAGTCCGTGTTGAGCGCCCTGAAAGCCCAGCAGGATAGGCGTTGCCGCGAGATCGAGGGTGCGACCGGCCGGCAGGCGGAGCAGCTGCTGTCCGACAGTCGCCGCAGGGTGCGCCAACGGGTCCACAAGGCGGTCGTCGAAGAGCGGCGACATCGCGAGACGGCGCTGCTGGATGCACGGCACCGAATCGAGACCGCCGGGCGCCGCAAGGTCCAGCAGCACTACCGGACATACCTGCATGAGGCCGTACCGCTTCTAACCGCGGAACTCGGAGAGCGATGGCGTCATGACGAGTCACGCCGGACCTGGTGCGAAATGGTGATCGGCGAGGCTGTCGGCTGGCTTGCCAGTGATCCCTGGACGGTTGAACATCCCGGCGACTGGTCGGGTGAAGACACGGAGTGGCTCGAGCAGGCATTCATGGCACGCGGGCTGCCGAAACCCGTCCTGAGCGAGGATGCCAGTATTACCGCCGGACTCAGGGTTAGGCTCGGTTCAGCCTGCCTGGATGCGACGCTCGACGGACTGATTTCCAATATCCATGCCGTTGAGGGACGGTTGCTCGCGGCATGGGAGCGGCAGGCGCCGGAGCGCGGAGACGACGCGAATGTCTGAAGCAACCGTCAGCTGGTTGAGCGGTCCGGTGCTCCGTGCACGCACGGCCGGACGCTTTCATGTCAGCGACGCCATCCTCGTCGGTGAGCGGCGATTGCTCGGGGAAGTCATACGCGTCGACTCCGAAGGCATCGTCGCCCAGGTCTACGAAGACACGACCGGACTGCGGCCGGGGGACCAGGTCACGAGCAGCAGCGAGCCGTTGTCGATCCGCCTGCGGCCCGGCTTGCTCGGGAACATCTACGATGGTCTGTTGCGGCCGCTTGCCACGATGCCCGGCGATACGGTGCAACCCGGGATGCGCGAGGAGGCTGCGGCGCAGCTCGGTTACCGGCCGTTGGCGAAGCAGGGCGACATTATTCATGCTGGACAGGTTATCGGTGAATTTCGCTCCGAGGGTGTCGCCGAGAAGCACCTTGTGCCACCCGGAGTCAGCGGCGAGGTCGTCTCGATTGCCAGCGAAGGCGATTACGACGATCACGAAGTGCTGTGCGTGATGCGCGATGACGCAGGCGCCGAGACGAAACTGAGCGCCGGGCACTACTGGCCGATCCGCCGGCCGCGACCGGCCACAAAACGACTCCCGCCGCGCGAGCCCCTGGTCACGGGACAGCGCATCATGGATACCCTGTTTCCTGTCGCGCGTGGCGGCCGCGCTGCATTGCCCGGCGGTTTCGGTACGGGTAAGACCATCCTGCAGGAAAGCCTGGCCAAGTGGTGTGATGCCGAGGTCATCGTTTACGTCGGTTGTGGCGAGCGCGGCAACGAGATGGCGGAGGTGCTGAACGAGTTCCCGACGCTCGAAGATCCGCGCAGTGGCAAACCGCTCCTCGAACGGACAGTCATTATCGCCAACACATCCAACATGCCCGTCGCGGCACGTGAGGCGAGCATTTACACCGGCATTACCGTTGCCGAATATTTTCGGGACCAGGGGCTGCACGTGGCGCTCATGGCCGACTCGACGACCCGCTGGGCCGAGGCGCTGAGGGAAATATCGGGCCGGCTCGGCGAACTGCCCGGCGAGCAGGGTTTCCCGGCTTACCTCAGCTCCCGTCTCGCGGAATTCTATGAGCGGGCGGCACATGTGGAAACGCTGCAGGGTGAGGATGGTTCGGTGACGATCATCGGCGCCGTCAGCCCACCGGCGGGCGATTTCTCCGAGCCGGTAACGAGCCAGACCAAGCGATACGTGCGCTGCTTCTGGGCGCTGGACCGGGATCGCGCGCAGGCGCGCTTCTTCCCTGCGATTCATCCACTGACGTCGTACTCGGAGGACGTCGATGCGCTTGCGCGCTGGTGGCGCGCACGGGGCAATCCCGATTGGACCGATCACAGGCGGCGCATCCTCACCTTACTCGAACAGCGCGCGCGACTCGAACGCATGGCGCGGATCGTGGGCAAGGACGCGCTGCCGCCTCGTCAACAACTCACACTGCTTTGCGCGGACCTCGTTAACGAGGCGCTGCTGCGGCAGTCTGCGTTCTCCCCCGTGGATCGCTATTGCTCGCCCGAGCGCCAGGCGGCACTCGTGCACGTGATCCTGCATTTCGTCGATCGCGCCGAGCAGGCGCTGGAACACGACGTGGATCTCGAGCGCGTCGCGGAAATGCCGGTCCTGCGCAGGCTGCAGAGAGCCAGCGAGGAGATACCGGAGGAAAAGGTCGCACAGTTCCGTCTGCTGATGGCGCGGCTTGACGAGGAGTTCGATCAGCTGGAGAAGAAGCAGGCTCATGCGCGCTGATTTCAGAATCGCAAATGCCGTGGAGCGTGTGGAGGGTCCGCTGCTGTTCCTGCAGCGAACGGTCAACGTCGGCCTGAACGAGGCCCTGTACGTGATCGGCCGTGACGGAGTCGGGCGGCTGGGTCGCGTTGCCACGCTCGACGAGAGCTCGGTCATCGTCGAGGTTCTCGAGAAGACCGCCGGCCTTGGCGTCAAAGATACTGTCGTATCGATGCTGGGCGAACCGGTTTGTTTCGACGTCGGCCCGAACATGCTGGGCCGAGTGTTCGACAGCGTCGGCCGGCCGATCGATGGCGACACGCCGATACCGGCGATGCAACGCATGCGCATCGATGGCATGACCATAAACCCGGCCCGCCGGGCCCTGCCGAGGGACTTCATCGAGACCGGGGTCACCGCGATCGATCTGATGAACAGCCTCGTTCGCGGGCAGAAGCTGCCGCTCTTCTCTGGCGGTGGTTTGCCCCATGACCGCCTGGCCACGTCCATCGCGCAGCGTGCCCGCCTGCGCGACAGCGACAGTGGCGAGTTCGCGGTGGTCTTTGTCGGGATCGGCGTTTCGCACGATGTCGCGGAGAGTTTCCGTGCGGCGATGGAGTCCAGCGGCGCACTCGGCCATACGGTGATGTTCCTGAACCGCGCGGACGAATCCAGCGCACAGCGCCTGCTTGCGCCGCGATTTGCGCTCACGGCCGCCGAGTACCTTGCGTTCGTCGAAGGCCGCCACGTGCTCGTGATCATGACCGACATGACCAACTACTGCGAGGCGCTGCGGGAGGTCTCGGCGAGCCACGGCGAGATACCGGGTCGCAAGGGGTTCCCTGGCTACATGTACTCCGATCTCGCGAGTCTGTTCGAGCGGGCAGGTTGCCTGCACGGCTACGACGGCACGCTGACGCAACTGCCCATACTCACGCTGCCGGGGGACGACATCGGCCACCCGATCCCCGATCTCACGGGCTATATCACGGAAGGGCAGATCGTGCTCGATCGGGAGCTTGATCGCCGTGCCGTCTATCCGCCGATCAATGTCCTGCCGAGCCTTTCCCGGCTCATGGACTACGGTACGGGCGAGGGATTCACGCACGCGGATCACCCGGCGCTGGCCAGCCAGCTGTTCGCGGCCTATGCAAACGCACGCCGGGTTCGCGTGCTTGCGAGCGTGATGGGCCAGGAAGGCTTGTCCGACAACGACCGCGACTATCTCGCGTTCGGCGACGCGTTCGAAGAGAAGCTGATCAACCAGCCGTCGCCGCGCACGCTGGAGGAAAGCATGGACATCGGCTGGGAGATCCTCGGCCTGTTAGCGGAGAGTGAGCTGACGCGACTAAGCAACGAGCAGATCACGCATTACATCAAGCAGCGGAGGTCCGATGCCTGAACTGACGCGGACACAGACCGCCTCGCGAAGCGCATTCCTCGACCTGCAGGACGAGCAGCGGCTCGTCAATGACGGCTACGAGTTTCTCGACGAGAAGCGAATCCTGCTGGCGGCCGAACTGCTGCGGCAGCGCGAGGCATGGCGTGAGGCACGCACCGTCTTCATGGATCGCTGGGACAGGGCAGCGAAGCTGCTGCCTGCGGCCGTGGCCGACCAGGGCCTCGAGGGCCTGCAGGTACATCCACGCTACAGCCTGGACGAAGCAGGTTTCGAGGTTTCCGGGCGTCCGTATGTGGGCCAGGTCATGCTCGAGGCAAGCATGGACATTGGCGATACCGGGCTGGCGCGCGATCCGATCAGGCCGTCCGGCGAAGTGCGCCAGCTTGCGACGGCATTCAGGGGGTTGCTCGAGGCCGCTGCGCCACTTGCTGCGATAACGGCGAATCTCCACCGGCTGATGCGTGAATACCGGCGCACGGAGCGACGGGTTCGGGCGCTCGAGAATGTCGTGCTGCCGGAGATTCGTCAGGACCTCGCGGCGATGGAGGAACACCTGGACCTGAACGACCAGGAAGAAGTCATCCGGGTGCGGTCGCTGCGGCCAGAAGACTGAACCGGGCGCCCCTGGCTACTCCAGCAACTCGACGACAACGACGTGGCATTCCTGCACGACGTTCGACGTCTTGCCGCCATGGGTACCGGCCGGCGCCCAGGTGGGTTCGCCGAACTTGAATGACTGCATGCGCCTCTCGCCCTTTTCGTCCTCTTCCATCCAGGCGCAGGGGTTGAGGTAGACGACCACGCTGTCGGGATGGGCGTGCAGGGGCGGTGTCTCGCCGTTGCGTATGATCTTCTTCAGAACACGCACGCGCTCGTTCTCGAACGCGACGTCGTAGATATGCGGGGCGACGCGCACCGGGTCGAGCGCGGCCGGGACCGCGGCCAATAACAGTGGCAGAACGACGAGCAGCTTTTTCGAAAACATATCTTCGCACCTGCGATTCGGTTAGTCGTCTCGCAGCGCGCGGCGGAGGATCTTGCCGACGTTGGTTTTCGGCAGCTCGTCGCGAAACTCGACCATCTTCGGCCGCTTGTAACCGGTCAGGTTCTCCCGGCAATAGTCGATCACGTCCTGCTCGGAGACGTTCTTATCCTTGCGGACCGCAAAGATTTTCACGACCTCGCCCGACTTCTCGTCGGCAACCCCGATCGCGGCGGCCTCGAGTATGCCGTCCATTTCCACGACCACATTCTCGACTTCGTTCGGGTACACGTTGAAGCCGGATACCAGGATCATGTCTTTCTTGCGATCCTCTATATAGATGAAGCCGCTCTCGTCCATGCGACCGATATCGCCGGTGCGCAGCCACCCGCCGGGCAGCATGACCTCGGCCGTTTCGGCCGGCCGCTGCCAGTATCCTTCCATGACCTGCGGTCCCTTGAGGCAGATCTCGCCGACTTCGCCGACCTCCAGTTCGTTGCCGTCGTCTCCCGCGATCATCGCCTCCGTCGACGGAATCGGCAGGCCGATGGAGCCGGTGAATTCGCCGTCTATCGTGTTGCACACGGCTGCCGGGGACGTTTCGGTCAGGCCGTAGCCCTGCACGATCGGCTTTCCCGTGACTGCGTGCCATTCCCGCGCGACGGCAGGCTGAACCGCCATGCCGCCGCCCACGACGACGCGCAGCGAGCTGAATTCGATGTCGCTGAAGCCCGGTGTATTCAGGAGCCCTGCAAACATCGTGTTCACGCCGGTGAACAGGTTGAATTTGAAGTTCGCTATTTCTTTCACGAAACCGGGCATGTCGCGAGGATTCGTGATGAGCACGTTGAGGCCGCCCTGCGCCATGACCAGCAGGCAGTTACCCTGCAGCGAGAAGATGTGATAGAGCGGCAACGCCGTTATGGCGACCAGCGGCTCCACGCCGTCGTAGGCGTCGCCCTGCCAGCGCATGGATTGCTCGACGTTGTAGACCATGTTGCGGTGGCTCAGCATGGCGCCCTTGGATACGCCCGTAGTGCCGCCGGTGTACTGAAGATAAGCGATATCGGCCAGGCCTATCTCGACGTGGCTGAGCTGTTCGTTAGCACCGGCATTGAGCGCGTGTCTGAAGGTGACGCTGTTTGCAAGATTGTAGCGGGGCACCTCGCGCCGGACGTGGCGCAACACGAAGTTCACCAGCAGGTTCTTCGGGAACTTGAGCAGGTCGCCCACGCCGGTCGTGATGACGTGTTCCACGTCCGTGTCGTCGACAACCTCTTCGAGGATATGTGCGAAGTTCTCGAGAATGACGATGCAGCGGGCGCCCGAATCTGCAAGCTGGTGCTTCAGTTCACGGGCCGTATACAGGGGGTTCACATTGACCACGACGAGTCCCGCACGGAACGCACCGCACATCGCGACCGGGTACTGAAGTATGTTCGGCAGCATGATCGCGACACGCTCGCCGCGCGTCAGCTCCAGGTCTTTCTGCAGGTAGCACGCGAACCGCATCGACAGTTCGTCGAGATCCCGGTAGGTGATCGTCGTCCCCATGTTGGTGTACGCCGGGTTGTCCGGGTATTCCTGGAAACTCTGTTCGATCATCTCGCGAATGGAGCGATACGGCGGCGCCGGCACCTGCTCAGGCACGCCGGGCGGATAGGACTTCAGCCAGATTTTTTCCACGTCTGGATTTTCCTCGTCAGGACTCTGATGTTTCAGCCGGGTTTGAGAATAGCGTATTGCCCGCGTTGGTGCTCAGGGCCCCAGCGCCTCCTTTATGATCGGCCACGCGTTGTCGAGCAAGAGGGGCTGGGCTTTTGCATTGGGGTGAATGCCGTCGGCCTGCATCAGGTCCTCGTCGAGCGCGATGCCGTCCATGAAGAACTCGATCCAGGGTATGTCGAGGGCCTCGGCCGTGTCGCGGAACACGCTCTCGAACGCCTGTGTGTAGCGTGGCCCGTAATTACTCGGGATGCGGATGCCGAGCAACACGACCTCGGCCCCGGCGGCCTTGCTTGCCGCGATGATCTTCTCGAGATTCTCGCGCGTGCGTTGCGGCGGGAAGCCCCTGAGTCCGTCGTTGCCGCCGAGCTCGAGGACGACCAGTTCGGGGGCAAAGTTGTCGAGGGCGGGCCCGATGCGTTCGGCGCCGCCCTCGGTCGTCTCGCCGCTGATACTGGCGTTCACGACCCGATGTTCGTACCCTTGCTCCCGGAGCCGCGACTGCAACAAAGCGGTCCACGATTGGTCAACGTCAATACCGTAACCTGCGCTCAGGCTGTCGCCCAGTATCAGCACCGTCGGCACTTCGGCGGTATGGCCGCCGGTGGCCGTCAGCAAAGCAAAAAGGATCAGAAATCTACGCATGTCGAGTGACTCAGGCGATGCCGCCGTTCTTGCGGCACACAATATCAGTAAAAAGGTTAGCAGCCCCGAGGGCAGTCTGACCATCCTGTCCGACGTTAGTTTCTCGATTGCCCCGGGAGAATCGGTGGCGGTCGTCGGTCCGTCGGGAGCGGGTAAATCGACGCTCCTGGCATTGCTCGCCGGGCTGGATCTTCCCACGCAGGGTTATGTCATGCTGAACGGTGTGAACCTCGGTGAACTCGACGAGGACGGCCGTGCGCTGGTGCGCGCGGAGAGCGTCGGCTTCGTGTTCCAGTCGTTTCACCTCGTGCCGTCGCTGAATGCGCTCGAAAACGTGATGCTGCCGCTGGAACTCGCCGGCCACGACAACGCGCGTGAGGCCTCGCGCGCCATCATCGAGCGGGTCGGCCTCAAAGAGCGCTGGAGCCACTACCCGGCGCAGCTCTCGGGCGGCGAAAAACAGCGCGTTGCGATCGCGCGCGCCTTCGCCACCGAGCCCGCGGTGCTGTTCGCGGACGAGCCGACCGGCAACCTCGACTCGCGTACCGGCGAGACCATCATGGAGCTCATGTTCGAGCTCAACCGGAAGTCGTCGACGACGCTCGTTCTCGTCACGCACGACAATTCGCTCGCCGGGCGCTGCGACCGGGTGCTCAGCCTGGACGCCGGTAAACTGGTCGGCGATACCCCGGCGGCCGCATGAAAGCACTGACGTTTGCCATGCGGAGTTTCGGTCGCGAGCTTCGCTCCGGCGAGGTGGTGGTGCTGCTGTCGGCCGTCATCCTCGCCGTTGCGGCGTTGACGGCCGTCGGCTTCCTGACCGACCGGATCGGCAAGGCCGTCGAGCGGCAGGCGAACGAGGTGCTCGCGGCGGACCTGCGCCTGCGCTCGCAGGAGCCGATTCCGGACGCCTGGCGCGAACTGGCCGCCGATTACGGGCTCCGCACTGCCGACATGGCATCGTTTCCCACCGTTGTGTTCGCCGGTGACGAGAGCGCGCTGACCTCGCTGCTGGCCGTTACCGACGATTACCCGTTGCGCGGCACGGTACGGATCTCGGATGTGTTGTTCAGTGAGCAGCGCGAGGCCGCCGGCATTCCCGCGCCGGGCGAGGTGTGGGCGGACAGCGCGTTGCTGGCAAGGGTCGGCGCCGATGTCGGCGATACCCTGTCGGTCGGCGAATCCGACCTGCGGATCGCCGCGGTGCTCACCTACCGTCCCGACCAGTCCATCGGCTTTGCGTCGCTTGCGCCTACCGTGCTGATGAACGCCGCCGACCTCGAGGCCACGGCGCTCATCGGCGTCGGCAGCCGGGTGCGCTACGCGCTGCTGCTCGCCGGCGACGAGGATGCCGTGAGCGGCTTCAACGACGCGATCGAGGACCAGCTGCCGGAATCGCTGCGGCTGCGCAGCGCGGAGGAAAGCAGCGAGCGCGCCTACGCGGCGGCGGACCGCGCCAAGCGATTCCTGTCGCTGACGGCGGTCATCAGCCTGCTGCTGAGCGCCGTCGCTATTTCGATGTCGGCGCGGCGCTTCGCGCAGCGGCGTATGGACACGGTGGCGCTGATGAAGAGCCTGGGCGCGACGCAGGGCTTCGTGATCTCGGTCGCGACCGTACAGCTCATCGTGCTGGGCGTCATCGGCGTGGCTGCCGGCAGCGTCGTCGGTTTTGCCGCCGAGGAAATCCTGTCGTGGATACTCGCGGACATCATCAGCGGCGACCTGCCCGATCCCGGGCCGATGCCGATCGTGCTGGCCTCCGGCAGCGCGATGGTGTTGCTCGTGGGCTTCGCCCTGCCGTCGCTCATCCAGCTGCGCAATACGCCACCGCTGCGGGTGCTGCGGCATGACGTGATGCCGCCGGCGCCGTCGCGCATCCTGGTCGGAGGGTTATCGCTCGCCGCGGTCGCCACGTTGCTGTACCGGTCGGTCGGCGATCCCGCGATGCTCGTCATCGTGCTCGGCGGGATCATCGTCATCGCCGCCGCGCTGTATCTCGTTGGCCGGGGACTCGTCGCCGTGCTGGGACGCTTTCGTTCAGGCGTGGGCGTTGCCTGGCGCTACGGCCTGGCGAACGTCGCGCGCCGCGGCCGGGCCAGCGCGGTGCAGGTCGTGGCGTTCGGGCTGGGACTCACGGTGCTGCTGTTGCTGACGCTGGTGCGCACCGACCTGCTTGACGGCTGGCGGCAGACGCTCGACCAGGATGCGCCGAACCATTTCCTGATCAACATCCAGCGCAGCGAGACGGAGTCCGTCACGGACATTTTCGAATCGCGCGGCGTAAAGCCGCCCGACTACGCGCCGCTGGTGCGCGCCCGCATGACGCTGATCAACGGCGAGTCCGTCAAGGACCGCGAGTATCCGGCGGAGGACGCGCAGTGGTTCGTTAATCGCGAGCAGAACCTGTCCTGGGCCGGGGAGCTCAGCAGCAGCAACGAGCTGCTGGAGGGCGAGTGGTGGCCGCCCGGTTACGACGGACCGCCGCTCGTGTCGATCGAGGAGGAGGTCGCCATGGAGACCGGCCTCGGGATCGGCGACGTGCTGCAGTTCGAGATTGCCGGCCAGCAGCTGGAGGCAACAATCACGAGCGTGCGTCGCATCAACTGGGATTCGTTCATGCCCAATTTCTTCCTGGTGCTTTCGCCGGGAGCACTGGATGCCTACCCGGCCACGTTCATCGCCAGCATGCGCGTCGCGGACGATCAGAAGACGGCGCTGGTGGACCTGGTGCGCGAACATCCGACGATCTCGGTGATCGATCTCGATGCCATCCTGCAGCAGGTGCGCGGCATCATAGAGAAGGCCTCGATGGCCGTGCAGGCGGTGTTCTTTTTCACGCTGGCGGCCGGCGTCGCCGTGCTGTTCGCGGCCGTGCAGTCGACGATCGACGAGCGTCGCTTCGAGAGTGCGATGTTGCGGGCGCTCGGCGCGCGCAAACGCATCGTGTTTGCCGGCGTCATGGCCGAGTTCGCCGCGCTCGGCGCGGCAGCCGGCATCCTCGCTTCGGCGGGCGCATCCATTCTCGCCGCAATACTTGCGATTCAGCTGTTCGACCTGCCGTATACGTTCAACCCGCTGCTGTGGGTGGCCGGCGTTGCGGCGGGGCTGCTCGTCGTCTGCGCCAGCGGCTACTTTGCTGCGCGCAGCGCCATAAACTCAGCGCCCGTGGATGTTCTCAGGGGGGCCGCGGTTTGAGTGACAGCAAGCTCTCCTGCGGGGTCGTGCTCGCAAGAGCGACGGACGACGGCTATGTCACGCTGCTGCTGCGCGCCTACCATCACTGGGACTTTCCGAAAGGCCTCATGGAAGAGGGCGAGGAACCCTTGCAGGCAGCTCTCCGCGAACTTCGTGAGGAGACCGGCATTGCAACGCTGGAGTTCGAGTGGGGTGAGCGCTGCATGGAGACCGGCCCGTACAGTCGCGGCAAGACCGCCCGCTACTACCTCGCACGCACCGAGGAGGCAAGCGTCGTTATGGGGCCCTCGCCCGATACCGGGGAGCCCGAGCATCACGAGTGGCGCTGGTTGAGCTTCGACGAGGCCTACGACCTGGCGTCGCCGCGGGTGCGCGAGGTCGTGCGCTGGGCGCGGCAGATCATCGGCACATAGAGCGGCGCCCCTGTACCGACTTTCCCTGATAGCATGAGTTCTTTGCGGCGCGGATAATAAGAACCATGCGCTGGCGACGTATCGCATTCTGGGTCACGTTCAGCACGCTGGCACTGATCGTGCTGGCGCTCAGCTGGCTGTGGACGGCGGACCTCGGCGTATTCAAACCGCAGGTCGAGCGATTCGTGACAGAGAAAACCGGGCGCGAATTCGCGATCGACGGCGCGTTTTACGTCGACCTGGCCCGGCACACGACCGTCGTCGCCGAGAATATCCGCTTCGGCAATGCCGAGTGGGCAGAGCGTGAGAACATGGTCACCGTCGGCAGGGTCGAGGTGCGTCTCGATCTGTGGTCGCTGATCGATGGGCCGGTACTCATCGAGCTGGTCGACCTCGACGATACGAACGTCCTGCTGCTCAATCCGGGCG
>Ga0209742_10000577_pt1 | contig 18990 bp, 17 predicted proteins | sample DeeMarSeWOR38_10_FD_187462 | JGI IMG/M metagenome (GOLD analysis project Ga0209742, IMG submission 187462) | Marine sediment microbial communities from White Oak River estuary, North Carolina - WOR-3-8_10 (SPAdes) (version 2) | ecosystem: Environmental > Aquatic > Marine > Intertidal zone >... | reverse complement strand
CCGTTGGGATTCCTGGATTTTGAGACATTCATGGAGCCTGTACCGTCTTTTGACTACCAGAAGCCTTACCAGCAGATCCCCTTTCAATACTCGCTCCATATACTTGCAGACGACAAGCTCTCGCAGCACGAATTTCTGGGCCAACCGGATGAGGACCCGCGTCGGGCCTTCATCGAAAAATTACTGGTTGACTCCAGACACTGCAGGACGATTCTTGTCTACAACCAGGCTTTTGAAATTGCGCGCCTGCAGGAGATTGCCAGGGATTTCCCAGAGTTCACTACTGATATCGAGTTACTTCTAGCGAGGATTACAGATCTTATGGTTCCTTTCCGCAACAGGGATTATTATGTCAGGGCAATGTGCGGCAGCCACTCGATAAAGTCAGTGCTGCCCGCCCTGGTCCCTTATATGAGCTATAACAACCTTGCCATAGCTGACGGAGAAACGGCCATGCTGACTTACGCCAGACTTGCAAAGATACGCTCCCAGGAAGAAATCGATAAAGTCCGGCAGGACCTGCTGGAATACTGTCGCCTTGACACCCTTGCCATGGTGAAGATATGGGAAAAGCTGGTTTCTCTGATAAAGCCCAGGGAACAGCTGCTGTTATTTTAGAAAAAGGTCTTTATTCATGCCAAGCTTTTTGAACAGAATATAGGTCTGGTACGTTCTAATATTATACCTGCCGGCTTGCCAATTCTTATACCAGAAACACTCACCTTCATTGTATATATCTCTTTTCACCCTTCTTGCGGCCGGACATTTCGGGCAGCTGTATTTCAGATGGTATCTGGCATAGAGCTCGTATAATTTGAATCGGAATCTGTTCATAAAAAATGGCAATTACAATATGAAAATACGAACTTTTATATTATAGAAATGATCAGATTTTACGTGCCAGGGTAAGACCGTCGGCTATGGGCACCAGGCTTATTTCAACGCGGGGGTCTGTATGTATCTTGTGGTTCAGTGTCCGAATGGCCGTGGTGTCGGCATCATCTGCGGCATCATCTGCAACCGCTCCGTCCCACAGGACATTATCGATGGCTATCAGGCCACCGGGCCGGATAAGCTCTAAACAGTATTCGTAATACAGGTCATAATTGATCTTATCAGCATCGATAAAGGCGAAATCAAAACTGGCCGCCGCCTTTTTCGCAAGAAGATCTTCCAGGGTTTTTTGTGCCGGAGCAAGACGGAGTTCTATCTTGTCTGTCACGCCAGCCCTGAGCCAGTAACGTTTTGCGGTATCGGTCCATTCCCGGTTCAGATCACAAGCAATGACCCTGCCGTCTTTCGGCATTGACAGGGCAATGCAGAGGGAACTGTAGCCGGTGTACACCCCAACATCCAGGGTCTTTTTCGCGCCAAGCAGTTTAACCAGCAGCGCCATGAACTGTCCCTGTTCCGGGGATATCTGCATATTTGCATGTTCATCCGAAGCTGTTTCGAACCGCAGTTCCCGAAGGACATCAGGTTCCCGCAGCGAGACTGACAACATGTATTCGTAAAGTTTTTCGGTAATACAAAGGGTCTTGTTGGACATTTATTATTTCTTTTGATCCGGGTCGCGCTTCCAGATCAGCTCACCATCCTTGTATACCTCACGGACCCTGTGCATGGGTACACAATGTCCGATGCCGTCATCATCAAACACATGAAAGGTATATTTATTGCCCGGCAACTGGGTTACTTCATTGAATGAGACCCTGATGATTTTTGATCCCACCCGGTCATAATAGCCGATCTCGAAATAGCCCCGACCAAACTCAGGGTCCCAATAGATGCGGTTTAACAGTTCATGGATTGGTTGCATTCTTCATGATTTATTTTGATACAGTTCTTATTCGTAACCCAGATCATCGGCTTCGAGATCATCGAGTGGGCCTGTCCAGTCCTCGGGGGGCTCTATTTCCTCCAGGTCCATCTCTTCCCATTCCTCCATTTCAAGTTCTTCAATATCCCCATCAAAATACTGGATATCCACGGTGCCTTCTCTTTTGTTCACATCCACCACCATGAAATCACGTTCCTTGTCAAGATGTTGATACCAGTTGCCTTCAATGGGTTCGAGTTCGCCAATCATGTTATGCTCCTTAGCGCTTGGGATATATTAATTCCAATTATCAGGTCCGTATTTACTAAGTACACTTTTTTGATTCCAGAAAACAATTATAATGTTAACTGCCTGTTAACTTTTTTATTACATCTGCCAGTTCACGGCTGAAACCATATAAAGCACGGCTCTGTGCTGCGACCATATCGGTAAATGAACTGCCAGCCGTCGGCTCGATGATATGGCTTGTTTCAATGCCATTTAAAGCTTTGTCCTGATTATCAAAAATGGTCCACTGGGCAAAAAGTTCAAGATCGCCGCCGAGTCTGCCATCAAATCTGATTATATCAATTTTAATAGTATAATCTAAATCAATTGGTACCATTGAGGCAGACGAAACCACCTTGTCAGTACCCAGAATATGGCCCAGGTTCTCTGTTATGACCCTCCCGATGTCCTCCTCTATTTTTCCGGCCCAGCGGTCATATTCAGCCAGATGCAACTCGTTGCTGCCGGTCCTGGTAACTATCTGAGATTTCCTGAGATACTTGGGCAGAGTTACAGGCGAGATGCCAATAACTATCTTCTGACTGAAACCGGAAATGTTTGTGGTTTCTGCCACGGAAGAGGCGATAGGACTCAGCACATAAAAGCGGGCTGGTCGGGAACGACCGGCGCAGCCAACCGAGAAAAGCATAGCTATACCCAGCGTTAATGCAACTGCTCTAACAAGAATCCAATTAGTCATCGTCACATCCTCCCTCATTATTGCTTGCCGGTTATGATTGACTCGGGATGCTGCTGAAGATATTCCGCCAATTCCTCTACAGAACGAGAGGCATCTGACATGCTTTCCAGTGTAATTCTAATTTCCTGTCGCAGTTTTGAATTTCCAGATACCAGTTTTTGTGCCTCAACCAGTAGATTTTGTGCTTCTGCAAATGAAGACCGAACTGCTGTCAGTGTGTTTTCAATATCTGAGGCAAGTGGATAAATACGGCTGTCAATCTTGTTCACCATATTCCGGGTATCATCCATGGTTGATTGAAAACTGTCAGCTATTTCATCGACCCTGCCGTTTACTTTTCCTGCCAGTTCATCTGCATTCTTTATAAACTTCTTTACATCCTGGAGGGCAATATTCAGATTTGCCACAGACTCCCGCAGGTCTGAGGAGTTCATCAGTTCATTGACCCCCTTGGCGGTTTGTGCAATATTCTGCACAATTTCCTGAAAGTTTGCTTTGCGGATATCCTCTACGAACTGCTGCAGAGTATCGGTCAGCATCTGCAGGGCAGTCGGGATCGTTGGGACCTCGTATACTTTTTTCTCAAGGCCGACCTTTCTTATCGGCGTATCCGGGTAAAAATCATAGTTGATAAAAAGCTGGCCCGTAAGCAGACTTTGCATCTGCAGCTGGGCCCTTAATCCCATTTCGTTCACTAGTTCATCTATGACCTTTCTATTATCAATTGCCTCCACTTTCTTCCCGCCCAGGATGGAGATTCTGTTGGAAAAAATCTCCACATATACCGGCACATAAAATTCAAGATTCTCAGGATTGATGGTGAGTTCGATCTTTTTCACCTCGCCGATGTCAACGCCGCGGAACTTCACCGGAGCCCCGACACTTAAGCCCTTCACCGAACCATCGAAGAAAAGGACATGCATGCTCTTCTGCTGGAAATACTTGCCGGAGCCAAACACCAGTAGAGCCAGGACGGCAAGTCCAATCCCCCCTATCACAAAACCTCCGATTGCAATTTTATTGACTTCTTTACTCATCTGGTATCCCGTGTCAAAGTTTGATTCTTTCTACCCTGGAAAGGTTTCAGCAGAAACGGTCTTGCCCCTGGTGAGGAACTCTTTTACCTTCGGGTCAACTGTTTCAGCCAACATCAAGTGCGGGTCGCCCTGGGCTATCATTGTGCGGCTTTCCGCATCCAGAAAGACCGAGTTGCTGCCGATGGCAAATATACTGGCCAGTTCATGGGTTACAACCACAACCGTGGTGCCAAGGCTGTCCCGCAACTCAAGGATCAGGTCGTCAAGCCTCCTGGCGCTGACCGGATCAAGTCCTGCCGACGGTTCATCAAAAAAGAGAATCTCGGGGTCAAGTGCCATGGCCCGGGCCAGCCCCGCCCTTTTCTGCATGCCGCCGCTGATCTCAGAAGGGTAGAACTCCTCATACCCTGCAAGGCCTACCAGGGCCAGCTTTAAGGATACAATTTCCTTTATCGCAGGATCTGACAGGTCGGTATATTCTTCCAGCGGTAAAGCCACATTTTCGGCCAGGGTCATGGAACTCCACAGGGCCCCCTTCTGGTAAAGTATGCCGCACTTTCGCATTATCCTGCTGCGCTCAGCAGGCTCGGCATCCCAGAAATTTATATCCCCGTAATAAACCTGCCCCTTTGCCGGGCTTTTTAAGCCTATCAGGTGTCGCAGCAGAGTGCTTTTACCACAGCCGCTGCCGCCCATGATGATAAAAATATCATTATGGTTGACAGTAAAATTCAAATCCCGCTGGATAACAAAATCACCGTAGGCCATTGTCAGGTCAGAGACAATGATATGTGGAGTTTTTTTTACTTTTGAGTTCGGTTTGTTCATCTCTGTTTCAAATACCCAATGCATCGCATAGTACTGCAAAAATGCCGTCTGTAACGATTATACCCACAATGGCCGTAACCACGGCAGAAGTCGTAGCCTCACCGACTGCGGCTGCACTGCGGCCGCTCTGCATGCCACGCATACAGCCTGACAGCGCTATAATGATTGCATAAATCCCTGCTTTTGCAATTCCCAGCGAAATATTGGTCAGGTCCAGGGTTGCCTGGGTCTGAGTAAGATATTGCACCACGGTTATGTCCATCATCCCTACCCCGACTATTGCGCCTCCCATAATTCCCAGCAGGTCTGAATAGAGGGTGAGCAGGGGCATCATCAACATCATGGCAAACAAGCGGGGCAGCACCAGGAATTCCATGGGAGATATACCCATGGTTTTCAAGGCATCAATTTCTTCGTTAACCTGCATGGTGCCCAGTTGGGCGGCATATGCAGCTCCTATGCGGCCGGACATAATAATGCCGGTCATAAGTGCGCCCATTTCCCTGGCCATGGCAATGGCGACCAGGTTGGCCACATATATCTGGGCACCGAAAAGTTTGAGCTGCACCGCGCCGACAAAGGCCAGGATCAAACCGACGAGAACACTTATAAGAGTGACAATGGGGAGCGACTCGGCCCCGCATTCTTCTATAAAAAGCAGCAGATCAATACGGCGGAAACGGGCCTTTCCCAGCAGAAAATTCCAACAGGACAGAGTCGCTTCACCAATGAAGTCTATCATTTGCACGGTTGCGGTGGCAAAAAGGACAGCGTTTTCCCCAACCACGTAAATGAATGGTTGGCGTTTTTTCTTCTGATGGGAATCCTTCTGCTCCGGCACAACCGAGGCCAGGTGCAGCAGGCGCGATACCCCTTCCGGCAAACCCTTTATCTCAAGGCCAACATCCCGCTTACGACATTCTTTTGTAATGGTGCGGATAAAAGTCAGAAAGCTGGTATCCCATCCTGCAAGGCCATTGGCATCAAGAATAAGACGTTTGATCCTGGGATTTGATTCAAGCCTGCTGAGTAATGTTGCCGCCGGTGAGAGCAGCTTGCTGTCCATTTGCCAGGCTCCTGATATCACTGCATGCATGATATCAGGCGACGGATGGCTGAAGTCAATTTTACCGTGAACTTGCATTTCTTTCCTACACCATTGTGCTGGAATTACAGGACAAACCCCATGCGGCAACCTAGCAACTCCTGAAGAGTTTATCAATAACTCAATATTGAGACAATCGTAAAAAATCCCGGAGGCATCAAAGAGGCCGGATAATATCAGTATATTTCTACGCTATCCCTGTCCCTATCGTGTTTTTGCGATACCGGGAATCAAGTCTCAAAATATTTCCCGCTTTATGAATGATGGAAAAAACTCGTATATGGCAGCGTTGTCGAACTGCTGTGCCGCTAGTCCTGATTTCATTCCGTTACAGAGTATCCTTTGGGGAATTTGCAAAATGGCTCGCCGGGTCTTTGTGACTGTTACCGATAAAGTATTCAGCATTGCAGGTGGGAAGCAGACCATATCAAAGATTTCGTTTATTACCGCTTTAAACCTCAAGGATATTACAGCTCAAATAAAATCAATATCGTTGCAGACAGGGACCTACGGGAATTAACAGGGCGGGGCGGGCAATAAGCGGCTGGGTGTATGTACTATTTTAAATGGGATCTGGATAAGTTCAGAAATTCATGAGTATGCTTTCCTTATTGGATGAAGCTTTAAGAAATAACCACGCTTCATCCTGGATCAGGCACTGCATTCACCTGAATAATTTATTTGTTAGGTTTTCTAAATCTTATTCTCCGGGGCAAGAGTCACTGCTACAAAAAAAGTATTGCATGGAATCAGTTTATAATTTTATTTGAACCAATTTTTTTAATGCTTGATGCCAAATCGACTCCCAGGCGTTGCGCATCTTCCTTCTGTTCAATACCATGCTCCTGATGGGCAGATTCCAGGTTGGCTGCAACCTTGGCAGGTTCACGCCGAACCTCGCGGATACCGCCGCCAACCCTGATTATAATACTGTCTGCAATCTTATTTTTACTCATAACAGTCCTCCTTATAATATCCACCGGGATTTTTTTCACCCCTGGGTCATCAACTGCATGGTTTGCTTTTCCTTTCCCCCAAAAATCAACCTGGGGAGATACTTCCTTATATTCCCGCTATATTCCAGACTACAGTGAGAAAGTTGATACTGTCAAAGGCAAATGCCTGCTTAGGTTTTCTGTCAAAGTAATCAGAAATCCTGAGAAAAATCAGACTGCTTTTGAGATGCTGCTGCAGCCTATTTTCCTAATTTTAAAAGTCTTGTGCATTACGCTGATTTTATAGTTAAAACCGGCATCCAGGCACGAAAAAACATAACATACTGTTATTATTAACTGTTCCGAGAACGGCAGCTAATATCTTAGTGGGTGAAAATCAATATGTCAAGGTACGGAGGAATTATATAAAATAATTAAGGGCCTAACAAATGAAGTCAAGCCCTTAATTCGTCAAATGTATTAAAGAGCAGCCTGTCAGTCGACAGCTTCCATTATTCTACCACAGCAAAGGGGAACTTCATTGCCCTTCTTAACATTCATATACTTGTTGCAGATCTCACAGATATAAGTGCAGTCCTCCTCGGAAACCTGCTCAGACATTAGGGTTTTGCCGCCCGGCAGCCCCTCTATAACAAATCTGGCGAGGTTTGCTTTTGTAGGAACGAACTCACCTATGGGTGTAAGGTTTTTTGTTTCGTTCACACAGTCTATAAGAATCCGCCACAACGTCTCCATCGAAGTTGTTTCTGCTGTATTTTCCGGGACAAATTCAACCACATTTCGATCAATCGTAATCTTCATGATTCCACCTCACCTGTTAAAAAAATTATCGGATTGTAAATTCCACCGCCATAACAAAAATCAATAATCATTCTCGACAGCAGATACTATTCAACACTGACACTCTGAGGTCAAGTTTTATCTGTAGAAATACCTAAAAAACTTCACCAGCTTTTTCCTTGACATTGCCACTGAGCTATTTTCGACATCGAAACCCGGCACTTCCAGTTGATTAAGCCCTTTAATACCTAACCGCCGCCCTCCAAAATACAGGACCTCGCATTTCTCGGTAAACTTATTATATTAATGGAATATGTGATAAACAGATCAGTACTGATTATTATCCCGGCTGTTGTTTTGCTGGCACCCTTTTATTTTGCTGAGACGGCTGAAATCCATGCCTTTCACAACATTAACCAGCTTAGCTTTAAATAGATTTTCGGCCTTCCTTCCCATGACAACAGTCCGCTGACAGTGGTCGCTAAATGGCGTATAAACATAATCACCAATGTCAGTAACAACTACTGTTCTTCTGTCAACACCAATGAGCAGCTGGCAAACGATATTGAAACATTTCAAGGCACCCTCCTGGTTAATTACAGCCTCCGGGACAATTTGCAGTTGTCGGTAGAAGTGCCACATGTCACCCATTATAGCAGCTTTCAGCATGATTTTATTTATGACTGGCGTGATTTCTTCAACATGGTGCAAAACAGCAGAACCAAAGACAGCAGCGATCAGCCCTACTGACCATATCTCTCTGACGGAACTACCTTCAAGAGGCTCTCCCACACCCAAAGTGGTCTTGCTGACATACGCATTAACGGCGCTTATACATGGCCATGGAAGAACAGGAATCTCATTTTCAGCGCTGAGCTGAAATTTCCCTCCGGGGATTATGACAAGTTGACCGGCAGCGGCGTCCATGACTTCTCATTAAGACTGATGCTAAACGATCCCTTCAGTCTTGAGAACTATTGCGTTGTGTTGTACGGTAGGCTGGCCCCCATTTTTCTGGGAGACACAGACGGTCTGTTGACCAATGTGCAAAACAGTTTCGTGGTTGCCGGCAGGGCCGGGATAGGCTGGCAGGCAACAAAACTCATCCAGCTCAAACTGCAGAGATGCACTGTCTGCCCTGTACGACAGCGACCTCTAGTAAATGGGAGAGCCTGCTTTTATGCTGGTCACAAGAGGCAGCCTTACCTTTACAGACGATGTTTACTTTGACATTTCAGTTGCTGAGGACATAAGGACTTTAACTGCTGCGGATCTGGCTTTTCAACTAACCCTTGTTATTGCTTTCTGATGATGGCTGTATTTTTATTGCGAACTTTTGTTGTTTTGCTGCAGTTATGCTTTTATGTCTGGCTGACTGCCTGCACTACTCCTGAACCTGTCACGTTAAGCGGGGACAATATTATCTGTTTTGGTGACAGCCTTACCTTTGGCACCGGCGCACCACGCGGCAAAAGCTATCCGGACCGGTTGTCTGCATTAATCGGGAAGCCTGTTATAAATGTAGGGATTCCTGGCGATACAACGGCCAGGGCCCTGCTGAGGCTGGAGCGGGATGTCCTGTCTCAATCACCTCGTATGGTCCTGATCACGCTCGGTGGCAATGATCTTAAAAACGGGGTGGACAAAAAAATCGCCTTCAAAAATCTGCGGAAAATCATAGAAGACATTCAAGCCAAGGACGCCCTTGTTTTTATCGCCGGCATCAAGCTGCTTTTCTGGGATCGTGGTTACGAGGAAGAGTATGAAAAACTGGCGGAGGACACCGGGGCTGTCCTAATCCCCAATATCCTCGGGGGACTCATGGGTAATGAGGAACTGATGCACGATACCATCCATCCCAATGCCGCAGGCTATGAAATAATGGCCCATAAATTTTATACGGCTATTAAACCTTATCTCTAGCTGCTGATTATCTTTTCTCACAGCACGCAGAATTTATTTTAACTTACTATTATTATTTAAATTTTTCCATTTAATGCGTAATTTTGTCGCACCCCTTTACAAGCAAGTATTTAAGTATTAGCTTAAATACTAAATTTCCAGGAGGGGTTCATATGAATACAGAACAGATCTCCGGTCTTGCCGCGCTACTGAAATCCATCTCCCACCCTTTCAGACTCCAGATCCTCTGCCTGTTGCAAGATAAAGAGATGACCGTTGGTGAGATCAGCAAAGCCATAAAAACTACGGATGCCAATATTTCTCAGCATCTATCCATCCTGCGGCAACAGGGAATTATCGGCACCCGCAAGCAGGCAAATTTCATATATAACCGCATAATTGATGACAGGTTTACGAGGCTGATCGAAACCATGCAGGGATTATTTTGCAATAATAAGGAGTAAATTATGTTGGCATGGCACAAAATATCACAAAGCAAAAAATTGGTATATTTTCTTCTGGCAGCAATTTTTATTTTCTCCCTCCTGCCCCAAAAAGTTCCCGCGGAAGAAACAATGACTCTCCGGGCTGCTGTGGCAAGAGCCCTTAAAAACAATCATGAAATTATCGCCCAGAAAAATTCACTTGCATCACAAAAAGAGGATGTCGGTATTGCCCAGAGCAACCTCATGCCAAAAATTACCCTGGAGGAGCGTTTTCTGCGGACGAACAACCCGACTTATGTCTTCATGTCCAAATTGAACCAGGGACGGTTTACTATGCAGGATTTTGATATTGAATCCCTCAATGACCCGTCCCCGGAAAGTGACTTCCAAACATCTCTGGCTGTTTTTCAGCCGATTCTGGCCATGCAGGCTGCAATTGGGATTGACATGAGCGAAACGGCCTATGCTGCAAAAAAGGAAGAATTTTTTCGCAAGCAGGAGACATTGGTCCTGCAGGTGGCCCAGACCTATCTGATGGCCCAGATGGCGGCGGAATACATAAATGTGGCCCAAAAGGGTGTTGAGGATGCCTCCGAACACCAGCGCATAGCTGAGGTAAGTTACGATAACGGCCTCGGGTTATATGCTGATACCCTGCGAGCTGCAACCGCTGTAATTGAAGCTGAGCAGAAACTGGTTAGCGCCGAGAAAAATCTCAAGGTTGCCCAACGTTCACTGGGGCTGCTGCTTGGTCTTGAACAGTCAATCGAACCGGCTGAAGATGAGCTGGATTTAGCCCTGCATCATCTTGATTTTTATACCAAAAATGTTCAGACCCGACGTGACATCCAATCCATGCAGCTGCACTTTGAAAACGCCCAAAATAACCTCAGGCTTAATGAAGCCGCCTATATTCCGACCCTTGGAGTCGGCTCTTCCTATCAATTTAACGATAAGGAACTACCTTTTGGCAGCGACGGTGAGAGCTGGCAGGTTTTCGCCCTGTTCAAATGGGAGCTTTTTGACGGTTCGAAACGGCATCATGAAAAACAGAAAGCGCACTACCAGGTGGCAGAAACCAGGGAAATTCTGGCACAGCTCATGGATGCCGCGACATTCCAGGTTTATGAATCGTTTCTTGAAGTCGAGGAGGCTCAAAAAAACTTGTCACTGGCCCAGTCAGCCCTTGCTACTGCACAAGAAGGCCAGAGACTGATCAGGATCCGTTATGAGAATTCTCTCTCTCCACTGATCGATCTGCTTGATGCCCAGGTCAGTCTTGACCAGGCAAGAACAAACGTGCTGATGCGTGGTAAAGAACAGCAGCTTGCCACCTTGAGGCTCCTTTTCAAAAGCGGCATCATCCTGCAGGAACTTGGGATTGAAGCAGAAACTCCTGAAAATAATAACTAAACTCATATAGGAAATATCCGGAGGCAGACAGATGAACAAAACAGGGATTATCGTTGCAGGGCTTCTCATGCTGGCACTGACAGGTTGCAATGATAAAATTGAACCGGGCACTGCCACGGTGCAACGCCCAAAAATTTCAGGTGTGACTACCATGGAAATAGGGTTGGACAAGACCACCCTTTTCCATGAAGCAACTGCAACGGTGTCGGCAGAAGTTGAAAGCACGGTGTCGAGCCGCATCATGGGTCCGATCGCGGCAATAGAGGTAAAAGAAGGAGACAGGGTCAGGGCAGGCCAGCTTCTCCTTGTCATCGATTCTGCCGATATCAACAACAAGGTGGCAGCAGCAGAAGCTGCCTACCGGGAGGCTGTCCAGGCCCTTAGTGCTGCTGAACAGAACAAGCTGCTGGCTGAGACCACTTACAGCCGTTTCAAAAATCTTTATGATGAAAGAGCACTGTCGCTCCAGGAACTGGATAAAATCGAGACCCAGAAAAAGGTGGCATTCATAGAATACGCCCGTACAAAGGAAATGGTCAAGCGCTCGGAGGCAGGTCTTGCAGAGGCGAAGGTTTATTTGGGTTTTACGAAAATACTATCCCCGGTTGACGGGATCGTAACGGCTAAGTATATCGACCCTGGCACCATGGCCATGCCTGGCATGCGATTGCTGACGGTTGAAGATACTTCCAGGTACAGGCTTGAAGCTGAAATTGATGAAAGGCTTGCCGGGCAAATTACCCCGGGCATTGATGTAGATGTTGAAATAAGTGCCCTCCATGAAAAATTGCAGGGGAAAATTACTGAAACAGTGCCAGCAGTTGACTCGCAATCAAGAACCTTCAAGGTCTTCATCTCCCTGCCGGCTGAAAAAAAGCTGCACAGTGGTCTTTTTGCCAGGATCAAAATCCCCGTCGGGCAGCAGGAAATTATCCTTGTACCTGCAGAAGCACTGGTTCGTAAAGGCCAGCTCACCGGCGTTTATGCTGTTGATATCAACAAAATTATTACTTACCGCCTCGTACGACCCGGCAAGGAGTATGGCTCCAAAATTGAAATACTGGCAGGGCTGCAACCGGGCGATACCATAATCACAGAAAATGTTTCAGGGATAGTGGACGGCTCCATTCTGCAGACGGAGAATTAATATGGAGAAGATCGGCATATCAGGCAGAATAGCTAAGGTTTTCATCAAGTCAAAGTTGACTCCCTTGCTGGTTTTAGCCTCGCTGCTGATGGGTATTTTTGCAGTGGCCATAACGCCGCGTGAAGAAGAGCCCCAGATCGTGGTCCCCATGATTGACGTCATGGTGGCATACCCCGGCGCTTCAGCCAGGGAGGTTGAAGAACGCGTCACCAGGCCCATGGAGAAATTTCTCTGGGAGATCAAAGGAGTGGAATATATTTATTCCATTGTCAAGCCTGGCATGAACCTTACCATTGTCCGTTTTTATGTCGGCGAGGACATGGAGGACTCCATCGTCAACCTCTATAACAAATTGATGGCCAATTTTGACAAGATCCCACCCGGTGTAACTCAGCCGCTTATCAAGCCCAAATCAATTGACGATGTTCCCATTCTGACCCTGACTCTCTGGGATTCAGGAAATAAATACACGGGGTATGAACTGCGCAGAATTGCAGTTGAACTTGCAGAGGAACTTAAAAAGGACCAGGATGTTTCCGAGTTTTCCATAATCGGCGGCCAGAAACGCCAGGTGGTTATAAACCTGGACCAGTCACGACTGAATGCTTACCAGACATCTTCCCTGCAGATCATGCAGACTCTGCAGCAGGCAAATTTTGTGCTTTCGTCCGGGGTCTTTCCAGCCGGCAACCGTGAATTTCTTGTTGAAACAGGTGGATTCCTGGCAGACCTGGAAGGTGTTGCTTCTTTGATTGTGGCGCTATATAACGGTAAACCGGTTTACCTGCGCGATGTCGCCGAGCTATCAGACGGCCCTGAAGAACCTGCCGATTACGTATTCATGGGACTGGGACCTGCTGCGGCAGAAAAAAATCTGGCCCCGGCACCGGGCCAGTTTGAGGCGGTTACCATTGGGGTTTCCAAGAAAAAAGGCGCTAACGCCTCCACTGTTGCCCATGAGGCCCTGAAAAAGGTGGAGGCCCTTAAAGGCAAACTGATCCCATCGGACCTGCAGGTTACGGTGACACGGGATTATGGCGAGACAGCCAAGGAAAAATCAGATGAGTTGTTGAAGCATATGCTCATTGCAACTGTTTCCGTCATCATTCTGATTGCCTTCACCCTGGGCTGGCGTGAAGCGGTGGTTGTCGGCGTTGCAGTGCCGGTCACCCTGGCCCTGACCCTGCTGATAAACTACCTGTACGGCTATACCTTGAATCGGGTCACCCTTTTTGCCCTGATCTTCTCCATAGGCATCCTGGTTGATGATGCTATTGTAGTGGTTGAAAATATCCACCGTCATTTCAAGCTGCACCGCATCAATCCACTTACCGCGGTTCTGGCTGTGGATGAGGTGGGCAGTCCCACCATTCTTGCCACTTTTGCCGTAATTGCAGCCCTCCTGCCAATGGCATTTGTTTCGGGTCTTATGGGGCCTTATATGAGACCGATCCCTGTTGGAGCTTCCGCCGCCATGCTTTTTTCGCTGCTGGTGGCATTTATTGTCACCCCCTGGCTGAGCTATCTGGTCCTGAAGAATGTAAAGCATGATTCGGCAAAACCGGAAGATGAGAGCAAACTCCTCAGAATCTATAAAAATATTATCAGTCCACTTCTTGACAGTTCGGCAAAAAGGATTGTCGCGCTGCTGCTTGTCGGGGTGCTGCTCGGCATCGCTCTGCTCCTGCTGCCCTTTAAAAAAGTCACTGTCAAGATGCTGCCATTTGACAATAAAAGTGAACTGCAGGTGATAATTGACATGCCTGAAGGAACGACCCTGGAAGAGACCGCTGCCCTCACCCGGGAAATGGGGGAGTTCCTGAAAACTGTGCCGGAGGTCACCGATTATCAGGCCTATATCGGCACAGCTGCACCTTACAATTTTAACGGCCTGGTGCGGCATTATTTTCTGCGTTCCGGTTCCAATGTTGCCGATCTTCAGGTTAATTTCGTTTCCAAGGAAAAAAGAGTCCAGCAGAGTCATGACCTGGCTAAACGTTTGCGGCCGGCTCTGAAAGAGATAGGAGACCGTTACGAAGCAGGTATAAAAGTGGCAGAGATCCCCCCCGGTCCCCCGGTCCTGAGCACCCTGGTGGCCGAGGTCTATGGTCCTGACCCTGAACGTCAGATTGAAATTGCAGCCGCCATCAAGAAAATATTCGAAGAGACGGATGGCATTGTAGATGTCGACTGGTTTGTGGAGGATGATCAGAAGAAGTTAAACCTGGTAGTGGATAAAGAAAAGGCTGCTGCCAACGGCATCAGCACCGAAGCAATAGCAAAGAGTATGCGTATCGGTTTAAACGGCATGTCGGCTGGACTGGTACATTATGAAAATGAAAAAGAGCCTGTTGATATTTTCCTGAGACTGCCTCTGGAAAAAAGGACTCACCCGGCCTCGTTGAAAAACATTGGTGTACCTGCAGCTGACGGTACCCTTGTCCCCCTGGGCGCCCTGGTCCATGTCGAGGAAAAAAACGCGGAAAAAAGCATCTACCATAAGAATCTCAAGAGAGTTACCTATGTCACGGGCGATGTTGCCGGTTCCAAAGAAAGCCCGGTCTATGCCATTATGGAGTTAAAGGAAAAAATAAAGCAGCTGGAACTTACCGAGGGCTATGAATTGAAACAATACTCTGCCCAGCAACCCTGGCTGGAAGACAGGTATGCCATGAAATGGGATGGTGAATGGCATATCACCTACGAGGTTTTCCGTGATCTGGGCATTGCATTCGGGGCCGTGATGGTCCTCATTTATGTCCTGGTTGTTGCCTGGTTCAGAAGCTTTGTCACGCCGTTGGTCATCATGGCGCCCATCCCCCTGACCCTGGTGGGCATACTCCCGGGACACTGGCTGTTCGGGGCCTTCTTCACTGCAACCTCCATGATCGGATTTATCGCGCTTGCCGGTATAATTGTTCGTAACTCCATCCTGCTGGTTGATTTTGTCCAGATGGAATGGCGCGACCGCTCCGATCTCAAAACAGCGCTGCTGACTGCCGGTGCAGTGCGGTTCCGTCCCATAGTGCTGACTGCCGCAGCAGTAGTGGTCGGGTCCTTTGTCATGCTGTTTGACCCCATCTTCCAGGGATTGGCCATAGCCATGATGTTCGGCGCTGTAGCCGCTACCGCATTGACGTTGATCGCTGTGCCGCTGCTTTATTACGAATTCTTCAAGAATAAGCCCTGCCCCCTGGATGATGATGACGGGGAAAAGCAGAATGAAAAATAAGAAATGAAGAATTGGATAAAGTTGTCAGCTATTAGTGGGGAGCCAGCAGTTGTTGAGTAGAAATTCAAGCTGACTGGTGAGAGCTAACAGCCTCATTACCACTTATTCTTCAACCGCCCGATATCCTTGTCGAGAAATTTTTTCAGGCGCCGCTGGTACCAGGAATGACCGATCCAGACTTGTTTATATCCTTCCTCTTCAATGCAGTTTGAAACCCGATGACGCACACGGCCCCAGAGGTCACGCTTATAGGCGGTTTCAAAAGGAATAAGGCTGTCCAGGTCTTCCAATGTATTTTTCTTGAACCTGGGGAATATAAAATAGTTTATGACCAGGCCGGTTAAGCCGAGAATCAGCAATGCTGCAAGGGAGGGAAACACCAGAACCTTGTCATCAAAAGCTCCGGAAAAGAGCGAGCCAAGCAATGTTGTCTTGGGAAATCCAGCAGCCATTTTGAGCAGCATGTCACCGAACCAGAAAACCAGAAGGGAAACCAGCAAACCAATCTTCAAAGCCTTCTGCACCCGGGCACCAAAACCATTTTTAAAGGCAGCCAGTGCTTCGGCTTGCAGGTCCAGTTCCCGGACACCCCGCTCAGCTTCCTGGAAAACATGGTTGATACGCATGGTCGGTGCGGTCTCAACGGCACGTTTCAATTCTTCCCGCTCACTGACCCATGATTCTACTCCCTGGGGCGGCACATCACCTTCCTTGGCTGCAAAAGTGAGGTATATCCTTGGTATGTCCTTGCGGCCTGTCATCTGCGAGAGATTCCAGCACAGCGTGCCGTAAGCCCTCACCAGATCAGGGACATTATCACACTCGTCTATCCGGTTCAGGACATATAGAACCCTGTCCTCGCCAGTTGAACCAGGAAGCGTACTCCTGATTGCCTGATAGGTCTCCTTGATCGTGCCTGCCTTGTGCGGGTCAAACATCAGGATAATCAGATCAGCCATCCTTGCCAGTTCCCCCACTACTCCGAGATAATCATAGCCGCGGTCTTTTTCAGTAACCGAGTCGAGCATACCGGGGGTATCTATAATGGCAAAATTTTCCAGAATAGGGGATTTTACTTTTTTCATCCGCAGATGGGAAAACAGTCTTTCACCAAATGGCCTGAGCGGCGCAAACGGCAAACGTTCGTCACTAACTATAGTGCCACCTGGGATCTCTTCCTCGCTTTCACCTTCCGCTGGACATGTCAGAATGGTAAAGCTGTCATCAGTCGGTGCCTGGCCCGTCCTTTGTACAGGCATATCAAGCAGTTCGTTTATAAATGTGGATTTACCGGAAGAGTAATTGCCAATAACCAGGACCAGGGGTTTCCACATGAGCGGTGTCAGCACATTCTGCATTGATACACCGTAACGTTTGTAAATCGGCGTCATTTTACTCCGCAGCAGCTTATCCAGTTTTTTGATAAGGGCCTTGGCAGCCTTTTCGTCTTTCATTTTCACCCCCGGTGATCCTTATTTTTAGGCTTTTATCTTCAATATATTACAGCAGCCTTACACTAAACAAATATCCCCGCACCAATAATATACATATCTTTACCCTTATTATCAGGGACTTGCAAGCGATACTCGCAGGTGACTTAGCCTTCATATCTGTCAAACTCATACGACCTGAGCCGTATTCCGGCAGAATTCTTCAGCACCCCTATATGTTTGTCCACGTAATCGATAACTTTGGGCTGCTTGCCGGAGGCCGGTCTGAGAATGCGGCCGATTACCTGCCGCAGCCGTCCGCTGAACTTGATTGGCGTAGTAAGGAAAAGGGTGGTAAGATTTGCCGCATCAAATCCTTCACCCATCAACTGCAAGGTGGAGACAAGGACCTTGACCTCTCCATTATGAATGGACTCTACAATAGTTGAACGCTCCCGGGCAGACTGTTTTCCTGTCAGAATACTTACCTGCAGCCCTTTCTCCAGGAGCAGCTTTGCCAGTTGCTGACAATGGGCAACCCGATCACTGACCACAAGTATTGTGCCTTCTGTACCTGTAGCCTCTGTATAGATATCATCGACAATCTGTTGATTACGAGCCGCATTTTTAGTCAGGGAATTCATCAGGGCCTGGTAGTTGCCCCGAAATACATATTTAAAATCAGTGACTTTTTGAATAATTTCAGGTTTGAGGACAGCACCGCTTTCTCTCAATTTTTTAGGGTCGACCTGGTGTGAACGGTCCCCCATGTAGAGATAGATCAGGCGGGTAAGCCCGTCTTCCCTGCGATAGGCGGTTGCTGACAGGCCGAGCATGAAATAGGAGTCAAACCGTGTGACCACCTCTGTAAAGAGAGTGGCCGGCACCCGGTGGCATTCATCAACAATCAGGTGCCCGAAACAGGGTACCAGTTCATCCAGTCTCCTGCGGGCTGTATTGACAATTGCTATCGAGAGCGGCCGGATGTCAAATCTGGAGTCTCCGATAAGTCCTGCTTTGATACCCATGAACTGTCTGACCCGTTCCTCCCACTGGTACATCAACTCCCGGCTGTGCACAATGACCAGAGTCGGCTGGCGCCTTTGCGCTGTAACCTCAAGAGCCATAACCGTTTTGCCGGATCCGGTACCGGCAACCAGTACGCCAAAATGTTTCCGCAGGATATCCGCCACCGCATCCTGCTGATATTGCCGCAGTTCACCCTGAAAATTGAATTCAACTTCTTCAAGCCTGCGCCTGCAATCTTCAATTTTCGGCCCGCACCCCATGTATGTTTTGCAGAGTGCTACAGCCTGGGCTGCAAACCCTCTGGGAAAGACAATGCCCTTTTCAGCCAACTCGTAAAAAAAGAGCTTCTGCTTGAAATTCTTGCCTACCCAGCGCCCATACTTTTTTGCAGCTTGGTATTTGGGATTATCAATAGTAAGTCTGTTCTGCAGCTCTGCAATAAAGGGCCTGGATATTCCTCCCAGGTGACATTTCGCTGCAACCGTCAATACCGGTCTTTTTATATTCTCGACCATGCTCCTGTCTGCCAACACCCTGCTGAAATTTTATAATTTATTGTTTTAACAGAACAAATATGATAAATTTTTCTATTGTTTTTTAGCTTCCAACTTCTTTGACCCATCCTCCAACTGGTATTATATTATTTTTTCAGGTACGATATCCAACAAACTGTTTATACGATTTTTATTATGAAAAATATTATTCACATCATTCTGGCCTTTATTGTTGCCGGGAGTACCTTTGCCTTCCTGGTAAAAAAAATGAAGGATGACTGCATCCCCTGACTGCTGGCTTACGGCACGCTCGGTATGGGTCTCATATCGTATTATATACTGACAACATATTTCTAATCCGGTTAAAATGGTCTCAAATTAACC